>Ga0265298_10008895_pt1 | contig 12016 bp, 12 predicted proteins | sample AusTroGonzalo_MG_3_FD_193486 | JGI IMG/M metagenome (GOLD analysis project Ga0265298, IMG submission 193486) | Bovine rumen microbial communities from tropical cattle in Woodstock, Queensland, Australia - Gonzalo_01 | ecosystem: Host-associated > Mammals > Digestive system > Stomach > Rumen ...
CTGATAATATGCGTTAGGACGAACATCTATCACAAAGTGACACTCGTCAGGCACCACGTTGTGCTGCGTACCACTGTTAAGCACCGTCACTGTCATCTTGGTAGCTCCCAATAGTGTACTCTCTTTGGAGAAACGATAATCACGTAACCAGACAAGGTCATCTAAAGCCTCATAGATAGCGTTAACACCTTCGTTACGTGCTGCATGACCACTCTTGCCGTGAGCCACGCCATCAATCACCATCAATCCACGCTCCGCAATAGCAGGATGCATACCTGTTGGTTCTCCGACAATAGCTACGTCAATCTTTGGCAGATGGGGCAATGCCAATGAGAACCCGTTAGCACCACTCACTTCTTCCTCACAAGAGGCGAGATATACCAGATTGAATTCAGTGTTTTTACTACGAAGATAGCGGTATGCCTGTAGCAAACTTACCAAGCCCCCACCACAGTCGTTGCTGCCCAGTCCGTAGAGGCGATCGCCTTCAAGTGTCGGTGTAAAAGGGTTGCGCGTCCACGTGTTGACGGGTTTCACCGTGTCGATATGTGCACAGAGCAATACTGTCGACTTCTCTACATCCAGCTCTTCATGAACGAGTAGATTGTTACCGATGCGTTGGCACGGAAGACCACATTTCCCGATGAAATCGGCCAAAATATTAGCTGCGGCCGTTTCGTCGCGACTGATAGAAGGTGTGCTGATGAGTTTTTTCAGCAATTCTACGGCTTCTTGTGTAAGTGCTTGAATATCCATAATCGACGCAAAGATACGAAATAATTCATAATTCATAATGCATAATTCATAAATTATTTGTAATTTTGCACCTAATTAATAATTAGGGAGAGTTATGCAAGCAAAATGTCACATGTCTGTGCTGGTGCACGAGCAAGCAAAGAAGTATGGCGACCGCGAGATGCTGATTTATCAGGATTTTGGCGGTAAAGAATGGAAATCACTCAGTTGGAATCAGGTTTCGGCCACCGTGAAGCAGGTGAGCAATGCACTGTTGAATCTGGGTGTGAAGGTACAAGAGAATATCGGTATCTTCTCGCAGAATTCTGTACAATATATCGAGTGCGACTTCGGTGCCTGGGGCATTCGTGCCGTTACTATTCCCTTCTATGCCACAAGCTCTGAGCAGCAGATACAGTTTATGGTTAACGATGCCAAGATACGTTATCTGTTTGTTGGTGAGCAGGAGCAATACGACAAGGCACGCCGCATCTTCTCGCTGTGTCCTACGTTGGAGCGTATCATCGTGTTTGATCCACTGGTACATATCTCATCACATGATCCCAACGCTATCTATTTCGCTGATTTCCTGAAGTTGGGTGAGAACCTGCCTCGTCAGACTGAAGTAGAGAAGTTGCAGAGCCAGGCCAATGACAATGATATCGCTAACATCCTGTATACCAGCGGCACTACGGGCGATTCTAAAGGAGTCATTCTCACTCACGGACAGTTCCATGCAGCCATGATAGCTAATGGCAAGTGCGTGCCTGTCAATGAGAACGACCGCATTATGAACTTCCTGCCCTATACCCACATCTTTGAGCGTGGATGGGCTATCCTCTGCCTGTATGCTGGCGCCAGAATGATTGTAAATACCCACCCGCAGGAGGTACAGCAATCTATGCGCGAGACTCATCCCACCTGTATGTCGGCAGTTCCCCGTTTCTGGGAGAAGGTTTATATGGGTGTTACGGAGAAGATAGAACATGCCAGTGGTATGCAGCGCCGCCTGTTTAAGCACGCACTGTCAGTAGGTCGTCGTCATAATATCGATTATCTCAGTCGTGGCAAAAAACCACCTGTTGCTCTCCATCTGGAATATCAGATGCTGAATCGCACGGTATTCTCACTGGTGCGCAAAGAGCTGGGACTGGAGAATGCTCATTTCTTCCCTACAGCTGGTGCTGCAGTTTCTGCATTTGTTGAAGAATTCGTCCATTCCATCGGTATAAATATGGTAGTAGGCTATGGTCTTACTGAGTCGCTGGCCACTGTATCGTGTGACCATCTTGGTGAGCCCTATACTGTTGGCTCTGTAGGTCAACCGATTGAGGGCATTGATATCAAGATTAGCGAAGAGGGCGAGATTCTGCTCAAGGGTCCGACGATTACCGTTGGCTACTACAACCGTGAAGACCTTACCAAGCAGGCATTCACAGAAGATGGCTACTTCCGTACCGGTGACGCTGGTTACCTGAAGGATGGCGAGTTGTTCCTGACAGAGCGTATCAAGGATCTCTTCAAGACCAGTAACGGTAAGTATATCGCTCCACAGATGATTGAGTCGAAGCTTTTGGTAGATAAGTATATCGACCAAATATGTATCATTGCCGACCAACGTAAGTTTGTGTCAGCACTGATAGTACCTGTCTACACGTTATTGGAAGAATATGCCCGCGAACATGGTATCGCCTTCGACTCACGCGAGCAGCTCTGCGCTGATGAGCGTATTATCAAGATGATGCATGAGCGCATCGATACCCTCCAACAACAGTTGGCCCACTACGAGCAGGTGAAGCGCTTCACCTTGCTGCCTCACCACCTGTCGATGGAGAAGGGTGAGTTGACAAACACACTGAAAATCAAGCGTCGCGTTCTGAACGAGAACTATAAAGCAGAGATTGACGCGATGTACGCAGAATAATATATGATAACAAGTGATCAATTGAAAGATGTACTTGATCGTGCCGATGCATTATACAAGTACCTGAAGATAGACGAGAAGAAGATGGAGTACGAAGAGGAAGATCTTCGCACTCAGGCTCCCGACTTCTGGGAAGACCAGAAGCGTGCTGAGGAGCAGATGAAAAAGGTAAAAAGCATCAAGAAGTGGCTCGACGGCTATCAGGAGGTTCGTACTGCTGCTGATGAGTTGCAACTGGCCTTCGACTTCTATAAGGAGGAGATGGTCACTGAAGAGGAGGTGGATGCCAACTATCAGAAGGCTATTGAAAGTATCGAGGCCTTGGAGCTTAAGAATATGCTGCGCCAGGAGGAAGACCCCATGGAGTGCGTGCTGAAGATCAACTCCGGTGCTGGTGGTACCGAGGCACAAGACTGGGCACAGATGCTGATGCGCATGTATCAGCGCTGGGCTGAGGCTCATAACTATAAGGTATCTATTGCCAACCTACAGGATGGTGATGAAGCCGGCATCAAGAGCGTTACCATGCAGATAGAGGGTGGCGAATACGCCTACGGCTATCTGAAGAGCGAGAATGGTGTGCACCGTCTGGTACGCGTATCACCTTACAATGCCCAGGGTAAGCGCATGACCAGCTTTGCTTCCGTTTTCGTAACTCCGCTGGTCGATGACACCATTGAGGTATATGTTGACCCAGCCAAGCTGTCATGGGATACCTTCCGCAGTTCTGGTGCTGGTGGTCAGAACGTTAATAAGGTGGAATCAGGTGTGCGTCTGCGCTATTGGTATACCGATCCTGATACTGGCGAGGAGGAAGAAATCCTTATCGAGAATACGGAGACTCGCGACCAGCCCAAGAACAAGGAACGCGCTATGGCGTTGTTGCGCTCACAGCTCTACGACCGTGCCATGCAGAAGCGCCTGGAAGCTCAGGCAAAGATTGAGGCTGGCAAGAAGAAGATTGAGTGGGGCTCACAGATTCGCTCTTACGTCTTCGACGACCGTCGTGTCAAAGACCATCGTACCAACTATCAAACCAGTGATGTAGATGGCGTGATGGATGGTAAAATTGACGATTTCATCAAGGCTTACCTGATGGAATTTGGTCGAGAGAATGTAGAATGAGCATCATAATTAAAAACTAAACAATATTTACTATGAACAAAAAAGTGAATGCAAAGCGCGAAGCTTACGCTAAGAAACAAGAAGAAAAGGGAAAGAAAATTGTAGGTTGGATTTTCGGCGGACTCATTGTTCTTGCCGTTGGTTACCTCATCTGGACCTTCTCAATGATGGCGTAAATATGGCGCTGGAGATTGAACGCAAATTCCTCGTGCTTGACGATTCGTACAAGCACGAGGCTTTTTCTAAAAGCCACATCCGTCAGGGTTATATCTGTAGTGAGCGTGGTCGCACGGTACGTATTCGCATTCGTGACAACCAGGCATACATCACGATTAAAGGTCCTTCGCTGGATGGCGGTTTGTCACGCTATGAATTCGAACAGGAGATTCCCCTCGCTGATGCTGAGAAGTTGCTGACGCTCTGCGAACCAGGCCAGATTGACAAGATTCGCTGGCTTGTCAAGAGCGGTAATCACACCTTTGAGGTCGACGAATTCTTTGGTGACAACGAAGGTCTTGTGATGGCTGAGGTAGAGCTCTCTTCGCCTGACGAACAGCCAATAATTCCCCATTTCATCGGAAAAGAAGTAACTGGTGACCGTCGTTATTACAACAGTCAACTAAGGCGTAATCCCTTCTGCTTGTGGGGGAAATAGCCTTTAATTATTTCAGCAATTCTTTTAGTTTAGAATTTGGTCAATGATCTGCAAACACTCAGATGCACTGACAGGCTTTGAAAGGAATGCATCACAACCAGCTTCCATCGCCCGCTGACGGTCGGTGTCAAATGCATTGGCCGTCAGTGCGACTATCGGCATATCAGGCAGCACAGCCTTAATCTCTTTAGTGGCAGTCAAGCCATCCATCTTAGGCATCTTCAAATCCATCAGAATCAGGTCGGGGTGCTCACTACTAGCTTTATCAACAGCTTCCTCTCCATTGATGGCACGGAAGAACTCGTAATGTCCTTTTAAGATAAAGGTCATCAGCAGATAATTGCTATCATTATCTTCTGCAACAAGGATTCTTTTCATAGCTTTTTACATCGGTTGTTACGTTAATAGATTACAAAAGTAGCATTTTTATCTGAAAATCCTTGTATATTTGCAACTTTTTAACTAATTTTGTAGCTTACAAGTGGTTCAGAATATCTATGACAGTAGCAGATTATATCAAACTCAACACCAACGAGAAGCGTTTTTCCTTCGAAGTTCTGCCGCCCTTGAAGGGTAACGGCACGGAGGCTTTGTTTAAAGCCATCGATAAGTTAGCTGTGTTCAATCCCGCCTTCATTAATATTACGACACACCACTCGGAATACATCTATAAAGAGCTTAGCAACGGACAATACGAGCGCCAGCGCATCCGTCGACGTCCTGGTACTATCGCTATTGCTGCTGCCATCCAGCACCGCTATGATATTCCTGTAGAACCACATGTTATCTGTAGTGGACAGACCATAGAAGATATAGAATACGAGCTGCTCGATTTGCAGTTCCTGGGTATTCGGAATCTCATGCTGCTGCGTGGCGACAAGGCTAAGGAAGACAGCAGATTCACGCCTACACCTGGCGGTCATGCACATACTACCGACCTCATTCAGCAGGTGGTACGTTTCAACGAAGGCTTCTTTGCTGACGGTACACCTATCAAGCATGCAGGTCCGAAGTTCGACTTTGGTGTAGCATGCTACCCCGAGAAGCATGAAGAGGCTCCTAATCTGGAGATGGATATGCAGTATCTGAAGCAAAAACAGGATTTGGGAGCACAGTACGCTGTAACGCAGCTCTTCTACGATAATCAAAAATACTTTGACTTTGTCAAGAAAGCTCGTGAGATGGGTATAACCATTCCCATTATACCAGGCATCAAGCCTCTGGCTAAGCTTACCCAGCTGACCGTTGTCCCCAAGACTTTCCACTGCGACATTCCTGAGCCACTGGCCAAGGAGATTGTGAAGTGTAAGTCTGATGAAGATGCCAAACAGTTAGGTATTGAGTGGACGACTGCCCAGTGTCAGGAGCTTTATGCTAATGGTATCCATAATATTCACTTCTACACAGTATCGGCTGTCGATTCAGTAGCTGAGATTGCGAAACGACTATTATAATGTTTGAGCAGGTCATAGGACAACACGACATACAAGAGCGACTCTTACAGCTGAAGAGCGAAGAGCGCCTGCCTCATGCACTTATGCTTTGCGGTCCACAAGGTTGTGGCAAGATGGCACTGGCTATCGGCTTTGCAAAGGTGTTGCTGGCAGGACGTGGAGACGCAATGCTTGAGAAGCTCGAACATCCTGACCTGCACTTCACCTACCCTACTATCAAGCTGCCATCCATGGGTGCCGAACACAAACCTGTCAGCGATGATTTTGCTGCACAGTGGCACGAGATGGTTATGGCAGACTACTACTTCACCATGACCGACTGGCTGGAGCAGATGGGTGGAGAGAATCAACAAGCTATTATTACCGCTGGTGAGAGCGATGCTTTGATTCGCAAGTTGTCACTGAAATCGAGCCAAGGAGGTTATAAGGTTAGCATCATCTGGTTGCCCGAGCGCATGAATATTGAGTGTGCCAACAAAATACTGAAACTCTTGGAGGAGCCGCCTTCACAGACCGTATTCATTATGGTATGTGAAGAACCTGAGAAGCTGCTCGAAACCATTCGCAGCCGTGTACAGCGCATCGATGTCAAGCGTATCGATACCGAGAGCATTTGTCAGGCACTGAAAGAGAAACGCGGACTGAGCGATGATATGGCACAGCGTATCAGTCGTATGGCTAACGGAAGTTGGCGACAGGCCATGGAGCTACTCACTGTAGATACAGAGAATGAGCTGTTCTTGGATCTGTTCCAGGCACTCATGCGACTGGCATACCAGCGTCGTATCAAGGACCTTAAGCTGTGGAGTGAGCAGTTGGCATCAATGGGACGTGAACGCCAGAAACGCTTTCTGAGTTTCTTTCTGCGCCTCATCCGCGAGAACTTTATGTATAACTTCCAGCAGCAAGACCTCTGCTACATGTCACAGCGCGAAGAAGAGTTTGCACGCAACTTCGCCCGTTTCATCAATGAGGCCAACATCATTCCCATCACAGAACTGGCCGACCGTGCCATTCGTGATATCGGTCAGAATGCCAATGCCAAGATAGTATTCTTCGACATGGCGCTGCAGATGATTGTTTTGCTGATTCAAAAATAGATTAGGAAAGAAAAAGATAAGAGATATGGAGAAAGAACTTCTGATAAAGACCGGTTGCGACCGTGGTCTCTGCAAACATGCAGTGGGCAGACAGGACCGCCAGTTGAATACCTACGACTGGTTGGCTGATGTGCCAGGCAATACCGATACTACCGACCTCGTGGAGGTACAGTTCAAGCATACACGCAAAGGCTACTATCATAATGTCAACAACCTGCCCCTGAAGAAGGGCGACATCGTTGCCGTAGAGGCTAATCCTGGCCATGACATTGGTGTAGTATCGCTGACTGGTCGCTTGGCACTGATACAGATGAAGAAGGCCAACCTGAAGTCGGCCGACGATATCCGTCGCGTCTATCGAATCGCCCGTCCTGTGGATATGGAGAAATATCAGGAAGCCAAGAGTCGCGAGCACGCCACGATGATTGAGAGTCGCCAGATTGCCAAAGGTCTGGGACTGAAGATGAAGATTGGCGACGTGGAATATCAGGGTGACTGCAATAAAGCCATCTTCTACTATATCGCCGATGAACGTGTCGATTTCCGTCAGCTTATCAAAGACCTCGCTGCCACCTTCCATGTACGCATCGAGATGAAGCAGATTGGTGCACGTCAGGAGGCTGGTCTTATTGGCGGTACAGGTCCTTGCGGTCGTGAGCTCTGCTGTGCTACTTGGATGAAGAACTTTGTCAGTGTAGGCACTCAGGCAGCCCGTTATCAGGATATCTCGCTGAATCCACAGAAACTGGCAGGTATGTGCGCCAAGCTCAAATGTTGTCTAAACTATGAGGTCGACGACTATGTAGAAGCAGGTCGTCAGCTGCCTCCTAAGGAAGTCCAGCTACAGACTCAGGATTCTGACTACTACTATTTCAAGGCCGATATCCTGGCTGGTCTTATCACCTATTCTACTGATAAGAACATCGCTGCCAATTTGGAGACTATCACGGCAGAACGTGCTAAGCAGATTATCGAGATGAACCGCCGTGGCGAGAAGCCCACCACGCTGACTGTTGATGGTGGTCAGAAGGCCGTACAAGGTCCTATCGACTTGGCTACTCAGGAGAATATTGCCCGCTTCGACCGTTCTAAGAAGAAAAAGAAGAAGAAAAACCGCAAGCCACAGGGTCCTCGCAATGGCAATGAGCAATAGACGCTATCTACTACTGTCTTTGGGGCTGCTGACAGTGTTGCTGCTTACAAGTTGTAAGCAGTCAACTATCTATTTCCATTTTGAGAACACCCCTGAAAGCGGTTGGGAAAAGAGCGATGCTGTTGTCTTCAACACAGAAAAGATGAGTGCCGACGCCCTTTGTCAGGAAGATTTGGCGCTGCGCATCAGTGGAAAGTATCCTTTTATGCGACTGACGCTGATTGTGGAGCAGACCGTTTTCCCTGCTGGTAAGACGATGATTGATACGCTCGAATGTAACCTTATCGACGAGCGTGGCAATGCGCAAGGAGGCGGTATCAGCCAGTACCAGTTCCAGTTTCCCATTAGGAAGCTACAGCTGCATCAGGGCGATTCGCTGCAACTCTCCGTACACCACGATATGAAGCGTGAGATATTGCCTGGCATTACCAGTATTGGTGTCAGGATTAAGAAGGGAAGTTAACGAAGTTATAGAAGTTAACGGAGTTAAAGAAGGGCGCTGTCCTAACGCTTGATGACGAAGCCGTCACGCTTCTTGTTGAACGCTTCCAAGCGGATAGTGTAATTCTGCAAGTCAAAATAGGTAGCAGGATTCACAGGTTGTCCACCCACGCGCGTTTCAAAGTGCAGATGAGGTGTTGAGGCTCGTCCCGTCTGTCCGGTAAGGGCAATAATATCGCCAGCCTTCACTTGGTCACCCACCTTCACCATATTCTTGGAGTTATGGCTGTAATAGGTCTCCAATCCGTTAGCATGACGAATTCTTACTAGATTTCCATAGCCAGAGAAAGGTCCTGAGAATACTACCTCACCATCAAATGCTGCAAGGATATTGTCTCTATTCACAGTCTTGAGGTCCACACCAGTATGCCTGCGACCGCCACGACGTCCGTAGGGGCTGATTACCTTTGCGCCAGGCAGCGGGAAACTCCACCATTGTACCGATTCAGGCTTCTCAACCACAGGCTCCTTCATCACGCTGACATTCACCTTCCAGTTGGCCGTCTTCTCAAAGAGTACCACCTGCTGACGTAGCAGATGACTCTCAGGACTAAAGATGATAGAAGGGTTGATACGGCTACCATTCACCATAATGGCAAAGCGACAGTACGTACGGCCTTTCTCAGTACCCACAATAGCTACGGTCTGTCCTGCCTTCACACGGTCGCCGGACTTTACGAGGTTCTCCGCATTATTGGCATACATCGTCTCCAAGCCATTAGGGTGGCGTACCACGATGACATTGCCGTAGGTGGCGCTATGTCTTGACAGACGTACAACACCAGCAAACATCGCCTTTACAGCATCGCCACGAGTGGTTTCTATCTCTACCGTATAGTCAGACAGCACCTTGGCCTTACCTACTGGCAGGGGGAAAGAGTAGTCACGGTCACGTCCGCTGCTGAAGTCAACCGTAAAAGCGCTTGACTTCTCGAAGAGTTGCGGGTCTTCAATGCTGATCTGCTGCTGCTCCAGAGCAGTAAACTGCGTCTGAGCACAGGCAGACAGTGCTATCATCGCAACCAGCGAGAGCGTGAGGTGGCGTAACAACTTCATGAATTTATTCGTATTCAAAATCCTCCAGGTCATCCAGATCTTCGTAGTCTTCGATATCTTCTACGTCGTCTACATATTCGATATCTTCATCCTCACCCTCGTCGGCCAGCTCTTCTGCAAAGCGCGTCATGTCCTTGTCGCGATGTACCAGTGTGTCTTCAGCCATTACCACAGCCAGCTTATTGCTCTCTGCGTTCAGCTCGCGCCATAGCACATCCTTCAACTCGTCGAGTCCCTTGTTGGCCACTGCTGAGATAAACACACAAGGTAGATCCTGCGGCAGTGTCTCGCGCAGCATCTCAATGAGCTCATCGTCCAGCAAATCACTCTTGGTGATAGCCAGCACACGGTGCTTGTCGAGCATGTCGGGATTAAACTGTGCCAGTTCGTTGAGCAGAATCTCATATTCGCGTTTGATGTCATCCGTATCACCAGGCACCATAAAGAGCAGCAGCGAGTTGCGCTCAATGTGGCGCAAGAAGCGCAGACCTAAGCCCTTGCCTTCTGCCGCACCCTCAATAATTCCAGGGATATCGGCCATCACAAACGACTTATTGTCGCGATAGCCCACAATACCCAAGGATGGCTCCATCGTGGTAAACGGATAGTTCGCTATCTTGGGACGAGCGTTAGACAGTGACGACAGCAGCGTTGACTTTCCCGCATTGGGGAAACCCACCAAACCCACGTCAGCCAACAGCTTCAGTTCCAAGATAATTGTCATCTCCTGCATAGGCTCACCAGGCTGTGCATAGCGTGGAGCCTGATTGGTAGCCGTGCGGAACTGGAAATTACCCAGTCCGCCACGACCTCCCTTCAGGAGTACTATCTCTTGTCCATCGTAAGTAATATCGCAGACGTACTTTCCCGTCTCGGCATTATATACCACCGTACCGCATGGCACATCAATATAGATATCCTTGCCATCAGTACCGTGACACTTGTCGCGACCGCCATTGCCTCCATGTTCGGCAAAGATGTGGCGCTCATATTTCAGGTGCAGCAGCGTCCAGTAGTTGTGATTGCCACGCAGGATGATGCTACCACCCTTACCGCCGTCGCCACCGTCAGGACCGCCGTTGGGGTTATACTTCACATGACGCAGGTGCATAGAGCCTTTGCCGCCCTTGCCCGACCGACACATGATTTTTACGTAGTCTACGAAGTTACTTTCCATTTACAAATTATCAATTACATTCTGAATATCAGCGAAGATACGCTCCAGCGTACCGCTACCGTTGATGTGGTGGTGCAGACCTTCCTTCTTGTACCACTCAATCAGCGGCTGAGTCTGAGAATGATAAACAACGAGACGCTTCTTGATGGTCTCTTCGTTGTCGTCAGCACGACCACTCTCCTGACCACGCTTGATAAGACGTGTCATCAGTTCCTCCTCAGGTACGTCGAGCTCAATCATAGCAGCCACCTTGTCGCCACGCTCGTTGAGCATCTGCTTCAGGGCCTCTGCCTGTGGAATAGTGCGGGGGAAACCATCGAAGATTACACCCTTATGACCGCGGCCGAACTCGTCGTATTTCTTAGCCAAGATAGATACCATCAAGTCGTCGGGAATCAGCTGACCGTTATCAATGAATCCCTTGGCGGTCTTACCCAGTTCTGTACCGTTCTTAATCTCGTTGCGGAGCACGTCGCCCGTAGAGATGTGTTCCAAACCGTAGTGTTTAATCAACAAATCACTCTGTGTTCCCTTTCCTGATCCAGGAGCACCGAAAATAACAATATTCTTCATCCTGATTTTTATGTTTTGTTTGTCCTGTTGAATTTGTGTTTCCTTTCCCTTATACCACACGTCTCTTATGAGGTCCTTGTTGTCGGCCTCTATATCGCTGGGCAAGTGTGGCAAATGTACTTCTCTCATAGCTTATTCTTCTACTAAAGTGTAAATCTCGTTGAGATTTCGTCCCTGCTGGTCGTAGTCCAGTCCGTAGCCTACGATGAAGTCGTTAGGGATAGAGAATGCTGCATACTCGATATCGAGCGGTTCCTCCAGCTTATCGGGCTTCACAAACAGCGTACAGATGTGAATCTCCTTGGGGTGGCGAATAGCCAGAGAATTGAGCATATTTCTCATGGTGCGACCCGTGTCCACGATGTCCTCAACGATAACCACGGTACGGTCTGTGATATCATCGTTCAAACCAATTACCTCCTTGATTTTACCAGTAGAGATAACGCCGTCGTAGGATGCCAGTTTGACGAAAGACACCTCGCAAGGTATCGTAATCTGTCGCATGAGGTCGGCAGTGAACATGAAAGAACCGTTCAATACACTGAGGAAGAGCGGATTCTTGC
>Ga0265298_10008896_pt1 | contig 12016 bp, 10 predicted proteins | sample AusTroGonzalo_MG_3_FD_193486 | JGI IMG/M metagenome (GOLD analysis project Ga0265298, IMG submission 193486) | Bovine rumen microbial communities from tropical cattle in Woodstock, Queensland, Australia - Gonzalo_01 | ecosystem: Host-associated > Mammals > Digestive system > Stomach > Rumen ...
GCCGAAGATCTTCTGCGTGAACTGGTTCCGCAAGACCGCCGACGGCCGCTGGCTGTGGCCCGGATTCGGCGACAACAGCCGCGTCCTGAAGTGGATCTTCGAACGCTGCGACGGCGAAGGCAAGGCCGTTGAGACCCCGATCGGCTACATGCCGACCGTCGACGCCATCGACCGCACCGGCATCGAAAAGGAAGTCACGGCCGAAGACATGGCCGAACTGCTCCGTTTCGACAAGGAAGGCTGGCTCAAGGAAGTGGAAATGATCAAAGAGCACTACAAGAAATTTGACCGTCTCCCGAAAGTGCTGGCCAAGCAGCTGGAAGATCTGGAAGCCCGCATCGCCGCTTCCAAGTAAGACTTCGGTTCAGGAACAGCAAAACCGTGCGGAGGAACCGTTTTCAAGGCGGTTCCTCCGCATTGTAAAACAACTCTAACCATGCCCGCACCGAAAATACACCGCCTGAACTTGGAATCGGTCGATTCCACCAATACTTACGCGAAGGACAATTTCGATGTCCTCGCGGACGGTACGTTGGTTTGCGCGGAAATGCAGACTGCGGGCCGGGGCCGGATGGGACGCCGCTGGGTGTCGCCTCCCGGCTCCAATATTTACGCCTCGCTGGTCATGAAACAGATCAGCAATCCGTTTTATGCCACCGTGACCGCCTCGCTGGCCGTGCTCGGTCTCCTGCTGGAAACCTTGCCCCGCGGCGGTTTTTTCATCAAATGGCCGAACGACATCTACGCCGGCTTCCGGAAGATCTCCGGCATCCTCTGCGAGACGGTGTCCGGCTCCAACGGCATCAGCGGGATCATTGCCGGCATCGGCGTGAATATCAACCTGGAGCAGTCGGAGCTGGATAAGATCGACCAGCCGGCCGCTTCGCTCAAATCCCTTTCCGGAAAGAGTTTCGACCTCGAAAAACTCACCGGCATCCTGGCGAAAAAACTGGCCGGATTCTACGCGGTTTATCTCGCCTCGCCGGAAAAACTCTTCGCCGAATGGAAATCGCACAACCGGATCCTCGGCCATCAGGTGACTTTGACCGAACCGGACGGCACGAGCCGCCGGGTCCTGGCCAGAGACATTGCCGAAAACGGGGAACTGATCGTGGAGGAGAACGGTGTCCTGCGCCGCTTCAACTGCGGGGATATCTCCCTCGGAAAAGAGGACCGGTTCGAATGATGATCCTTTATTTGCCGCAACGCAAATTCAACATAAAACAACAGAACAAGTGAGAGAACGAAAATGAGTATGATTCTTGACGGGCTGAAGCTGATGGTCATCGGAATGCTGACGGTGTTCGTGTTCCTGCTGATCATGATCTTCTGCATGAACCTGCTGGCCAAAATCCTGGCGCCCATCGCTGCCAAGTATGAAAAGAAGCCGGAACCGAAACCCGCCCCCGCCGGCGGCGACGATGCACTCCGCGCCGCCGCGGCCGCCGCCGCTTTCGATGCCAATTCCAAATGATCGAACAATTAATATAAGGAAAATGTGTAAATGAAAAAAATCAAATTCATGGATTGCTCCTTCCGCGACGGCTTCCAGTCCTGCATCGGAGCACGCGTAAAAACCGATGACTTCCTCCCCGCGCTGGATGCCGCGGTCAAGGCCGGCATCACCCACCTCGAAATCGGCGGCGGCGCCCGTTTCCAGGCCCTCTACTTCTACTGCCAGGAAGACGCTTTCGAAATGATGGACAAATGGCGCGCCACGGTCGGTCCGGACGTGAATCTGCAGACCCTCTCCCGCGGTGTCAACGTGGTCGGACTCTCCTCCCAGCCCACCGACATCATCGACCTGCATGCCAAGATGTTCAAGAAGCACGGCATCACCACGATCCGCAACTTCGACGCACTGAACGACGTCCGCAACCTCGACGTTTCCGGCAAAGCGATTCACCGTCACGGCCTCAAACACCAGATCACCATCACCATGATGGGCCTGGCTCCCGGACTCAACGAAGCTTATGCGCACACCCCGAAATTCTATATCGACCGCCTGAAAGAGATCCTCGCCAGCGACATTCCGTTCGACAGCCTCGCTTTCAAAGACGCGTCCGGCACCTCCACTCCAGCCACGGTTTATGAAACGGTCAAACAGGCCCGCGCCCTGCTCGGCAAGGACAAAGAGATCCAGTTCCACACCCACGACACCGCTGGCATGGCCGTCGCCTGCAACTGGGCGGCAGTCGAAGGCGGCGCCGATGTGATCGACCTCGCCATGGCCCCGCTTTCCGGCGGCACCTGCGAAGCCGACATCCTCGTGATGTACCATCGCTTCCGCGGCACCGATTACACGCTCGACGTCGATCCCGAAAAGATCATGAACGTGGAAAAGGTCTTCAAGAAATGCATGGAAAAATATTTCATGCCGCCCGAATCCATGCAGGTTTCGCCTGAAATCATCTTCAGCCCGATGCCCGGCGGCGCCCTGACCGCCAACACCCAGATGATGCGCGACAACAACTGCCTCGACAAATACGACATCTGCATCAAGGAAATGCGCGAAGTCGTCGCCAAAGGCGGTTTCGGCACCTCCGTCACCCCGGTTTCCCAGTTCTACTTCCAGCAGGCCTTCCGCAATGCCGTCATGGGCAAGAATCCCGACGGCTCCTGGAAGCTCGATCCCAACGGCTACGGAAAAATGGTCCTCGGCTACTTCGGCAAAACTCCGGTCGCGCCCGATCCGCAGGTCGTCAAATGGGCCTCCGAACAGCTCAAGATGGAGCCCACCACCAAGTCCGTCGTCGAGATCAACGACGCCAATCCGAAACTCGGCGTCAAAGCAGCCACGGCCGTTCTCGAACAGAACAGTCTGCCCGTGACCGATGAAAACATCTTCATCATCGCGGCCTGCGGCGACAAGGGTCTGGCCTTCCTGAAGGGCGACAAGCCCATGGGTATCCGCTATAAAGAGGAAAAGAAAGCCGCCAAGAAGGACGGCGCTTCCGCTTACACCGTCGCAGTCGGCGGCAAGACCTTCAACGTGCAGGTCAACGGCGGCAAAGTCACGGTCGACGGCAAGACCTTCGATGTCAGCGTGGCCACCGGCGCGGCGGCAGCGGCGGCTCCGAAAGCCGGCGGCAGCGGCGCGGCGTTCGAAGTGACCTCCCCGATCCCGGGCACCGTCACCAAGATCATCGCTCCGGAAGGCACTCAGGTCGAAGCCGGTGCCACCATCGTGATCATCGAAGCCATGAAGATGGAAACCGAGATCAAGACCGAAAAGGCCGGACGCGTTTCCAAGATTCTCGTGAACGTCAAAGACGTGGTCACCGCCGACCAGGCGATCGCCACCATCGAGGAGTAAGCCAAGATGAAGAAACTCACAACCGTATTTCTGACTTTGGCGCTCTTCGCCGGTCTGGGCTTTGCCCTTCAGGCCGCCGATGCTCCGAAGAAAGATTCTTACGAAGCGCTGAAACACGATCCGAAATCCGGTATCGGGGTCACGCTCGCCGAAATCACCAAAAAGGAAAAAGACAAACTTTTCACCGCCGCGCAGGCGAAGTATCTCCGCACCCAGGCAAAATACCTGACCTTCGCGGAAGACAACCTGTTCCAGTGGTTCGAACTGCCCGACGGCCGTTATGCGCTCATGTATAAGACCGAGCTCAAGGACGCCGCCGGCAAAACCATCAAGGCCCCGGAAGCCACGATCTATTCCGTGTCCGTGGCGGCCAACCAGAAAATCACTCCGGGACGCGAGATCCTGGTGCTGACCATGCCCGGTTTCAGCAAGGCGAAATGCAAGAACATGGGCAACTTCCTGCCCCTGGCGGTCAATCCCGCGCTGAAGCCGTCCAAAACCCTCGAACCTGGCACGATCATCGCTTATTTTGCCCCGGTCCTGATGGTCAACGACGCGGTTGCCGAAGGCACCGCTGCGCAGAAGCTCGGCAGCATGTCCGAACTGCTCGCCGGCCTCTGGGAAAGCACGGGTATCTATGATATCATCAACCAGACGAAATCCAATTTCTCCTCCACCTGGACCCTCGGTCTGGGCCGTGTGCTGATGATGGTGGTCGGTCTGGTTCTGATCTATCTGGCCATCGCGAAAGGATTCGAACCCCTGCTGCTGCTCCCGATCGGATACGGCGCGGTGCTGGCTAACATCCCGCTGGCCGGCATCTCCGGTCCGGACGGACTCCTCGGCATGGTCTACGTGGTCGGCATCGACACCGGCGTGTTCCCGCTGCTGATCTTCATGGGCGTCGGCGCGATGACCGACTTCGGTCCGCTGCTGGCCAACCCGAAATCCGCACTGCTCGGTGCAGCCGCCCAGTTCGGTATTTTCTTTGCACTGCTCGGCGCTCTGGTCCTCTCCAAGCTCGGCATTCCGTTCGACCTGAAAGATGCGGCCTCCATCGGCATCATCGGCGGCGCGGACGGCCCGACTTCGATCTTCCTGACCAGCAAGCTTTCCCCGAAACTGCTCGGTGCGGTGGCGGTGGCGGCCTATTCCTACATGGCTCTGGTGCCGATCATCCAGCCCCCGATCATGAAGATGCTGACTTCCGAAGCCGAACGCAAGATCAAGATGAAACAGCTCCGTCCGGTCTCCAAGCTGGAAAAGATCTGTTTCCCGCTGCTCATCACGCTGCTGTGCGCCTTCCTGCTGCCCGATGCGGCCCCGCTGATCGGCATGCTCATGTTCGGCAACCTGATGCGTGAATGCGGCGTGGTCGACCGTCTCAGCGACACCGCGCAGAATGCCTTGATCAATATCGTGACGATCTTCCTCGGGACCGCAGTCGGTGCAAAACTTTCCGCCGACCAGTTCCTGACCAAGCAGACGCTGGGTATTCTGGTTCTCGGCGCCATCGCGTTCTCCGTTGGAACTGCCGCGGGCGTGATCTTCGCGAAGATCATGAACAAGCTCAGCAAAGACCCGATCAATCCGCTGATCGGTGCGGCAGGCGTTTCTGCGGTGCCGATGGCGGCGCGTGTGGTGAACAAGGTCGGACTCGAAAGCGATCCGCGCAACTTCCTGCTCATGCATGCCATGGGCCCGAACGTGGCCGGCGTGATCGGTTCCGCCGTGGCGGCCGGTGTGCTGCTCAAGGCTCTGGGCGGACTCTGATCCCCTGCCCCGCATAAAAAATCAGCCTCGGCTGTCGCTTATGACGGCCGGGGCTTTTTTGTCTGTTTACAGATGATGGGGGCTTTGCTGAAAAACCATCATCGGCAGCCAAGCCGCATCCCTCCGCGCTGAGGCTTTTCTGTCTTTTTTCAGATAATGCATGCAGAATCGGCCATTACCGACAGCAAAGCCACATCAAGCAACTTTACAATTCAAAAAGAAAAGATTTTTGAAATAATCCATACTGGTACGTACCAGTATATCAGATATCGTTTTCAGTTCAAAATCAGTTCTTTTTTGCATAAAAACATCTACTGGTATGGACAACCGTACCAGTAGAGATATACCCAAAAAATCTCGGCACTGGAAAAAGAAAAAGGAAACGTCATCCGAGCGTTATTTTTCCCAGATAATATTGCCAATAATACCCGTCCGGGGAAAATTACAAGTCATCCCCGGGACCGCCGAAGCGGCCGGTTTGTACCCCAAGGCTTTGGGCGGTTTCCAATCCCTCATCCGGATAAAAAATAGCCTCGGCTGCCAGAACATAGCTAAATTAAAAAAACTTTAAGTTGAAAAATCAAAAATAGGAATTATATTTTTACTCGAATTGAATAATCAAAAGAGGAGGTGTTATTTATGGCTATTCCAGGATTTCAAAAATTTTTACTGCCCCTGCTGCAATTTTGCAGTGATGGTAAAAACCATACGCTCTCGGAAGCCGCAACTTATTGCTTTTCGGAATTGAATATCTCCGAAGATGAATTAAAAACAAAATCAGCTAAAGGCACAAATATTGCATACAATCGAGTCGCGTGGGCAAAAACTTATTTATCTCAAGCTAAAATGTTGGCCTCGATTCAAAGAGGCATTTTTGTCATTACCCCCCGCGGGAAAGAAATGCTGGCCGAAAATCATCAGGAATTGACCATCAAAGATCTGAAACGCTTTGATGAATTTTTGTCGTTCTATGGAAAAAAAGTTGAATCATCACCTCTTGAGGAGGACAGCTCCAATGGAAATTCAGCTACAGCAGAAAAAACCCCGGAAGAACGAATTGAAGAAGCGATGGCAGAATTAAATAACGCTCTGGCAAGCGAGCTCATGGATCGAATAAAAACGGCAGGTCCTGAATTCTTCGAGAAAATCGTTGTTAGCCTGATCGCAAAAATGGGGTATGGAGACGGACAGCAGACTCCCTATTCACATGATGGAGGAATAGACGGGATCATCAATCAAGATAAACTGGGATTGGATGCTATTTATCTTCAGGCAAAAATGTGGGAAGGCAATGTTGGCAAACCTCAGCTTCAAAATTTTGCCGGGGCTTTGGAAGAACGTAAAGCCTCCAAAGGCATTTTCATTACATCAGGAGATTTTGCAGCCAGCGCAAGGCAATATATTGAAAAAATCTCCAAGCGCATTATTCTTATAAATGGTTTGGACTTGGTTAGACTGATGATTCGTTACAATGTCGGAGTCGCAGTGAGAGAAGAGAAAACATACCAAATCAAAAACATCGATTTGGATTTCTTCGATCCGGAAGGTTAAATGCTTCCGACAGATAAATTACTATCAGTTTTCGAGGGGGAATGAATATGGATCGGATTTGGACTGCTTTTCTGCTGGCTGCCGCAGCCGGATTGGCTACCGGGATCGGCAGCTTCATCGCCTTTTTCTTCGACCATACCAATAAACGTTTTCTCGCTTTTGCTTTGGGCTTTTCCGGCGGAGTCATGCTTTATATCTCGTTCATGGAACTGCTCGCCGATGCCAGACAAACTATGAATGAACTCTACGGTATGAAAGGTGCCCTCGCCGCGGTCGGCGCATTTTTCGGCGGGATCGCCCTCGCCCTGCTGATCGACCGTCTGGTTCCCGAAAGCGGGAATCCGCATGAGGTCCGTCAGGTCGAGGAAATGGATCATCCCCATCACAAGGATGCTCTCTTCCGCAGCGGGCTGTTTTTCGCACTCGCAGTCGCCGTTCACAATTTTCCGGAAGGAATGGCGGTTTTCATGACTTCGTTCACCGCGCCGGAAAGCGGGATCTTCACGGCGCTGGCCATCGCCATTCACAATGTCCCGGAAGGAATCACGGTTTCAGTGCCGATCTATCACGCCACAGGCAGCCGCAGACAGGCGTTTCTCTGGTCGTTCCTTTCGGGGCTGGCCGAACCGCTGGGAGCTTTGTGCGCATATCTGATTCTGATGCCGTTCCTGAACAAAACCCTGCTGATGCTGCTCAATGCCGGAGTCGCCGGGATCATGGTTTTCATCACTTTCGATGAACTGCTGCCGCTGGCGCAGGAATACGGCGAACATCACCTTTCCATTTACGGACTGATCGGCGGCATGCTGCTGATGGCTCTGATCCTGCTTTGAAAGGATCCGGTTTTGTTTCCGGCAAAGATCGAATACCCCCCTGAACTCAGGAACGGTTCCGGGTCAGTTTCGCCTGGTAACGCAGAACATCGGTGCCGTTGTGATTGGTCAGGAACGAGAAGGTGTTTTTCGACAGGATGAACGGCTGGCCCGTCTTGCCGTCCGAGACGATCGCGTTGTAGTGATTGCCCCACGGTTTGCCGTTCTGACGCACGATCTCCGGCTTGCTCCAATGGATCAGATCGGACGAAACGGCGATCTGGACCACTTTGCCCTTGGCATCCGCATCCGGGATCTTTCCTTTCTTATAGGCGATGATCGGCTTGCTGCTCATGAGATACAGCTTTTCCGGCTCGCTGTAAACCACACGCGGATGCCAGCCGTCCGCCAGGACCGCCGATTCCCGGCCGAAAAGGCCCGATTCACTGAAACTGCCGTCGTAATATTTGACGAAATCGCCCATCAGACCGTCGGTCCGTTTGCGGCAGCGGGCCACATAGACATCGCAGCGCTGCCACGCCTCGTCAAACGTATTTTTGTGCAGATCCAGCGTCATGATGTTGTAGTAGATATAAATAAAATCATCATCCGGCGGGATGAACAGGCTGAAATCGCCGCTGCCGAGACGGATCAGTCTGGACGAATCCTGTCCGGCGGCGTTGCCCGCGCCGGGGTTGTAGAGATCGGTGAACGCGGCCTCATGGCCGGCCAGCACCCAGCGGTCGAACGTCCAGTTCCGCCCTTCGTCATCGGAATGCATCAGGCCCACGTGACGGAAATCGGAATCGAATTTCGGAGTCTTGCACAATCCGAACGCATCGTATGCGGTGCCTTTGCCGTTCCAGCCGGTCTCATTGTGGAACCAGCAGAAAAAACGGTGCGTTTTCGGGCAGATATAGAGTCCGAACGGCCACATGCTGCCGCGCGGCAGGATCCCTTCCGGATAACGGACGCCGTCGAAGGCATGATCGCAATGGCCGACGCAGAAATTGGTGAGGATCTCATAACGTTTGACCATGTCGTCCAGACAGGTTCCGGAAAACACGGCGATGCTTCCCATGTGGGAATGTCCGCTCATGGCCCACAAAGTGCCGTCAACGTCGCGGTACATCGGCGCGGTGCCGTCCTGAAACACGTTGTATTTCTGCATGAAGGGGGATTCTTTGGCCTTCCCGATCTTCAATGAATACCTGCTGAAAAATTTGCCTTTCATGAGGATACCTCCGGTTCTCTGGTTTGCGTTCCCTGATAAAATAAGCCGCGGGTCCAAATTTTTCAAGGGAAATTCCGCGCGGTATCGGTAAAATTTCATTCGGGACGGCCTGAAAAATCGGGTTCAGCCGGCGTTTTTTTCCATTTTTCTGCTTGAATCCGGCGAAAAAAATGATATATTATATATTTTGTCCGGATTTCCGGAACTTGCGGAGATCTTCGGCAAAGGAAGAATACGGTCTGAACCAACTTAGGAAAACAGATTATGAACGCGGCAAAAGAATGGAAGAATTTTTCGCTGGAACAGCTGCAGGCATGCAGGGCGGAACTGGAACAGGAATATGCCGGATATGTCAAACAGAATCTGAAACTCAACATGTCCCGCGGCAAGCCCGCCGGGACCCAGCTCGACCTTTGCAACGGCGCGCTGGAGACCCTGTCTTCCTATACGACTGCGGACGGACTCGATGCCCGCAATTACGGCGTTCTGGACGGCGTTTCCGAGGTGAAAAAACTCTTTTCCGACCTGCTCGACATCCCGACGGAAAAGATCATCGTCGGCGGCAATTCCAGCCTGAACCTGATGTATGACACGATGGTCCGCTGTCTGCTGTTCGGCACGCGCGGCAATACACCGTGGAGCAAGCTGGGCAAGGTCAAATTCCTGTGTCCCTCGCCCGGATACGACCGCCATTTCGCCATCTGCGAGGAACTCGGCATCGAAATGATCACCGTACCGATGCAGGAAGACGGACCCGATATGGACCTGATTGAAAAACTCGCCGCGGAAGACGATTCGGTCAAGGGCATCTGGTGCGTGCCGCTGTATTCCAATCCGCAGGGGATCTGCTACAGTCCGAAAACCGTGGAACGGCTGGGCTCGATGAAAGCCGCGCCGGATTTCCGCATCTTCTGGGATAATGCCTACGGTGTGCATCATATCTATTCGGAGGAAAAACTGGCGGATATCTTTGCAGCCTGCGAAAAGGGCGGCCATTCGGACCGGGTGTTCTATTTCTTCTCGACCTCGAAGATCACGTTCCCCGGCGCGGGCGTGGCGATCATGGCCGCCAGTCCGGACAATGTCGCCGAAATCAAGAAACACCTGGGGATCCAGACCATCGGCTACGACAAGCTCAATCAGCTGCGGACCCTGCAGTTCCTGAAAAATGCGGACGGAGTCCGGGCTCACATGCGTAAAATGGCGGCGGAACTCAAGCCGAAATTCGACATCGTTCTGAACACGCTGGAAAACGAACTCGGCGGAACGGGTCTGGCGCAATGGACCAGCCCGAAAGGCGGTTATTTCGTGGCGATCGACACGCTCGACAACTGTGCGAAAACCACGCTCGAACTGGCGAAACAGGCGGGCGTGACCATGACCGGCGCGGGCGCCACGTTCCCATATCACCGCGACCCGCGCGACCGCAATATCCGCATCGCGCCGACTTATCCGACCGCGGGCGAGCTCCAGACTGCGATCCGGCTGTTCTGCGTGTGCGTGAAACTCGCCGGCGTCCGCAAACTTATCGCCGAAAAACAGTAATTTCCCAAATTCCGAGGTAAAAATATGAGCACTCAAGGCAATCTTCATGACCGGCTCAGTTATTGTTACAGCTGGTCGGTTCTGGCGGAAGATCCGGAAGCTTTCCGTTCCCGGGTCCGCGAATTCATCGACAACGGCGCGCGGCGCTTCGTCATTCCCAGCGGTCTGCTGCTGAAAATGGTCCGAGATCCCGAAAAAACGAAATTCCTCCATCAGGTCTGCGACGAACTGGACGTGGAATTCTGTTCGGTCCACGGCATGGACGGCAATGATTTCGATCTGGACATCCCGACTCCGGAACGGCGGAACGACATGTTTGCCGAACATATCAAAGGTATGGAGATCGCCGCGGAATTCGGCTGCAAAACTTATACGGTCCATGTGGGCGCGGCATTCTACTGCTACAAGCACATTCCGCTGACCACGCTGCGGCCGCTGGCGCTGGAAACTTTGGAAAAACTGCTTCCCGCGGCGGAAAAACTCGGCATCATCGTGGCCGTGGAAAATTCCTTCGAAATGCCCAACTCCGCCAGGGAAGTCATGGGGCTGGTCAACCATTTCGCCGGACATCCCGCCATCGGCGCCTGCTACGACACGGGACATGCCAACTGCATGGCGTCCGCGCCGGGCAAGGACAAGAGCAAATACGAACCCTATTTCAACACCTGCTGGTGGGAAGACGGCGTGATCTGGGAAGACAACGCGCTCGAACTGATGCAGCCTCAGGTGGTGACCTGCCATATCCACGACAACAACGGCTACGGCGATCTCCACAGCATGCCGTTCGACGGCACCATCGACTGGCGCGAACTCATGCCGAAACTGTTCGCCTGTCCCCGCATGATCGATTATCAGACGGAAGTCTGCATGAAAGACGGGGAAAACTGGGCGGGCAAGCTGCTGGCGCCTCCGGGAGGCTATTCCATCCGCCGGCTGACCGACACGTTCCGTTATCTGGGTTTCTGATCCGGCCTCAAAAATACCTTATCTGGCATCGAAGGCGAAGACGCCGCCGGTGCTGCCCTGTCCTGCGAATCCGAGGATACGCAGCGCGAGTTTGTGTGTCTGTACCTCCACGGGGATCTTCACCAGGCGCTGATAATTGTTTTCCGTGCGGTAAACCACTTTGCCGTCGGCAAGGATCTCGAAGGCGGAAACGAGCGTGGCCGGGGGAGTGAACACCTGGCTCTGAAGCCAGTAATTCGCCGCCACATTGAGCTTGGGACGTTTCAGGTCGGAATCGAACACCAGACGGATCTCGTGCAGAGAAACCGTCTTTCCGAAATCATATTCGGCCGTGTCGCCGACTCCACATGTCCATTGATTGGACTGTCCATCCAGTTCGCGGTCGATGCCGTTGCGCAGCATTTCCGGATCGCCGGAAGACGCGGTCAGGACAGCCTCGCGGCAGAGCTGGGGGACATTCCGGCGGAAATGCGGCAGCCAGCAGTCATCGTCCATCAGCAGATCCTGGATCTCCCGGATATGTTTCGACGCGGTTTCGCGGGGTGAAAGATCACCGTTTTTTACAGCAGAACTGACCGCACAGCCGACCGCCTGTCCGAGCGTGGCGCAGGTCGCCATCACCCGGGTGGAACTCAGTCCCGTGTGCGTGGTGCTGATATTGCGTCCGGCAAACCAGAGATTTCCGATGTTTTTCGAATAGAGGCAACGCAGCGGAATGCCGTACGGCTCCTTCGGCACGATGTTGATGTTCGGCGGTCCGTTGTAGCGCAATCCGCCCGGATGATGGTCGTCGATCGGCCAACCGCTATAGGCAACCGT
>Ga0265298_10008899_pt1 | contig 12015 bp, 9 predicted proteins | sample AusTroGonzalo_MG_3_FD_193486 | JGI IMG/M metagenome (GOLD analysis project Ga0265298, IMG submission 193486) | Bovine rumen microbial communities from tropical cattle in Woodstock, Queensland, Australia - Gonzalo_01 | ecosystem: Host-associated > Mammals > Digestive system > Stomach > Rumen ...
AAGTGATGCGATTATTTGCGGATTCCAAATAATTTGTGTACTTTTGCACCGCAATTTCGGAATCAACAGTAATTATCAGCGAATATGGCAATCATCAAACCGTTTAAAGGCATCCGCCCGCCGAAGGAGCTGGTGGAGCAAGTGGAGAGCCGCCCCTACGACGTGCTCGACTCGGAAGAGGCGAGGGCAGAGGCCGGCGACAACGAGAAGAGTCTGTATCACATCATCAAGCCAGAGATCGACTTCCCCGTGGGTACGTCGGAGTACGACCCTCGGGTGTATGAGAAGGCTGCTGAGAACTTCCAGAAGTTCCAGGACAAGGGCTGGCTGGTGCAGGACGCACGCGAACATTATTATATTTATGCCCAGACGATGAACGGACGGACGCAGTACGGTCTTGTGGTCTGTGCCCATACGGACGACTATATGGCCGGACGCATCAAGAAGCATGAACTGACACGTCGCGACAAGGAGGAAGACCGCATGAAGCACGTCCGTGTGAACAATGCGAACATCGAGCCAGTCTTCTTCGCCTATCCGGACAATGCCGTACTCAATGAGATTCTGATGCGCTATGCCGCCACAGAGCCTGAGTATGACTTCATCGCGCCCATCGACGGCTTCCGTCATCAGTTCTGGGTGATCAACGACGACAAGGACATGCAGACCATCACCGACGAGTTTGCCAAGATGCCTTCACTCTATATCGCCGACGGCCATCATCGTTCGGCAGCTGCTGCCCTCGTGGGTGCAGAGAAACAGAAGCAGAACCCCAACCACAACGGCACGGAGGAGTACAACTTCTTCATGGCCGTGTGCTTCCAGGCCTCACAGCTCACCATCCTCGACTACAACCGTGTGGTGAAGGATCTGAACGGTATGTCTTCTGAGGAGTTCCTTGCTGCGCTTCAGGTGAACTTCATCGTGGAGGACAAGGGTACGGAGATCTACAAGCCTCAGCAGCTGCATGAGTTCTCGCTGTATCTGGACGAGCACTGGTATAGCCTGAAGGCAAAGGAGGGCACTTATGATAATAATGATCCTATCGGTGTGCTTGACGTGGACATTTCCTCTCGTCTGATTCTTGACGAGATCCTGAACATCGGTGACCTTAGAAGTTCTCAGCGCATTGACTTTGTCGGAGGACTGCGTGGTCTGAAAGAGCTGAAACGTCGTGTGGACTCTGGCGAGATGCGTGCTGCCCTGGCACTCTATCCCGTCTCCATGCAGCAGATCATGGACATCGCCGACAGCGGCAAGATCATGCCACCGAAGGCTACATGGTTTGAGCCGAAGCTGCGCTCAGGACTTGTGATCCATAAATTAGTGTAATGAGGCGGTTCAGACCACCCCTAACCCCTCCTAACTTAGGAGGGGAAATTTACGGATGAAACTCGAAGTGCTGGTAGTCCTTCATGGTGCGCCAGGAGCCGCCCCAAGTAAAGCCGTTCTGCAGGAATAGTTTATAGCAGAGATCGTTTTTATCTATCTTATATTGGAAGTCTTTCTTCCGATCACAGTAGGGCTTGCCTGTGGCAGGCTCTACTATTTGTTTGCCGTCCTTGCCAGTCCTGATATAGGGGTTATAGAGCGGATTAATATCAACGGCAAGACCTCTGGCGTGGTATGACAAATGCTGGCGGCCAGAGACAGTACGGAAGCAGAAGCAGCTGGTGTTGTTGTCGCGCATCTGCCGTTCGTCGTCAGCATCATACTCGTCTGCCAGGCGAATCCGCTGGATAGGGTAGTGCTGGCGATAGAGTTCCATGAAGATGCGGATGAGCTTCTGGGCGATGAGACGGTTGCAGACCATCTCACCATGATGCGTCTTCCCGTCGTAGTCCCAGTGCATCAGCCGCAGATAGCGCAGGTCATCACGATGGATGACATCGTTGGGCTGATACGTCTTCCCCTGCATCTTCTGCCAGATGCTGTCAGGAATCTCGTTGATGGAGAACCCTGCAGAAAAATCCTGGCTCTGCGCAGGATGGATGCCGCAGAGCCAGAAAAGAATCATAGTCAGTAGTGCTGTTCTCATCAGCGTATCACCTTCTTGTCACCTTGGATATAGACCCCTTTCTGAGTCGGTTCGCCAGCCACTTTGACCCCTCCAAGGGTATAGGTGTCGGCATCCTTCACGTCGGCAGAGACAGAACGCACACCCAGGGTGCCGGCGAGCTCTTTCTTCGCACGTTCAAACTGCTTCAGGAACTCATCGCTGTTGTGCAGACGGGCATAGACAGCAGAGCCGACAAGACGGCCGGCCTCTACATCGGTCTGCCAGTGATAGCCTGTGATGACGCGGCCAGAACCATACTGATAGGCGCGGGCCAACAGGGACTCCTCTGCATCGGGATTGAGCTCAGACAGAACCAAGGCGTACATCCAGCCTGTAGAGGCGTCGCCAGAGGGATAGGAGCCTGTATTCTTCTCGATATTCTCAGCAGGCGGATAGGCTGTAGCCTCGTTCAACTGCTTGAAAGGACGCGAACGCTTGTAGTAGTTCTTACAACTGAGGGTAGCACCGTCGCCGAGGGTATACATGCTCTCACAGAGCTTATATGTCTCAGGCGTTGCCGTCGCAGAGAGTGTCCTTCCGAAGGCATTGGAGTAGATCTTCAGGAAATAGTCCAGTTCGTTGTTCACGTCGTCGATAGCTATCTGACCCTCATCCGTCGGTCGGATGGCCTTGCCTTCAATGAACTTGTTCATGTCCGTAGTACCGAGGGCAGAGACCGTATCAGGAGGAGCCGGAAGGTATTTGACGGCATCAGGCAGCTGATCGTTGGTGAAGTACTGGTTGGTATCCGGCGTCAGCCCAGGACTAACATAGGCCGTACCCGACACTTTGGCATATTCCGCCTTGGCGGAGTTGATCATCGCATTGACACCCGTGTGGTCGTGCAGACGGACCATCAGGGCACTGGCCAGCAGACGGCCTGCCTGGACATCGCTGTCCCAGTGGTAGCCAGACACCATCGACGCATCGCCGAAGCGATAGCCGGTCTTCAGGATTGTGTCCTGTTTCTCCGGACAAATCTCTGAGAGCAGCAGGGCATACATCCAACCCATCAGCGCCTCGCGGGAAGGGTAGGAGCTCTCATTGGCATAAACATCCTCCATTTCAGGAATGAGCGACACCTCATCGAAACGCACATAAGGCCTTCTGAAGAATGCAAACGAACTCTTGGCCTGCTGAATGCTCTTGTTGCCATATTCCATACAGTACTCAAAGAGTTCTGCGATGTAGGGCGTCTCTGTAGCGTTCAGCGAGACGTTAATGGCCTTTGAGAAAGTGTCCAAGTAGTAAGTGGCACTGGCGTTGAAGTCTGTCCTTGCCTGTGCTCCTATCTCCGTGCCTCTCATGGTCTTGCCCCAGGCATACTGGAGATAGTCCTTGATATACTCTACGGATGTTTCCGTAGGAGGTGCCGGAAGGAATCTCCCAGCATCAGGTACTGCCTGAGCATGAAGGTTACCGCAGCACAAGACTGCGATAACCATTGATATTAATAATCTCATATTTCTCTTATACATATATTTAATTATGAAAATGCAACCGTCAGACCAGCCATGACGATGCTGACCATCGACATCAGCTTGATCAGGATGTTCAGCGACGGACCAGAGGTATCCTTGAACGGGTCTCCCACAGTGTCGCCTACGATACAGGCCTTATGGGCAAACGAGCCCTTGCCGCCGAAATTGCCTTCTTCAATGTTCTTCTTGGCATTGTCCCAAGCACCTCCGGCATTGGCCATGAACACAGCCAGCGTAAAGCCGCCAGCCAGACCGCCTACGAGCAGACCGAGGACACCAGCCACACCGAGTACACAACCCACGACGATGGGGATGATGATGGCGAGGATGGAAGGCACCACCATCTCGTGCTGGGCAGCACGGGTGGAGATCTCCACGCAACGGCCGTAGTCGGGTGTGCCTGTTCCCTCCAGAATACCGGCAATCTCACGGAACTGGCGACGCACCTCCTGCACCATCTTCTCAGCAGCACGGCCCACAGCCTCCATCGTCATGCCGCAGAAGAGGAAGGCTGCCATCGCACCGATGAACGCACCGACGATCACGCGGGGATTCATCAGGTTGATCTGGTAGTAGTTCATGAAGTCGGGGATGGTGGCTTCTGAAGCGGAAATCACATCACCAGCCACGTTGTTCAGCGTCTGTCCGGCACGTACCATTGCTATCTTGATCTCCTCGATATACGAGGCGAGCAGGGCGAGAGCTGTGAGGGCAGCAGAACCAATAGCAAAACCTTTACCAGTAGCAGCTGTCGTGTTGCCTAAGGCGTCGAGAGCATCCGTACGATGACGTACCTCTTCACCCAGACCGCACATCTCGGCATTACCACCGGCATTGTCGGCGATAGGTCCGTAGGCGTCGGTGGCCAGTGTGATGCCCAGCGTAGAGAGCATACCCACGGCAGCGATACCGATGCCATAGAGACCGTGAGCCAGTGACTCTGACGACATCGAGAGGTCGAAGCCATTGGCACAGAGATAACTCAGCATGATGGCCACGCCAATGGTGATGACGGGGATGCAGGTAGAGATCATACCCGTACCGATACCCTTGATGATCACCGTGGCAGCACCTGTCTGTCCAGCCTCAGAGATCTTCTGCGTCGGCTTGTAGGAGTGAGAGGTGTAGTATTCGGTAGCCTGTCCGATGATGACACCGGCAGCCAGACCGGAGATGACAGAGAAGGAGAGTCCCAGCCAGTTCTCGATACCTAAGAGGTAGAGGATGGCGAAGGTAGCAATAGCGATGAGCACGGCACTGACGTTCGTTCCCAAGGCGAGCGAACGGAGGAGGTCCCTCATCGTGGCACCTTCCTTGGTGCGAACCAGGAAGATTCCCAAGAGTGAGAGGAATACGCCCACCGACGCAATCAGCATCGGGGCGATGACGGCCTTCAGCTGAATCTCAAGGCCTGCCACACCAAAGGCAGCAGCACCCAGGGCAGCCGTGGAAAGGATAGAGCCGCAGTAGCTCTCATAGAGGTCGGCTCCCATACCAGCGACGTCACCCACGTTGTCACCCACGTTATCGGCAATCGTAGCAGGATTGCGGGGATCATCCTCAGGGATGTCGGCCTCCACCTTACCCACGATATCTGCACCAACGTCGGCAGCCTTCGTATAGATACCACCGCCAACACGGGCAAACAGGGCCTGCGTCGAGGCACCCATACCGAAGGTCAGCATCGTAGTGGTGATGGTGATGAGGGCCATCTGGTCGCCCTGATAAAAATAGCTGAGCACCAGGAACCAGATAGCGATATCAAGCAGTCCCAGTCCGACAACCGTCAGACCCATCACGGCACCTGAGCGGAAGGCGATCTTCAGTCCGGCGTCCATGCTCTGGCGGGCGGCATTGGCCGTACGTGCTGAGGCATAGGTGGCGGTCTTCATGCCGAAGAAACCAGCCAGTCCGGAGAAGAAACCGCCGGTGAGGAATGCGAAGGGCACCCAGGGGTTCTGTACGTTCAGGCCATAGGCCATGAATGCAAAGAGCGCACAGAGCACCACGAAGACAATACAAACGACCTTGTACTGCTGCTTCAGGTAAGCCATGGCACCTTTGCGCACATAGAGTGCAATTTCTTTCATACGCGGCGTACCCTCGTCTGCCTTCATCAGCTGGGTGAAGAAGAAATACGCCATGCCCAGTGCTACCACCGATGCGACGGGCACGAGCCAGAATACTTCAGGAATGTTCATTTTGATCTAGGTTTTTTTGTTGTTTATTAATGATTGATTATTCGTCTACAAACTCAATGAGGGCTGCAGCCTCGTCATCGGGGTCTTCGCTGCCCAGGTCCATCATCGTCGAGTAGTTGTCCTCGGTGATCTCATCGTCATCCGGATCGCCCACCTCTTCGTCCTCCTCGTCGTGAGAACTGTAATCGTCCTGAACCTCGTAGTCCTCATCGTCGTCAATCTCTTCGCCATCCTTTACTTCATCCGGATTGTCGGAGAACTTCATGCGGATCTTCTCCTGCTCAGGCTTCATCTTGGCGAAGATGGCTTCCACCCATCCGCCTTTTTCCACTTCAAGCACCTCGAAGCCGTCTTCCACCTTCTTCTCATACATGCCGCCCTTCTTGTGAAGACGGTCCTTGGGAAGCGTCGTGGTGGAAATGTCAAAGCCGCTAAGGATGACGTCCTGGATCGACTGTGACAGCGAGTCCCAGCCACCGCCGAAGTTACGGTCGAGTACCTCTATCAGCTTGGCTGCAGAGATGTGGCGGATGTTTTCGTACGTCAGGTCGGTCACACGCATGATAGGACGCTTCTTGATGGCCCACGCGAACTTCATGTTTTCGTCAAAACTGATCTGGGTCACCTTGTAACCACGTTTCTCATAGCTCTTCTTCACGAGCATCACGTCGTCCTTGATCTCCTCGATGAGGAACGCGCTCTTGAAGATATCCAGGTAATGACTCACGTTCTCCTTCACTTCGGCATCCTTACGGGCTGCCTCCCACATACGGATCACATCGTTCTCCTGGATGTCCCAAACACTACTTTTAGTGACTGCCTTAATCGACAGTGACGGATTACTTTCCGGCTGTTGTTGCTTTGTTCTTGCCATATATATTCTCGTTTTTTTCTGCAAATGTATATACTTTATTTTTTATTCGCAAGTTTTTTGATGATATTTTTTGTGATTTTCACATTTTAGCGTAACTTTGCAGGCAAAATATGGCACAACCACTGGCTGAACGACTCCGTCCTCGCACTTTGGACGATTATATCGGACAACAACATCTGGTGGGCGAGGGGGCCGTCCTGCGGAAGATGATCGAGGCAGGACGCATCTCGTCTTTTATCCTCTGGGGACCTCCCGGCGTGGGCAAGACCACCCTGGCCCAGATCATCGCCAACCGGCTGGAGACACCCTTCTACACCCTGTCGGCCGTGACGAGTGGCGTCAAGGATGTCCGCGACGTCATCGAGAAGGCTCAGAAGGGCCGGTTCTTCAACGAAGCCTCGCCGATACTCTTCATCGACGAGATCCACCGTTTCTCCAAGTCGCAGCAGGACTCCCTGTTAGGTGCCGTGGAGAAGGGCATCGTTACTCTCATCGGCGCCACCACGGAGAACCCCTCGTTCGAGGTCATCCGTCCGCTGCTATCCCGCTGTCAGCTGTATATCCTGAAGTCCTTAGAGAAGGACGACCTGCTGCAGCTGCTCGACCGTGCAGTTCATACGGATGTCATCCTGAAGGAAAGAAACATCCTGCTGAAGGAGACTGGAGCAATGTTAAGATACAGCGGAGGTGACGCTCGTAAGTTGCTGAATATCTTGGAGTTGGTTGTAGAATCCGAATCTTCGAATGAAGTAGCCATCACCGATGAGTTAGTTGTTCAGCGCCTACAGCAGAATCCCCTGGCCTATGACAAGGACGGCGAGATGCACTACGACGTCATCTCAGCTTTCATCAAGAGTATCCGCGGTTCCGATCCTGACGCCGCACTCTACTGGCTGGCACGTATGATAGAGGGTGGGGAAGACCCGCAGTTCATTGCACGCCGGCTTGTCATCAGCGCTGCTGAAGACATCGGTCTGGCCAATCCCAACGCCCTGCTGCTCGCCAATGCTGCTTTCGATGCCGTGATGAAGATCGGCTGGCCCGAGGGGCGCATACCGTTGGCAGAAGCGACGGTCTATCTGGCCACCTCGCCCAAGAGCAACAGCGCCTATCTGGGGGTCGACGCCGCCCTCGATCTCGTCCGCCGCACAGGCAATCAGCCTGTGCCGCTGCCCATCCGCAACGCCCCCACACAGCTGATGAAAGACTTGGGCTATCACGACGGATACCAGTATCCACACGACTATCCCGGCCATTTCACGCCCCAGCAGTATCTGCCAGACGCCCTCGTCAACGAGCGCCTCTGGCACGGCCAGCACAATCCCACCGAAGAAAAGATGTACCAGCGCATGCTCAACTACTGGGGGGAACGCTTCTCTAAATGAAAAAAATTAATGATTAAATATGGCAGAACAAGAGAATAACACCCGCAAGAAACCCCGTCGTCAGATGCCTTTGGACACCACCTACGGTCATCTGCCGCCACAGGCGCTCGAAGTGGAGAACGCCGTACTCGGCGCCCTGATGATTGACAAGGACGCCTATGCCGTCGTCTGTGAGATCCTGCATCCCGAGAGTTTCTACGACCCCCGTCACCAGATGATCTACACGGCCATCCGCGACCTCAACATGGACGAGCGTCCTGTCGACGTGCTCACCGTCACCGAACAGCTGGCCAAGTCAGGTAACCTTGAGGAAGTCGGAGGCCCCGGCTATTTGGCCGAACTGAGTTCCAAGGTCGCCTCGTCGGCCAATATCGAGTATCACGCCCAGATCATTGCCCAGAAGTCCCTGGCGCGACAGCTCATTTCCTTCTCGAGCGTGATCCAGACCAAAGCTTTCGACGAGACCGTCGATGTCGAGGAGCTCATGCAGGAGGCCGAGGGTTCGCTCTTCGAGCTCTCGCAGCGCAACATGAAGAAGGACTACACCCAGATCAACCCCGTCATCGACCAGGCGCTGAAGGTCATCCAGGCCGCTGCCGCAAATACCGACGGACTCACAGGTATCTCCACGGGCTACTACAAGCTCGACGACATGACCAGCGGCTGGCAGAACTCCGACCTCGTCATCATCGCTGGGCGCCCTGCCATGGGTAAGACCTCCTTCGCCCTCTCGATGGCGAAGAACATCGCCGCCGACTCCCACGTGCCGATGGCCTTCTTCTCGCTGGAAATGTCGAATGTCCAACTCGTCAACCGCCTCATCTCCAACGTCTGCGAGATCCAGGGTTCGAAGATCCTCAACGGCCAGCTGCAGCGCGACGAGTGGGACCGTCTCGACAAGCACATCAACAACCTGCTGGGTGCCCCGCTCTATGTCGACGACACGCCTGGCCTCTCCGTCTTCGAACTGCGCACCAAGGCCCGCCGTCTGGTGCGTGAGCATGGCGTCAAGCTCATCATGATCGACTATCTGCAGCTGATGAACGCCAACGGCATGCGTTTCGGTAGCCGACAGGAAGAGGTCTCTACGATCTCCCGTTCACTGAAGGGACTGGCCAAGGAGCTCGACATCCCTATCCTGGCCCTCAGTCAGTTGAACCGTGGCGTCGAGGGACGTGACGGCATCGAGGGCAAGCGACCGATGCTGTCTGACCTCCGTGAGTCGGGAGCTATCGAGCAGGATGCGGATATGGTGCTCTTCGTCCACCGTCCAGAATACTACCATATCTATCAGGACGATGCGGGTCACGACCTGAGGGGCATGGCGCAGATCATCATCGCCAAGCACCGTAAGGGAGCTACGGGCGACGTCTTATTGACGTTCCGTGGTGAGTACACCCGCTTCGAGAATCCTGAAGACCGTAACCTCGGCAACCGTGCGCCGATGGACGGTGGTGGTGAGATCCGCGGTTCCAAGATCAACGGCGAGGACAATAATCCGCCGATTCCCCCGATCGACAACGGCCCCTTACCATTCTAAAAATCGCTATCAGTTATGAACATCTTCAAGAAAAAACAGAGCAAGCTGTCTCGCCGCATCACCTGGCGCGTCATCATGATCGTCTGCTTCATCAATGTGCTCATCATCGGCGCCATACTCTTCTTCGTCTTCATTATCTCGACGATGATCGGCGGCATGCGTGCCTCGTATGTCATCGACGGCCTTAACGGTAAGTTTGATTCGATGCACAGGGCCGTCGAAGTGGCGTCGAGGAACAATGCGGCGGTGATAGAAAACAACCTCGACTTTCCGGAGCAGGTGTTCCAGGCCCTTGAGCGCGAACTGCGCCTCAACAAAAATTACGTCGACTGTTTCGTCGCCTTCGAGCCTGACTACTTCAATAGCCAGGGCCGCTGGTTTGAGGCTTACGCTCATTTCACCGACAGCACCCACGTCGAACTGCTTCAGATCGGCTCCGAGCACCATGACTACTTCAACAGCGTATGGTATCAGAAGGGAATGGCCCTCGACAGGGACTCCGTCGGCTATATCACCGATCCCTACTTCGACGACTCCGTCGACAGCAGTCTCTACTGCAGCTATGTGCGGCCCATCTTCGACCGCCAGGGACGCAAGGTGGGCGTCTATGGCATCGACCTGAACATGAACTGGCTCCATCAGGCCATCGATGAAATGGAGGAAAGCATCTGGAAGGAATTCTATATAGACTCCTCCCATGATGTCGAAGAAGAAGGCGATAAGGACAATGATGGGGTTGGATTCTCCATCCAGGTCATCGACAGCCAGGGCAAGTGCATTGCCGGCACGGACTCCTTAGACCTCACGATACTCGAAGGGGAACAAAAGGAGGTTTTGTCCGAGTACGAGATGATGGACCTGAAGGGCACACCTTATTATATTATTACGAAGCCGATCCCCCATACCGACTGGAAGCTGGTCGTGTTCCAGCATTACAACATGGTGTTCATCTGGGGTCAGGTGGTGGCCATCGTCATCCTCTTTTTCATGGGCGTCGGCGGCATCATCATCTTCATCTTCATGCACTACAGCATCCGCCGCTCCACCAAGCCGTTAGGCCTCCTTTCAGACACGGCCCAGGAGGTGGCCAAGGGAAACTTCGACACCGCCCTGCCCACATTCAAGCATAACGACGAGATCTCACAGCTGCGCGACTCGTTTGACACCATGCAGCACTCGCTCTCGCGCTACGTCGAGGAACTTAAGGCGTCGACTGCCGCGAAGGCATCGATAGAGAGTGAGCTCAATGTGGCCTATAGCATCCAGATGTCGATGCTGCCCAAGACGTTCCCCGCTTTTCCCAACCGCAAGGATATCGAGCTCTATGGCTCGTTGACGCCTGCCAAAGGAGTAGGGGGCGATCTCTACGACTTCTTCATCCGCGACGAGAAACTCTTCTTCTGCGTCGGCGACGTCTCGGGCAAGGGCGTTCCCGCCGCCCTCGTCATGGCTGTCACCCGCACGCTCTTCCGCAACGTCGCAGCCCACACCGACAAACCCGCGCACATCGTCCAGACCATGAACGTGAACATCAGCGAGGGCAACGACAACCAGATGTTCGTTACCCTTTTCGTCGGCGTGTTCGATCTGGCCTCCGGCCGGCTCACTTACTGTAACGGCGGCCATAATGCACCCTACATCCAGGGCGACACACTCCCCGTCGTACCGAACCTGCCTGTTGGCCTCTTTCCCGACTGGCAGTTCGAGGAGCAGGAAACCGTCATCCGCTCCGGAGAGACCATCTTCCTCTACACCGACGGACTCACCGAGGCTGAAAACGCCAGCCACGAACAGTTCGGAGAGGACCGTACCACGGAGATTGTCGCAACTCAGACGAAGCAAGGCGCCTCGCCTGAGACGCTGATCAGCGTGATGACAGACGCCGTCCACGAGTTCGTCGGCGATACCGAGCAAAGCGACGACCTCACGATGCTCGCCATACAATTCTGCAAATAAAAAGATTCCCCTTGCAAGTGTGAGGGGAATCTTTTTGCAACATTTTATCTTTGTTATTTGCTGTACTTCTCTATCAGGGCATCGGCCTGCGGATCGCCGAGTTCTTTGGCCTTGCGGAGATTGTCGAGGCCTTCTTTCTTGTTGTCCTTCAGACATTGGGCAAGGCCGAGGAAGAGATAACCGTCGCTGTTGTTGGGGTCGACGGCGATGCACTCCTTGGCCAGTTCGTCGGCAGGATCGTAGGGTGGATTGGGATTCACGGGATTGTCTGCTGTGCCGATAGCATCGGTACACGACGTCAGCATCATCATGGCGCCGCAGAAAGTGAGGGTGGCGGCAAGCACCCATTGGGTCATTCTATTCATCTGTTTATTTATTTGCTATTTTGTTGCAACTGCATTATTTCTGCAAACGTCAGGTACGCGGCGGGGTCGGCTTCGGCGATATTGGGGTCGTAGCCTGCTGTGGCAAGACTCATCACCGTGGGACGCTGGTGGTTTGCCCAGATCCAGCGACTCC
>Ga0265298_10008901_pt1 | contig 12014 bp, 10 predicted proteins | sample AusTroGonzalo_MG_3_FD_193486 | JGI IMG/M metagenome (GOLD analysis project Ga0265298, IMG submission 193486) | Bovine rumen microbial communities from tropical cattle in Woodstock, Queensland, Australia - Gonzalo_01 | ecosystem: Host-associated > Mammals > Digestive system > Stomach > Rumen ...
GTAGGCATGTAAAATATCCCCCCGGGAGTACCAAAGTTGTCGGTTTTCACGCTGCGATGCAGCGGAACCTGTCAAACACAGCCATTTTAGCACACGACGCGGCAAATGAAAAGCATTTTTCGGGGGCGCGGCCGTCGGTTACGCTTGCATTGCGATGGGTGGTTTGCTATAATGCTTGCGGTATAGCGGACGGCGCACAAAAGGCTTTAGCGCGAAACGAAACAGGATATGCAGAGGATGATCGGTGCTCGTCCGGGAAAGGTTAGGTAGAACAATGGAAAATGTCACATTTGACGCTGCTTTGGCGTCACGCTTTATGAGCGATCAGGAGGTTGCGCTGATCAAGGGTCAGGCGGAGGCAGCGCGCGCGGAGCTTCTCGGAAGACAGGGCGCGGGCAATGATTTCCTCGGCTGGATCGATCTTCCGGTAGCGTATGACAAGGACGAGTTTGCGCGCATCAAGAAGGCAGCGGCGAAGATTCAGTCGGATTCCGAAGTGCTTGTTGTCATCGGCATCGGCGGTTCCTATCTCGGCGCACGCGCGGCGATCGAGTTCCTGCGCCACAGCTTCTACAACAACGCGCCGAAGGCGCTTCGTGGCACGCCGGAGATTTATTTTGCGGGCAACAGCATCAGCTCGACGTACTTAAAGCACCTGATCGATGTGATCGGTGAACGTGATTTTTCGATCAACATCATCAGCAAATCGGGCACGACCACGGAGCCGGCGATCGCGTTCCGCGTGCTCAAGCAGAAGCTGATCAAGAAGTACGGCCATGAGGAGGCCAACAAGCGTATCTACGCGACGACCGACAAGGCGAGAGGAGCCCTCAAGCAGGTTGCGACCGAGGAAGGCTACGAGAGCTTTGTGGTGCCGGATGATGTCGGCGGACGGTTCTCTGTGCTGACGGCGGTAGGTCTTCTTCCGATCGCGGTGAGCGGCGCGGATATCGACGCGCTGATGGCGGGCGCGGCAAGTATGCGCGAGGCCTGCATCAACAAGGATTTTTCGGAAAATGATGCCCTTCGCTATGCGGCAGTGCGCAACATCCTCTACCGCAAGGGCAAGAGCGTGGAGGTGCTCGCGAACTACGAGCCTTCGCTGCACTATGTGAGCGAGTGGTGGAAGCAGCTCTACGGCGAGAGCGAGGGCAAGGACCAGAAGGGTATCTTCCCGGCGAGCGTGGATCTCACGACGGACCTTCACTCGATGGGGCAGTTCATCCAGGACGGCGCGCGCATCATGTACGAGACCGTGCTTTCGGTGGAGAAGAGCCGCGAGGAGATCGTCCTCGAGGCGGAGCCGGTGGATCTTGACGGTATGAACTATCTTGCCGGCAAGACCGTGGAGTTCGTCAACAAGAGCGCGATGAAGGGAACGCAGCTTGCACATGTGGACGGCGGCGTGCCGAACCTTGTGATCAGCATTCCCGAGCAGAATGAGTTCTTCCTCGGCCAGTTGTTCTACTTCTTCGAATTCGCGTGCGGCGTGAGCGGCTACATGCTGGCGGTCAATCCGTTCAACCAGCCCGGCGTCGAGAGCTACAAGAAGAACATGTTCGCCCTTCTCGGAAAGCCCGGTTACGAGGAACTCCGCGCAGAGCTTGCGAAGAGACTCGGCGAGTAAGTTCGCAGGACGGCGAAGCAGGTTGCCGGAACAGACAGAAGCGGGTTTTCGCAGATGAATAAATGACAAAGTAAAACGGTGCAGATTCTGAAAATCTGCACCGTTTGTTGTATGCTTATTCGGTTATCGCCGGATCATCTCTTTTCCGCGTTGATCCCGCCGGTCGCCGCAATGAACAGTCCGAAGAAACCGCCGCAGGCACCGCCGACAATGTGGGCGAGCTGCGAGATGTTATCACTGCGGAATGCATTGAGGAACTCGTTGCCGAGGTAGAAGAAGCAGATCAGGATGAAGGTGATCGGAATGCGTCCTTTTTCGGCGTTCGTGATCGAAGCGAGAATGATGAACATGAACACGATGCCGCTCGCGCCGAGCAGTGCGCTGCCCGGGAACGCGATGTTGAACACGATGCCGGTGACTACCGCGGTGAGCGCCATCATCTCGAGAATGAGTTTGCTGCCGTATTTTTCCTCAAGCATCGGGCCGAGCATCAGGATGTAGAGCATGTTGCTCATGAAGTGAGACCAGTTTGCGTGGCCGATCGCGTGACCGAAGAGACGGACGTACATCAGCGGGTCTGTGAGCGATGCGCGGTAGGTCATGAACAGGTAGGTGTTGCTCTTGCCGTTGGTCAGCGAGCTCAATCCGAGCGCCGCGAGACAGACCAGAACAAATGTGAGAGTCACAGGCGCATTGTAATGGAAACGTCGAAGCAGTTTCATGGATAATTCCTCCCCGGGGTGTATTGCGCTGCCGGATCGGCAGAGCGCCGACCCGATTACATACTACAGGCGGAGCGGGTTGATGTCAACAGTTTTCAGGATGGAACAGGAATTGCGCAAAACAAATACGTCCGGGACCGGGGAGGTCTCGGACGTATCTTCGTCTTATAACTTATATGCGTTTTCCCGGAGCCGCAGATCGTGATCAGCCCGTCCGCCGGGCCTCATAGGATTCCGCGGTACCTTGCTTACCGTCACTCGGCGAGCTTCAGGTCGCCGTCCTTGATCAGGCCTACGCGTCGGAAAATGATGCCTATCACGAAGCAGAGAATCGCCGGCAGAACAAAGCTGATCAAGATCAGACCGAGCCAGTCAAACCAGCCTGCAGAACCGTTCCAGCCGGTGATGACACCGATCTGTCCGACGAAGCCGCAGGTGCCCATGCCGGATGAGATGCCGGAGGGTTCGTTCATCTCAAGTTTGAAGAGGCAGGTAGCGATGGGACCGGTGATCGCCGAGGTGATGATCGGAGGAAGCCAGATGACCGGCTTTTTCGCGATGTTTCCCATCTGCAGCATGCTGGTGCCGATGCCCTGGGAAACAAGGCCGCCGACTTTGTTTTCCTTATAACTCATAACAGCGAAACCGACCATCTGTGCGCAGCAGCCTGCGACGGCAGCACCGCCGGCAAGTCCGGTGAGGGTGAATGCGGCACAGATCGCAGCGCTCGAGATCGGAAGCGTGAGCGCCATGCCGATGACCACGGAGACCAGGATACCCATGATGAACGGCTGCTGAACGGTTGCCCACTTGGTGAATTCACCGACCTGCTTGGCAACCCATCCAAGGTGCGGTGCCAGCCAGAGGGCGAGAAAGCCTCCGAGGACAACAGTAACAAATGGTGTGACCAAAATATCAATCTTCGTTTCCTTGGAAACCGCCTTGCCGAATTCAACAGCGATGATGGCGATCAGAAGAACCGCAAGAGGTCCGCCGGGACCGCCCTTCGCGTTAGCGATATAGCCTACTGCGGCAGACGAGAAGACAACGAGCTGCGGCGCCTGCAGCGCAACAGCGATGGAAACCGCCATCGCAGGTCCGGAGACAGCCTGCGCGAGGGTGCCGACGTCAACCAGCATGTCGAAGATCGGATGAATATACTGCATGAAGATATCATGCTGCCATTCAATTTCGGCTATGGCCTTGCCCGCCTGTTCTCCGAGCGTCTTGATGATCGTGCCGATCAGCAGGGACGCGAACAGACCCTGCGCCATGGCGCCCATTGCCTTGATGCCGTAGCTTTTCCAGGAAATGTCGATGTTTTTGCGTTTCAGAAATGCTTTCATTGTGTACCTCCTTTTTCCTTGCCGGAACGAAGTGACGATGAAGGAATTGCGTGCGCGGGGAGCGTTTCGCAATTGCCTTGTAAGCAACTCAAGAGCAAATTTTCTACAAACTATCATAGTTAAACGATAATTACAAGTCTATCGGGGAAATTGGCGGGAGCACCGATTGAGAAAGTCAGAGGCACTTTTTCGTCGGTTTCGTGCATATTATACAAATCATAAGTACAGCTTATGGTTCGAATAAGTATAAAAGAGGGTTTCTTCCCTTGCAAGGCATTTTCCGAAAGAGTAAAATGTGAACGTCAAAAAGGAATATGGATCGCCGCAGGGAAGATTACGGAAGCTGCGGCGGGTTACAGGAGGACTTATACATGGGTGGATTTTTCGGTGTTGCCACGAAGGAAGACTGCATTTTCGATCTGTTCTTCGGAGTGGACTACCATTCGCATCTCGGAACGCGGAGAGCGGGACTTGCGGTGTACGGAGACGACGGTTTTGAGAAGTCGATCCACAAGATCGAGAACTCGCCGTTCCGGACCAAGTTTGAGAAGGAAGCCCACGAGATGCACGGCCACATGGGCATCGGATGCATCTCCGACTTCGAGGCGCAGCCGATCCTGGTGCGCTCGCATCACGGCAAATTCGCCGTCACGACGGTAGGCAAGATCAACAACAAGGATGAGATCGTTGATTCGATCCTTAAGAATAACTCTCACTTCTTTATTATGAGCAACGGTGAGATCAACTCCACGGAGCTTGTCGCGGCGCTGATCAACCAGAAGCCCAACATGATCGAGGGCATCCGTTACGCGCAGGAGATCATTGAAGGTTCGCTGTCGATGCTCGTCCTGACAGAGAAAGGCATTTACGCCGCACGCGATCGCATGGGCCGCACACCGATCGTGATCGGCCGCAAGGAAGGCGCGTACTGCGCGGCGCTGGAGAGTTTCTCCTTCGCCAACCTCGGCTATCAGCCGGAGCACGAGCTCGGCCCCGGAGAGATCGTCGTGTTCGATGCGAACAGCTGTCACACGCTTGTCGCGCCCGGCAAGAAGATGAAGATCTGTACATTCCTGTGGATCTACTACGGATATCCGTCCTCGTCCTACGAGGGCGTCAGCGTGGAGGAAGCGAGATACCACTGCGGCGAGATGCTCGCAAAGCGGGATCACGTCAAGCCCGATGTTGTCGCAGGTGTTCCGGACTCCGGAACGGCGCACGCCATCGGCTACGCCAACGCAGCAGGCATTCCGTTCACGCGCCCGCTGATCAAGTACACGCCCACATGGCCGCGTTCGTTCATGCCGACGATGCAGGAGAAGCGCGACCTGATCGCGAAGATGAAGCTAATCGCGGTTCCGTCCCTTGTGAAGGACAAGAGCCTGCTGATCATCGACGACTCCATCGTACGAGGCACACAGCTTCGCGAAACCGCGGAATTCCTGTTCGAGAGCGGTGCGAAGGAAGTGCATGTGCGCCCTGCCTGCCCGCCGCTTCTGTACGGCTGTAAATATCTGAATTTTTCGCGATCGAAGAGCGAGATGGAGCTGATCACCAGACGCTGCATCGCGGAACTTGAGGGAACGGAGGATGTCCCTGCGGAGGTTCTCGCGGAGTACGCTGACCCGGATTCGGAGCGCTACGCGAAGATGCTCGACGCGATCTGCAAGAAGTTGAAGTTCACGTCGCTTCGCTATCACCGCCTCGACGACATGCTTGCCTCGATCGGCATTCCCGCGGAAAATCTTTGCACCTACTGCTGGAACGGGGATGACTCGGCGGATAAGGAATAATACGGACTATGAACCGCCTATTCAGTGTGTGAGCACCGGGTAGGCGGTTTCGTTCTTTACTTTTGACCGTTTTACATTTTACTTTTTATTTACTTTTTGTTTGCGATGTCTTGAACTGTGCGGATTATGATAAGGCCATAAACGAAAACGAGGGCAGGCGAAGCGCTTTCGCGCCCTGTTTCGATAAGGAGGGAAAACCATGAGTGAGTTAATCCTGCAGACACATGATCTGAGGAAAGTTTACGGCGATCAGGCTGCCGTGGACGGCATCGACCTGAAGGTCGAGAGGGGGGCCATCTACGGACTGATCGGAAAGAACGGCGCAGGCAAGACAACAACATTGAAAATGATCGGTGGCCTGGCGGCGCCGACGAGCGGAAGTTTTTCACTGTTCGGAAAGAGCGGTCTGGAGCTGGCGGACGTGAGAGGGCGCGTGAGCAGCCTGATCGAGGATTCGGGCCTCTTCGGAAACATGACGGCGTACGAGAATCTGAAAGCCAAGTGCCTGTACTACGGTATCAAGGGCGACGAGTACATCAACAAACTTCTCAAACTCGTCGGGCTGGCGGATGTCGGTAAGAAGAAGGCAAAACATTTTTCGCTCGGTATGAAGCAGAGACTCGGCATCGCTCTGGCGATGGTCGGTGAGCCGGATCTTCTGGTGCTCGATGAGCCGATCAACGGACTGGACCCGGAGGGCATCGTGGAGATCCGCGACATGCTCACGAGGGTCAGCAAGGAAAAAGGAATCACCATTCTGATCTCCAGTCACATTCTGGAGGAGCTCTCGAAGGTGGCAACACACTACGGGATCATGAACAATGGCCGCCTTGTGGAACAGCTGACGGCCGAGGAACTCTCCGAAAAATGCAGCCTCCGCATCGAGGCGGTTGTGGACCGGCCGGAGTTCGCAAGCACAGTGCTGGACGGCCTCGGAATCACCAACTACAAGGTGATCGACAAGGAGACGATCAACATCATGGAGCACCTTGATGATGTGGCGCACATCAATCGCGAGCTGAATGCTGCGGGCGTTCTGGTCAGCAAGATCGCGGTCAACAACGAGAGTCTGGAGTCGTTCTTCTTAAGCAGAACGGCCGACTGAGAGTGAAAGGATTGGTGAGAACTATGTTAAATATGATTCGTATGGAACTGTACCGTATGGTACGTATGAAGAGCTTCTGGGTAATCCTGATCATCGTCGGCATTATGAACGTGATCTCGGTTTCGCTCAACGACGCAATGATGAACAATCCGGAAATGAAGAAGGCGATCGAGTCGACGAAGGCCAAGGAAGACGATCCGCTGTCCAACATCGGCATGAGCGTTTCCATTGAGCGCGACAAGAACGGAGACTACGGCTTTCTTGAGACCATCACCTCAGCAGTGAGGGAAATGCTGTGCGCGTTGTTCATCGGCATCTTTACCGTCATCTTCGTCACGGCGGATTTTAATACCGGATATATCAAGAATTACGGAGGCGCGGTAAAACATCGCTGGCACATGGTCTTCGCGAAGGGTACGGCAGTGCTCGTCTACACTATCGTGTTCTTCGCAGTGTTCATCCTGAGCTCCAGCCTGGGCGTATACGTTGGCGGACACAAGCTGATCATGGATCCTGCCGGCAAGATCACCGAAGTGCTTGGCGTTCAGTGCCTGCTGCACATTGCGTTCGCATGGATCATCATGAGCCTCTGCCTGATCGTCCGCAACAATCTTATAAGCATGATCGTATCCTGCTGTCTCTCGTTCCATGTCTTCCAGGCTCTGTACATCCTTGCGGACAAGGGTCTTAAGAAGCTCGGCTGGGAGGATGCGGCAATCTCGAACTACACGGTCAGCGGACGCATCATGAAGTACGGTCTGGAAAGCTCGAAGATCCTGGGCTCCACGCTTGTGATAGCGGCAGTCTTTGCAGCAGCGTCGTTTGTCATCAGCAGCATTTGGATTACGAAGAAGGATCTTATATAATACAGTAAGCAGCTTGTGCAAATCGGGAAAATGAAACAACCGGAGGCCGGGAAATCCGAGCCTCCGGTGAAGTGCGTTTTGCATAAGCAACGTTTGGAGGTATCGCGAACTATGAAGATTGCAATCATCATTCTTGCGCTGGCGGTGGTTGTTCTGATCGCTTGGCTGTTGCTCCTGCGGAAGCAGAATTTCGCCGTATGCAGGCAGCTTAAGTTTATCCGTGAGGAGGACTCATGCATGCGCGTATCGGTCAACGCGGAAAAGCTCGGGGAACTTGCCCTTGCGGAGGAAATCAACCGCACGCTCGATGATGTACGCGATCGTAAGCACGCGATGAGTGAGCGCGAGAAACTGATCGCGGACGCCTATGCGAACCTCTCGCACGACATCCGCACACCGCTCACATCGCTGGACGGCTACGTGCAGCTTTTGCGAGATGCGAAGACCGATGAGGACCGGGCGCGCTACACCGCGATCATCAGCGAGCGCATCGGCACGCTCAAGGAATTGCTGGAGGACCTGTTTACATTCACGAAACTTAAGAACGATGCTTACGAGCTGGACCTGACGCCGGTTTCGCTTAGAAGCATCGTTGCGGACACCGTGCTTTCGTACTATGACACTTGGCGTGAAATGGGCGTAAAGCCCGAGATCATGCTGACTGACGAGGTTCTGTCGATCAACGGCAATGAGCTTGCGGTCAAGCGTATCCTGCACAACATCACGAAAAATGCGGTTCTCCACGGAAGGAAGGCTCTCACGGTCTACCTGCACCGTGTGGACGGCGAGGCGGAAATCAAGATTTCCAATCCGGTGGAGCATCCGGAGGAGATTGAGATCGGACGTGTCTTCGAACAGTTTTATACGGCCGACCGGTTCCATCGTCAGGTATCGAGCGGACTGGGACTCGCGATCGCGAAAGAGTTTACGGAGCGCATGGGCGGAACGATCGCAGCGACGCTCGAGGGGAACAGATTTGCCGTGGTCATCCGTCTTCCCCTGACAAAGAAGGACTGATCGGGTGTGTGCGGACACCGCACTTTATACAGCAAAACAGGACGCGCGGAAGGTCGAAAGCCTTCCGCGCATTTTTCGCGGAACTTTGCGGATTCGGCCCTTCACGGACTACCGAAAATGAGGATGGTGTGGTATTATATTGTCGGGGGCTTGCGAAGATCCCGCAGGGGATCGATCGGCAGAAAAGAAGGAGGTATTTATGAGGACTACAGTGACAAAATACTGGCATACATCCGAGACGGACGGACTGGCGCTCTCGGTCGTGCGCACGGAGCCTGCGGACGGTTCGGAAGTCCGCGGCGCGACGCTGCTGGTGCACGGAATGTGTGAGCACAAGGGGCGCTACGATGCGTTCGTTGATTTTCTGGCAGAACAGGGATATATCGTCACGATCTTTGATCTGCGCGGGCACGGCGAGAGCGTGCGTGATCCGGGGGATCTCGGTTACCTGTACGAGGGTGGCTACGAGGCGATGCTTGCGGACATCCACGAGATGGTGCTTGAGGCGAAGACGTACGCTGCGGACCGCACGGGACGGACTGACCTTCCGTTTTACATGATCGCGCACAGCATGGGAACTATGTGCGCCCGCTGTTATATCCGCATGCACGACGCAGAGCTCGATAAGCTGGTCCTGCTGGGCTGTCCGTCGAAACTGAGCGGCATGTGGCCGGGACTTCAGCTGGTGAAAGGATTGATTGCCGCGCAAGGAGGACGAGCCCGCTCGAAAGTTGCGGATCACGTCGTGTGCGGCGCATATGGTAAGAAATTTGCCGCGGAACACATACCATACTCGTGGACGAATTCTGATCCGGAAGAGGTACGCCTCTACAATGAGGATCCGCTCTGCGGTTATACGTTCACGCTGAACGGCTATGAAAACCTGATCCGGCTTGCGATGCTCACGTACACCGACGGAGGCTACGCGATGAACAATACGGAGCTGCCGATCCGCTTCTACTCGGGCGCGGAGGATCCCTGCGCAGTTTCCCGGGAGAAACTGGGAGAGGCCATCAAACTGCTTCGCAAGCAGGGCTATAAGAACACGAAAGGGAAACTGTACCCGGGCATGCGCCACGAGATCCTGCGCGAAAAGGAGAAGGCGAAAGTCTGGGCTGACATCCTGGCGTTTCTGCAGAGCTGAGACGTGTAAATTCGATACAAGGGGTTTTCCATATGGAGCGATACATTCTGGCCTTCGACGCGGGAACGACGTCGGAGAGGGCGATCATTTTCAATCATGACAGCGAGATCGTAAGCGTGGCTCAGAAGGAGATCACGCAGTACTATCCGCAGGCCGGCTGGGTGGAGCACGACGCGATGGAACTGTGGTCGACGCAGCTCGGCGTGGCGGTCGAGGCGATGAGCAAGGCCGGCATCACAGCGGCGGAGATTGATGCCATCGGCATCACGAACCAGCGCGAGACCACGATCGTGTGGGACCGCGAGACAGGGCGGCCGATCTACCGCGCGATCGTGTGGCAGTGCCGCAGAACCGCGGATTACTGCGAGCGGCTGGCGCCGTACGCGGAGACGATCCGCGAGAAGACCGGGCTCGTGCTCGATCCTTATTTTTCGGCGACAAAGCTGGCGTGGATCCTTGACCATGTGGACGGGGCGAGGGAACGCGCCGAGCGAGGGGAGCTTCTGTTCGGAACGGTTGAGACGTGGCTTGTGTGGAAACTGACGAAGGGCAGGTGCCACGTGACCGACCTGAGCAATGCCTCGCGGACGATGCTGTTTAACATTCACACGCTCAGGTGGGATGAGGATATCTGCGGCTGGCTCGGTATTCCGATGTGCATGCTTCCGAAGCCCGTCGGAAACAGTGAAGTGTATGGGGAGTCCGCGCCGGAGTTTCTGGGCGGTTCCATCCGCATCGCGGGAGCGGCGGGAGACCAGCAGGCGGCATTGTTCGGGCAGAAAGCGTGGAGTATCGGCGATATCAAGAACACATACGGCACCGGGTGTTTCCTTCTCATGAACACCGGCGAGACGCCGATCCGCTCGGAACACGGGCTCGTCACCACGATCGCGTGGGGACGCGGCGGAAAGGTCACGTACGCGCTGGAAGGCTCTGTCTTTATGGGCGGACGCGGCGGAAAGGTCACGTACGCGCTGGAAGGCTCTGTCTTTATGGGCGGCGCGGTCGTACAGTGGCTGCGCGACGAGCTCTGCCTGGTCGCGACGGCGGCGGAGACGGAGGAACTGGCGCAGAAGGTGCCGGACACGAACGGCTGCTACATCGTGCCCGCGTTTACCGGGCTTGGAGCACCGTACTGGAAACCCGAGGCCAAGGGAGTCATCACGGGTCTTACGCGCGGTGTCGGGCGTTACCACATCATCCGCGCGGCGCTTGACGCGATCGTGTACCAGGTCAACGACATCGTCGACGCGATGCAGAACGACGCAGGCAGCCCGGTCGGTGCGCTCCGGGTGGACGGCGGCGCGAGCGTCAACAATTTTCTGATGCAGACGCAGGCGGACATCAGCAACGCGGAGGTGATCCGGCCGGCTTGCGTGGAATCGACTGCGATGGGAGCTGCGTACCTTGCCGGGCTTGCCACAGGCTTTTGGACGGACGAGGAGCTGGCACACGGCGGCGAGGGCGAGAGCATTTTCCGACCGACGATGAGCGGCGAGGAGCGCGCAAAACGGATCCGCGGATGGAAGGACGCCGTTGGGATGCTGCTGTAAATGTGATCGACCACGAGGCGTTCTGCATCAGCTTGAGCTGGTGAAGAACAATTCGATAAATGTATTCTTACAGGAGGAATGAAAATGGTAAAGCATGTAATTGTATGGACGCTGAAGTCCGAGTACAGCGACGAGGAGAAGGCGCAGATCAAGAAGGGCATCAAGGAAGGTCTCGAGGGTCTGAAGGACAAGGTGCCGGGAATCGTTGAGATCAAGGTTTACACGGACGGGCTTGCGAGCTCCAACGCCGATCTGATCCTCGACTCCGCGTTCACGGATGAGGCGGCCCTGGCTGGTTATGCGGTGCATCCCGCGCATGTGGAGGTCGCGACGACCAAGGTGCGTCCGTACACGGCCGTACGCAGCTGCTTTGATTATACGGTGTAAAGTTTCGCTTTGGTCACACGGTATAAAGCAGAATTCGCTTACATAGTGTGATGTATATTTCGAAAAATGGGGGGATTACAATGGAACGGTTTGAACAACTTCGGGAGGAGTATCAAAAATATTCGTTCAAGGGCACCATATTGACGGTGCTGTATGTAGTATGGGTAGCAGTGCTCTGCGGCATGGTGAGCATGGTATCGTGGATAAAGGATGCCGAGACGCAGACCGGGAAGCAAAAGGTTGTGTTGATCATGGTTGCCATCGGAGTGGTTTTGTTGGTGACAGCCATTGTTCTCTATAAGTTTTCCCGGAAAAATGCGGATGCGATCAAAGACTGCATGCGGAGGCTGAAGATCATGATCGTTTCGGATGCCGCCGACAAACTGTTTTCTCAGTACAAGTATAACCCGGACAGAGGGTTTACCGACGATGACATCGGTGAGGATGGCCGGGT
>Ga0265298_10008902_pt1 | contig 12013 bp, 10 predicted proteins | sample AusTroGonzalo_MG_3_FD_193486 | JGI IMG/M metagenome (GOLD analysis project Ga0265298, IMG submission 193486) | Bovine rumen microbial communities from tropical cattle in Woodstock, Queensland, Australia - Gonzalo_01 | ecosystem: Host-associated > Mammals > Digestive system > Stomach > Rumen ...
TATGAAGACTAATCGTAGTATAATTTTACATATTTTCAATCATTAACTGCCAAGAATACCGTCCTGAATCAAATGATCGGAAATATGGTAACCCGGTTTTTAAGAAAGGCGGTGTACCATGGTAAGTCATCCAATATTTAAAATGAACAGAACAAAAAAAATAAACCAAAAGGGTTTCTCTCTGGTGGAGCTGATCATCGTCATCGCCATTATGGCTGTTATTGCTGCGGCCATCGCTCCGGCGCTGATCCGTTATATCAACAAAGCGAGAAAAGGTGATGATGTGGCTTCTGCCGATGCTATCGGCCGGACCTTTGAAGCAGCCATCACCTCGGATGATTCCATGTATGACTGGGTTACCATTGCGGCAAACCCCACAAACTTAAGTCCCGGCTCGGGAGCGAACCGTATCATCGCTTATGCCGATGCCACTTCCGGATTTGACCGGACACATTTCCATCTGATCGGCATTAATGATGCTCCGACTTCGGATACCTCCGGTTTCGCGGATAAAATGGTGGAATATCTCGGAACCACGGTCATTTCGATGAAGTTCCATACTTCACCCGAACTGGAGCAGTGGATCATCTGTGTGGATGAAAACCGAAATCTTTCCGTCTGGGCAGGCGGTGGACTATCTGCCAACTCCACGCATATCAGTTCTACCAATGTGGTTACCGGCTCAAGCTACAGAGCATATAAGCTCTGGCCCGAGGTTGACGCCACCTACAGTGACGCAACTTCGCCGAAGGATCTCAAGAATTAGAAATTATTTTCACTATAAAATGTACGACAAGGGGGAAGGTTCGAAATGAACATGTTCAAACAACTGATCGACAAACTGAAGGCTTCACCGAAGACCATCGTGCTTACCGAGGGCGTTGATCCCCGGATCCTGGAGGCTTCCTCCCGGCTCCTGGCCAGCAGCTTCCTCACACCGATCCTCATCGGAAAGCCGGAGGAGATCTACGCCAGCGCTGAGGAATGCGGTTTCAACATCCGCGGCGCAAATATCATCGATCCCGATAATTTCGAGCATTTCGATGACATGGTGGCTGAGTATCTGGAACTCCGGAAGGAAAAGGGTGCTACGGAAGAAGAGGCCCGCAGAGTTCTCCGGGAGAACAATTATTTCGGAACCATGCTGGTGAAGATGGGCTATGCAGACTGCCTGCTGGGCGGTGCCACCTACTCCACCGCAGATACGGTACGTCCCGCGCTGCAGTTAATCAAGACCAAGCCCGGCAACAAGATCGTATCCTCCTGTTTCATCCTGGTTCGTCCCGGTGCAACCGGCCGGAATGAAGTGCTGGCCATGGGCGACTGCAGTATCAACATCAAGCCCAACGAGGACCAGCTGGTGGAGATCGCACAGGAGACCATCAAATGTGCCCAGATCTTCGGCATCGATCCTCAGGTAGCATTCCTCAGCTACTCCACCGATGGCAGCGGCTTCGGTGAGGATGTGGACAAGATGCGGAATGCGGCAAAGAAGACCAAGCTGAAGAATCCTGAAATCCCCATCGACGGCGAGATGCAGTTCGATGCCGCGGTTTCTCCTTCGGTAGCCAGCAAGAAGTTCCCCAACTCCCAGGTTGCGGGACATGCCAATGTCTTCATCTTCCCGGACATCAACGCCGGAAATATCGGCTACAAGATCGCACAGCGTATGGGTAATTTCGAGGCCTACGGTCCCATCCTTCTGGGACTTAACTCCCCCATCAACGACCTCTCCCGCGGCTGTACCGCAACCGAGGTTTACTCCATGGCGATCATTACCGCGTCATTTGCATAAAACTGATCATTATACGAATTCTCGCTTCGCTCAGAACGAATTACAGTCGCTTCGGCTGATTCATTTTGAGCGGAGCGACATTTCATTTTTAATCTTTTATTAATCTTCCTCCAAAGATTCATTCATTTTCCCTTGTTAAGATAGGACCATCAGATAAAGCGAATGACTCAACGAACTAACACCGCAAAGCGGATCGGGAGGAAAGATCATGAGTAAAGAGTACAACATGGACGATTTTGATAAGATTGAAAAATTAAGACAGCGTGCGAATGTGAGTTTCTCTGAAGCCGGCGAAGCACTCCGTGCCTGCGACGGTGATCTGCTGGACGCAATGGTTTACCTGGAGCGCCAGGGCAAGGTCGCAGGACCCGAGCAGTCCTCCTTCTCCACCGACGCAACTGCAGAGAAGCCTTCCTATGAAAATGTACCGGACGTGGTTACAAGAAGCCGGGCCGAAGATCCGGACCCGTCCTTCGGTTCCCAGCTGGGCCACCTGATCAAGACAGCGATCAAAAAGAGCACGGAAAACTTCGTCGTGATCTCTCACAAAGGTGAGGAAAAAGCAAGGCTTCCGATCATTGTTCTCATCCTCGCTCTCTGCTTCTTCAATGTGGCTGCACTGATCGCCATCATCGTATCCCTCTTCTTAAATGTACGCTACAGATTTGAGGGTAAGGATGATCTCTCATCCGTAAATAAGATGATGGATCAGGCTGAGAATAAAGCCACCGAATGGATGAACGACAGCTATGCGAAGAATCAGGCTGCTAAGGAAGAAGCACGGAAGAAGGCTGATGCTGCACGTCAGAAGGCTTACGAATCCGCTGAAAAGGCTAAGGATACCGAACGCATGAAGGCAGAATATGCCAAGCTGAAAGCTGAGGAAGCACGCCGTAAGGCAGCTCGCGAGAATCAGGAGAATAACGGTGAGCCTCTGAAGACCTTCTCCGAAAAGGAAGTTGAGGAGCTTGCCGAGAAGTACGACAAAGAAATCAAAAATAACGAAACAAAAGATAACGAAAAGAAGTAATCCCCGAACTGCGAAATGAACGGATGAGATAAAAGGAACGAAATTCATCCGGCTATGCATTTCAACTGCAGTACCGGGGAACCACCCGAAGGGAGAGAAAAATGAATATTTTAGTCGTAGAGGACGAGGAAAAGCTGGCAAGGTTCGTGGAACTGGAACTGCAGCATGAAGGATACGATGTGAAGAAATGCGGAAACGGCCGGGAGGCTCTGGAGATCGCGGAAAAGGGCGGTTTCGACCTGATCCTTTTGGATATCATGTTACCGGGACTGAACGGGCTGGAGGTGCTGAGGCGTCTCCGGCCGGTTTCGGATGTTCCGGTAATTTTGCTCACTGCCCGGGACGCCGTTATGGATAAAGTCTCCGGACTGGATGCCGGTGCTTCCGACTACATCACCAAGCCCTTCGCCATCGAAGAGCTTCTGGCGAGGATCCGTGTAGTCCTCCGGAATGCGGAGAAGGAAAGCTACTCTTCTGCTTCTTCCTCAGCTCCCGCAGATGCAAAGAACGGAAAGCAGCCCGACGGTACTTACCGCTGGAACCTGCTCACTCTGGACATGCCGAAGCGCGAGGTCCGCTACGACGGACGGATCATCGACCTCACCAACCGCGAATTCCTTATGCTGGAGACACTGCTCTCCAACATGGATATCGTGCTCCCCCGGGATACCTTACTTGAGCAGGTATGCGGCTACGACTACTTGGGCGAGACCAACATCGTTGATGTTTACATCCGCCACATCCGTGCCAAGATCGATGAAGCCTTCGGCGTTAAAATGATCCAGACCATCCGCGGGGTGGGATATGTGATCAAAACCGAAGGTTAACTTCATAAACAGTTAATTCCGAAAGAACGACTTATGCCTATCGTTCAGAGCACGGGCGCTGCATCCCGGCGGCATACGTTAAACACCGAACAAGGCCATGCAGCAACACGAAGTGCGAAGAATCCCTTCTCTCGCCTGTCATTCTGAGCACGAAGTGCGAAGAATCCTGTCGGATCAAACCATTCACCCAAGGGATTCTTCACTCCCTTCGGTCGTTCAGAATGAATGTCATTCTGAGCACAAAGTGCGAAGAATCCCCCGGACTATAATCACCATCAACAGCAAGGAGACCCCAAATGGCGGAAACCCAGGACAACAACAAAATAGCCGATACCCGTCTCAGAAGGATGAGCTCCATCACCCGGAAACTGCATCTCCAGCTGTTCTGGAAAAAAGTTGGGATGTATGTCTGTCTGGATTTGATCGTCGCCGCTGTGATCTTCTTCGGCTGGATCCTGGATCAGGAATTCCGGGAATTCGGCGGACTCGACTGGGATCTGAGCCGCAGCTTCGTATCCAAAGGCGATTTCTGGCACTACTACTATGAAGTATCCAACGGAAGCGAGGTTCTCCTCTCCGCCAACTTCAGTTATGCCAGAGTATTCCTGATCGTTGCCATATGCACCCTGGTTTCCACCCAGGCCCTGCTCCTTTTAGGCTCCTGGCATTCCGAATCCAAAAAGATCCGGAAGACTCTTCAGCCCATCAATGAGATTGCGCTTAAGGCTGATGCCATGAGCCGTCTCTCCTTTACCGATGCAATTTACGGCACAGAAGGCGGAACCTCCGAGGAATCCTATCACCGCCTTGAGGAAGCCATCCAGGGACTGAGTCCTGACCAGGAAACCATGCCCTCCCTGGGCGACCAGGAGCTGGTGGGAATCGAAGCCGCCATGAATAACCTCCTCCGCCGTATGCACGAAAGCTACCAGCAGCAGGCCCGTTTCGTCAACGACGCTTCCCATGAGCTGCGTACTCCCATCGCCGTGATCCAGGGCTACGCCAACATGCTGGACCGCTGGGGCCGTGAGGACGAATCCGTATTAAATGAATCCATTACCGCCATCACCCATGAGGCGGATCATATGAACCAGCTGGTGGAACAGCTTCTTTTCCTGGCCCGCGGTGATTCCGGCCGGACGAAACTGAAACAGGAACCCATCAATCTGAACTCCATGATGCAGGAGATCTACGAAGAGTCCCTGATGATCGATGAGGCCCATCCCTACAGGTTCAGAACGGCAAAGAATAATCCCAATGGTACAACCGGCATTTCCGTGATCGGCGATCCCATGCTCCTGAAGCAGGCTGTCCGTATCCTTTTGGACAATGCAGCGAAGTACACCAAGCCCGGAGACGAAATCTCCCTTTCCGTCGGCCTTACCAAGGATGGATGTCCATTCCTGCAGGTACAGGACAGCGGTATCGGTATGGCGGAATCCGATGTGGAGCATATGTTTGAACGCTTCTACCGATCCGATGAAGCCCGCGAGATCAAAGGTACCGGTCTCGGCCTTGCCATAGCGAAATGGATCGTGGACCGGCACAAAGGACATTTCGAGATCCTTTCCCGTACCGAACTGGGAACCCGGATCCGTCTGGTCCTCCCCACCGACTGTCTCCTTTTGGAATCCGATGAACCGAAGAAGGATGAGGAGTTCGAGGATACCGAAAGCTTTGCGGATGAAGCCGCAAATACCGAAGAAACCGACTCTCCCGAAACCGCTGTTTCAACGGAAAATACTGAAGAAGCTGCTGCTGCAGAAACCTCTGCTTCAGCCAAAAAAGACGAAAAAACCTCGAAAGCCAAAGATCCAGCTGCGCAGTCAAAGACCAGAGCTGCCCGACAAAACTAAATATATGTTATTCTGAGGAGCAGCGGTGCTTTGCACCGGCGACGAAGAATCCCTTTACTCAGTCAGAGGGATCCTTCGCATGCTCGAAACGGTACCGTTTCGAGCACAGCTCAGGATGACAGCAAATCAAGACAACAAAAACAAGGACGATTCCCATTGTGAAGCACCACAACAGGAATCGTCCTTATATTTTGTTTTATGGTATTGAGACCGGAAAAACTCCCGTCACCTGAATCCCTCGCTGTTCCTCGCACTCCTTGTACAGCCGGTCGAAGAGTTTTCAAGGATAAAATGAGTGATCCAACCTATTTCGCGGTCTCACACTCCTTATACAGCTGATCAAACAGTCTTCCCCGGATGATATAGATATCATGGGGATCCTCCTCCCGCCGGGCGATGATATCTCCCGGATTTCCGGAATAGTATCTCTCATCATCCCATGCGGTAAAGAGCTTCACATACTTGGTGAGGGGCTTCGCCAGGATCCTTGCACCGCCGGAACTGATCACGCCCTCGGCATGATCCATCAGAAGCTTCCTCTCTCCGCTCACCGGATCCAGCAGACAGGGATCATAGTCAAATGTTCTGCTGTAGGGTTTTCCTGTCTTATTGTAGCTCTTCTCCAGTTTCTCCTGATGGATCGGATATACTTCACCTTCCATTCCGATCATCAGATAAATTCCGTCTTCCGAGACAACTTCCACATCTCCTTCCAGCGTGCGGACGGCCACAGCCCTGCCGCAGGGCACCACATCCGCAAGCCGGACGCAGCCCAGTTCCTGTGGCCGCTTCTCATAAAGCTTCAGTCCCTCGGGAGAAAGCTCCGAGGTTCTCGCGTAGATCACCTCATACATATCGAAATACTCATCCATCCGTTCCAGCATCAGCCGGTCCGTAAGGTCACGCAGGGATTCACCTTCAAGCGCAAAATCCTGCATTTTTTCCGGACGAAGGGCTCCGCCGGCCTTGTTGATATGCCCGCCGCCGCCGCCGAGTCCGTCCGCAAGATACGCCGCCAGCTCATCCGCATGGGTTTCCTTCATACAGCTCCGCACCGAGAACTTCACTTCCTCCGGCGTCACATAGTAAGCCAGGGATACATCCACCCCTTCCGTCTCCATGACGATATCACTGATCACCCCAAGGATGTTCGGGTCACAGGGCTCCGACCGAAGGATCGCATACCGGTGCTCAGGATAGTACTCGAAACCGGATATGGTATCACCCGTGATCCCCAGTTCCTCCAGGGAAATGTTGGAGTTGCTCATTTCCGTGATCTGACTCTTGTTATAACGAAGGGAGTCCATCATATCCCGGTCCAGGGGATGGGACACCTCGGACATCTTATTGGTATCGGTGAACAAACCGTAGTAAAGTGCCGTGGAAAGATCCTTATTCTCATCCACGGAAAGCCCTTCCTTCCGGATCATATCCCAGAGAATGGTGGCGCAGCTGCCCATGCCGCTCCGAACTTCTGAAAGGGGCGGGAGCTCCGAAGTCACCTGATGATGATCGATCACCGCCACCGTATCCGCATCGGTGCGGGTTACATTTCGCTGACCATACTGACAGTCCACGGTAACCAGAAGCTCCGGCACATAGAAGAAATCCGGCTCGTAGGTCACGGGAACGGAAAGCCGCTCCAGCATGATCTTCAGGTTCGGCTTGCTGATGGCATTTCTGCCGCGGTAGATAAACCGCGCCAGTTTCCCCATTTTCTTAAAATACCACCACAGGGCGTAGCCCGAGGCCAGCGCATCCGCGTCCGGATTGTCGTGACACTGGATCACAATATCGTTATATTTCAGCAGCTCGGAAAGTTGCATGTTCTCCCTCCAACAACATCTTTTCTCTCATAAAGGCCGGCGAAATATCGTCAGCATACATCATAATTCCATACTTATTTCGTTCCGAAGATCCTGTCTCCCGCATCGCCAAGTCCCGGGCAGATATATGCCTTTTCATTCAGACACCGGTCCAGATTTCCCACATAGATCTCCACATCCGGATGCGCCTCAGAAAGCTTCTTCAGCCCTTCCGGTGCCGCGATGATGCACATAAATTTGATATTCTTACATCCCGACTTCTTGATATAGTCCACCGCTTCCGCCGCCGATCCGCCTGTGGCCAGCATGGGATCCAGGATCACCGCAAGGCGCTCATCCATGTTCTCCGGAAGCTTACTGAAGTACGCATGCGGCTCATGTGTCTCCGGATCACGGTAAAGACCGATATGCCCCACCTTTGCCGAAGGAACCATGGCCGTTACCCCGTTTACCATGCCGAGCCCTGCCCGCAGGATGGGGATTACAGCCATCTTCTTCCCGTCGATCACCGGCGTCATGCAGGTCTCGATGGGTGTTTTTACCTCCACATCGATGAGCGGCAGATCCCGAAAAGCCTCGTAAGCCTCCAGCATCGCGATCTCTTCCACCAGCTTCCGGAACTCAGTTGTCCCTGTCTCCTCATTTCGAAGAATGGATATCTTATGCTTGATCAGCGGATGATCCATGATGAATACATTTTTACCGTACATAGCAGCCCTCCCGTTTTTCAGCGCAGGTCGTAAATACTCCTTTAACATTCTACATGGTTTCCGCGCGATATACAACAAAAAATGGCGATTCCATCTGTGAAGATGCAGATGAAATCGCCCACCCTGTTTCCAGGAGATACGCACTAATTCACTTGAAGCTTTTCACGCGTATAGTAATGATTACAAATCGGTTTATCCATGTATCCATAATATATGGCCAAGGCAAACTGCACAAATCCGTTTGTCTATGATGTCATAGACAAAACACACAATCTGATTTGTGAAAATGTAACAAGTTCATTGTACTCTCTTTTCTTTTGTACGTCAACCCATTCCCATGAAATTCATAAATTTAATACATTTTCGGATAGAACAGAATCACTCACCCGGTCAGTCCGTCACCTTCCGCCGGAAGGGGGCCAGGGGGTATCCGATTCCGTTATACAGACTTACCTTCCCGTAATTGAAGAACCCGTACCGCACTTCTTCTATGGGAGAATCCGCCGTAAGTACCACGGTTTCTCCATCGATCACGGATTTCGGAACGATCCATTCCTCTTCGCCGGCAGTCCGCACTTCGAATCCATAGATATGCTGCGGATCTACCGCGGTCTCCCGGGGATTCTGCGTCTTCTCCGTGCACTCCGCCCGAAGGTTCAGCAGATCATTTTTACCCGAGACCACATTTCCACAGGTTCCTTTGAAATGTAACACCACGCGATTTCCTTCCGCCTCTATGCTCTCCAGTTGCATGGGACAGCGGCCGTGCTCACGGTTATTATACACAGCGCAGAGCACCTGTCCGGCCGTACGCTCTCCGGGAGTTTTCTTATCTACGGGGTGAACATTGTCATACTCACCGAGATCGATCAGAGGCACAAGCACGGTGCCTTCGGAAGCAGCCACAGCTTCTGCCTGCGCTTCGCGGATATAGGCCCAGTCCCGACAATCGGCCTGGTTTCTTTCGATAAACATGGGGAGCTGCAGGATCACCACGGGAATCTCCGGACTTGCAAAATCCGTACGGAATTCATCGATCAGCTCCGTAAGAAGCACACGGTAGCCCGATGCCTTCGGCGAATCCTCCTCACCCTGATAGTAAAGGATTCCCTTTGCCGTGTAGGGCGTGATCCTCTCCAACATGGTATGGTAGAGACCGCTGGGACGGAATGCGGATTTGAGTCCCTTCGGCGGCGGCCAGGGATACCCTCCGGCCTCTTCGAAAAGCTCCTCCGGAGTGATGTCCGGATTCTTTGCCTTGGCTATGCGCTCCCGCTCCTGGTATTCCGCAACCAGACGGTTATACTCTGTGAGCAGCCGGTCATATTCCTCTTCCGTCTGCCCTTTTACCGCTTCCTCAAACTCCTCCTGATAGACACGTCCCTCAGGATATTTTTTAAGACGTTCTTCGGAAAGCCAGCAGGATATGGAGGATCCGCCCTGATAGCAGTCCACCATTCCGACAGGCACACCAAGAGCCTCATATATCTTCTTTGCAAAGAAATACCCGACGCCCGACATTTCACGGAAAGCGCCGTCGGTACAAAGCATCCATTGCTGATGCTGCTCCTGCTCTAAAATGTTCTCATCGATCACAGGAGTCTTAATACTCTTGAAGCACCGGATCAGCGGGAAGTCTGCTGCAGCCAGCTCTTCTTCGCCGCCCTGGGCGTTCTGGATCTCAAACTCGATATTCGACTGGCCGTTCGCGATCCAGACTTCACCGAAGTAAACATCTGAAATCACTTTCTCGTCCAGCACCGAAAGACCGCCTTCCAGCGCTGCGACATCCATAAGTCCTCCGAAGTCGGACATTTCATCCTCATCCGGAAGCGCCTCTGTATCGCCAAACTCTTCTGCCTCATCCGCTGCACTTTCCTCATCGCGCTCTCCGTCACCGGTAACGCCCAGTTCGGTAACCGTAAGGGTGTAAGGTCCACCCGCCGGGTGTGCCGGAAGGGTTACGGAAAAACGACCGCCGGAAGCATCCTCTTCCACCGAAATCTCATCAATGGTTACACGGATTCGCGCCTTTCCCTCGGTTTCCCCGAAGATCACAGTCTTCTGATCCCGCTGCAGGATCATATGTTCTGAAAAAATGGCTGCAAGCCTCATACTCGCATCTCCCCTTATATCATATATCCAATCGGAGCAGAACTCCGAAATTCTCTGCCATCCGGCCGATCATTTAATATTCCGTATGAATTCCTCAATTCTCTTTGCATCCTTCTCATGAGTGATGGCTGTCGGATGTCCGGAAGCCACGCCGTCATGCTCCACATCGTGGTAGGGCAGTTCCAGTCCGTAAACATCCGTCATCAGCCCGTCCGCCAGGACCTTATCGATCACTTCCTGTACATAGGGGTAAACTCCCGTCGCCAGCGTTCCCATCACGCAGACAATCTTTGCCTTCGGGAAAGCTAACCGGAGGGTATAGAGAAAGCTCTCATACCGGCTCTTGAAACCACCCCGAAGCAGCGGATTCTCTGCCATTGGACCGGAATCGTTCGTTCCGAGATTTACGATGATCATATCCGGCTGGAACCGGCTGTAATCCTCACGCCGCTCCTTATTATAAAACCAGTTGGTATAGGGAAATTCCCGGGGAAGGATATTCTCCGGATCTCCGGTATACTCCACGAACATGCCGTGTCCGGAAACCGAAACCCATTCGGCATTCCAGTTCATCGCCCTGGCAAGAACCGCGGAATAGCTGAGTTCCCCGTCCTCTTCCCGGATGGTGTATTCACTCTCCGGTTCACCCAGAACCCCATACCCGCAGGTAATGGAATCCCCGATAAACAGGGCCTTCGTACGATTATCCTCCTCAGGCGGGAGCAGTTCTCCTTCCACAGAGAGCGCCGCAAATCCCACATAGGACATGCCCGCTTCCGTGATCTTTACCACGCGGACGGTATGCTCACCGGCTTCGGGAAACTCCGCAAGAACGAACTCCTCTTCCCGCTTTTCCAGTATGATCTCCTTCAGCATATTCGGGTATTCCGCACCGTCCACATATACCCGGACTGCCGGATAGTTTACTTCCTCATTTACTCCGGTTCTGAGCAGCGCGGAAATCTTCGTCCCCTTGAAATGCACCGTAAAGCTGCTGTTGGTATACCCCAGCACCGCCATGTCCTCTTCCCAGAAGATGCGTCCCTGGAAGTAAATCTGATCCTTTATCTCTTCGCTGATTTTAATTGTTGTCACAACAAAACCTCCGTAATTTACACCTTTACGAAATGATACAGCGTCGATGCTCCGTCTCCCCAGATCTGATCCGTCACAAATCCGGCCTGCATCAGTTCATCTCCGTAATATTTCCGTCCGTCCGGCAGTTCATACTCCGCCTCGGGATCCAGTCCCCTCAGGTAAAGCACTTCCGACCTCTGGTTTGCCCCACCGCGAACCTGTACATAAGAAAGGATCGCCTCTTTCTTATCCTTGGACACGCTCATCCATGCGTAGGAAGGTCTTCCGTTCCCGCATTTTGCAAGGGGCGACATGGTCTTGATCCGGTAGAGATCACCTTCGCGGACGATGTCATTTACCTTGTGGTACATTTCCACCTGACTGCGGATCTCCGCAAGTTCCTCCTCGGAACATCTGGTGATATCCATTTCGTAACCGAAGGTTCCGGCCAAAGCCACTATGCCTCTTGTGGAAAGGGGCGTGGTCCGTGCCACCAGATGATTCGGGCAGATGCTGACATGTGCGCCCATGCAGGACGGGGGATAGATCAGGGTTGTCCCCTCCTGGATGGCAAGACGCTCGATGGCGTCGGTGTCATCGGAGCACCAGATCTGCGGGCTGTAGTAGAGCATGCCCGGATCAAAACGCGCTCCGCCGCTGGCGCAGTTCTCCAGCAGGAGTTCCGGGAATTCTGCAAGAAGTCTCTCCTGTAGCTCGTATACCCCCAGCATGTAACGGTGCAGGATCTCTCCTCCGGCCGTTTTCATACTGCCCAGG
>Ga0265298_10008904_pt1 | contig 12011 bp, 9 predicted proteins | sample AusTroGonzalo_MG_3_FD_193486 | JGI IMG/M metagenome (GOLD analysis project Ga0265298, IMG submission 193486) | Bovine rumen microbial communities from tropical cattle in Woodstock, Queensland, Australia - Gonzalo_01 | ecosystem: Host-associated > Mammals > Digestive system > Stomach > Rumen ...
GGTGACAGATATCCGTGAGCATTTGGGGTATCCACCAGCGGGCGCTGTCGCCCTGCTCTCCGCATTCGTTGCCGATACTCCAGGCAATCACGCTGGGGTGGTTGCGGTCCCGGTGGATCATGGCCACCAGGTCTTTTTCGGCCCATTCTTCAAAAAGAGTGGCGTAGCCGTTCTCCTTCTTGGGCCAGGTCCAGGTGTCCGTGAGTTCGTCCAGCACCAGGAAGCCCATGCGGTCACACAGATCCAGCAGTTCCGGTGCCGGCGGGTTGTGGCTGGTGCGGATGGCGTTGCAGCCCATACGTTTGAGCATCGTGAGGCGACGCACCCAGGCGTCATCGTTCCACACGGCACCCAACGCACCGGCATCGTGGTGCAGGCACACGCCTTTAAGGAAGGTCTTGGCGCCGTTGAGATAAAAGCCATCGGTGCGCCACTCAGCCTCCCGGATGCCGAAAGGCGTTTCGTAGACTTCCGGGCCGATAGTAGTGCGTGCCACGTACAGTTCCGGCGTTTCCGGAGACCATCGGCACGGCTGGTCGATGGTGAAGGTCTGCTCCACCGGCTTTCCATTATAGATTTGTACGGCGCGGGAATCCGAGGCAACCACCTTCCCATCGTGGAGGATGTCCGTAGTGAGCGTTATCTGTTGCGGACGGTCCGTTTTGATACGGGTGCGAAGCGTTACGGTAGCACGGCTGCCATCGGCCTGCGTGGTCACATAGGTGCCCCAGTGGGCCACGGCGGTTTTCTCCGAGCAGGTGAGCCAGACATTGCGGTAGATGCCGCCGCCAGGGTACCAGCGGGAACTTTCCGGCTTGTTGTCCAGCTTGATCTCTATCAGGTTGTCCCCCTCTTTGAGCCAGGGGTTCAGTTCCACGGCCCAGGAGGCGTAGCCGTAGGGCCAGCCTCCTGCCTCGGCTCCGTTAACGAATACTTTGGCGTTGGAGAAAGCGCCGTCCACTTCCAGCCGCCAGTCCTTGTCCAGGCTTTCAATTGACAGGTTTTTGCTGTAGGTAGCCTGTCCCCACCAGGCCAGTTTGCCGGTTTCGCCGGGGTTCTCCTGCACGAAGGGCTGTTCCACGCCCCAGTCGTGCGGCAGGTTCAGGATGCGGGAAGTGCCATCCTTGGAAAAGGTCCATCCTTCGTTCCACAATTGGCGGCCACCGGGCTGGGCGGCAGCGCTCAGGGTCAGGAGAATACTCAGTAAGAGGAAATATCTTTTCATATTAATCCGTTTTATCTCAGTTGTTTACGCTTTCCTTTGTCCGTCACGGAGAAGTATCGGCCGTTCTCAATGAGGAGGGCACGGCTGCGGTGCTTCCTGCGGTTCTCGGCATTATTTACGTTCACGTCTATTACGCGGCCGCCGTAGAAAGTTTTGACGTTCTTGAAAATGGTGTGACCCACGATGATATGGTCCACGTCATAGCGGGTGCGGATCAGATCCAGGGTATCGGCCGATACAGGACGGCGCTTGGGCTCCTTCATTACCAGGCCCCGGTACCAGATGGGACCGTAAGAGCCGTAAAGGAAGTCCAGGGTGTCGCTGAGGGCCTTCCGGGCCTTGTTTTTCATGAACAGGGCCTTGCTGATTTTGACGTTCACCTCCGGGATGGGAAGGTTCCAGTCATAGAAATCCTTGCCGATACCGGCGTGGACGTACAGGTCCCGGCCCAGGATGCTCACCGTGTTCCAGCTGGCTATCCATCGGCCCAGTTCTGAATCCGGACCAATCAGATCCTTGTATTCCATTTCCAGCAGGCGCGGCAGAATCTTGTACTTGGGCTCTGCGTAACGCATGTCCCCGGCGAACTCCATGGGTTCATGGTTGCCCAGGAGCATCACCACCGAACCGCCGGCATCGGCCGCTTCCTGTTGCAGCTTGTAGAAGAACCAGTAGATGGCCGTCACGTCTTTTCCCCTGTCTGCGATATCACCTATCACCACCAGGCGGTTGGGGCCATAGGCCCAGTGCAGATCGGCGTCAATGACCTGGTTCCCCTGCAGCAGGTCCACCACGCAGTCCAGCCGTCCGTGGGGATCCGACATCACAAAAGTGCGCTCCGGGGTATCCTGGAGCAGCCAGGCCGCCCGTTTGAAAGGTCTCAGCTGCACATCAAAGGGATACCGGCCCCGGTGATCGGTAACTTGGAAAGTGTAGTTTTCCGGCAACTGATCCCAGTGATTCTGCAGGATGTTTCCCTGGGTATCCACCCGAATTATATTCACGCCATCGGCGCCGTAAAGGATATACGGTCCGTCGGCCGAAAGACTGTCCTTGGGACTGGGGGGCGTCTGACCCCACGCCTGAGAAAAAGGAAGGACTAGGGCCAGGGCCAAAAGTAAGAATAGTTTCTGTTTCATAAGTATGCGAAAATAACGAATTCCAACCGTTTTATCAAGTCCTCAGCGCAGGCTGCCACGATCGGCCTGTGAATAACTTTGTTAATTAAAATATTTTTCTTATCTTTGCAGCCCATTTTGCGGGGACATAAGCCCTTCAGAATGGGTTGTAACTATAACTTTTTTATTAACAAACATTTATGCCTACAATTCAACAACTTGTCCGTAAAGGACGCGAGGCCCTCGAAGTAAAGAGTAAGTCTCGTGCGTTGGATGCTTGCCCTCAGAAGCGTGGCGTATGTCTTCGTGTTTACACGACGACCCCTAAAAAGCCGAACTCCGCTATGCGTAAGGTAGCCCGTGTTCGTCTTTCCAACGCTAAAGAGGTCAACGCCTACATCCCGGGCGAAGGCCACAACCTCCAGGAGCACAGCATCGTGCTGGTCCGCGGCGGTCGTGTAAAGGACCTTCCCGGTGTACGTTACCACATCCTTAGAGGTGCCTTGGATACCGCCGGCGTAGATGGACGTACTCAGTCTCGTTCCCTCTATGGCGCCAAACGTCCCAAGAAAGCCAAAGCTAAGAAGTAATTTTCACCTTTAATTCTTTTTCAAAATGAGAAAAGCGAAGCCTAAAAAGAGGATTCTACTTCCTGATCCTAAGTTTCACGATGTGGAGGTTACCCGTTTCGTGAACAATCTTATGCTGCAGGGAAAGAAGAGTATCGCATTTGCTATCTTTTATGATGCCATCGACATGGTAGGCGAGAAGATGAAAGATTCTGACCAGGCTCCTCTCGATATTTGGAAGAAAGCACTCGAGAACGTGACCCCTCAGATCGAGGTTAAGTCCCGTCGTATCGGTGGTGCCAACTTCCAGGTGCCGACCGAGTTGCGTCCGGAACGGAAAGTCTCCGTGGCCATGAAGAACATGATTCAGTTCGCCCGCAAGCGTTCCGGTCACTCGATGGCAGAAAAACTTTGCGCCGAAATCGTCGCTGCTTTCAACAACGAAGGTGGTGCCTTCAAGCGCAAGGAAGATATGCACAGAATGGCCGAGGCCAACAAGGCCTTTGCACACTTCCGTTTCTAAGCTGCATGCTAAATGGCAAAGAGAGATCTTAAATACACACGCAATATCGGCATCATGGCACACATCGATGCCGGTAAGACCACCACGTCCGAGCGCATCCTGTACTATACCGGGAAAACGCACAAGATCGGGGAGGTGCACGAAGGAGCTGCCACCATGGACTGGATGGTGCAGGAGCAGGAGCGGGGTATCACCATCACTTCTGCCGCCACCACCGCCTTCTGGCACTACAACGGCGAAACCTACCAGATCAATCTGATCGACACTCCCGGACACGTAGACTTCACCGTGGAGGTGGAGCGCAGCCTGCGTGTACTGGACGGCACCGTGGCTACTTTCTGCGCCGTGGGTCGCGTACAGCCTCAGAGTGAGACCGTATGGCGCCAGGCCGACAAGTATGGCGTGCCTAAGATCGCGTATGTGAACAAGATGGACCGCGTGGGCGCCGATTTCCTTTCCTGTGTGGAAGAAATCAAGACCAAGCTGGGCGCCACGGCCGTTCCCATCTGCCTTCCCATCGGTGCCGAAGACAAGTTCGAAGGCATTGTGGACCTCATCGACATGAAGGCCATCTTCTACGATGGCTCCGAGGAACTCGTCAACTATCACGAAGGCGAGATCCCGGCCGACCTTAAGGGTGAAGCCGCCCGCTGGCGGGACATCCTCCTGGAAACGGCCGCAGAATGCGATGAGACCCTCATGGAGAAGTACTTCGAGGATCCCGACTCCCTTACCAAGGATGAAATCATCACCGCCATCCGCAAGGGCTGCATCTCCATGCAGATCGTTCCTGCCTGCTGCGGTTCTTCCTTCAAGAACAAGGGCGTACAGTTCCTCCTGGATGCCGTGATGCGGTATCTGCCTTCTCCGCTGGACAAGGGCGCTGTAAAGGGCACCCATCCCCGCACCGGTGACGAAATCACCCGCAAACCTTCGGCCGATGAGCCGTTCTGCGCGCTGGTGTTCAAGATTGCCACGGATCCGTTCGTGGGCCGTCTGGCCTTCCTGCGCGCCTACTCAGGCCGTCTGGACGCCGGTTCCTACGTGTACAACACGCGCACCGGTAAGAAGGAAAGGGTAGCCCGCCTGTATCAGATGCACTCCAACCACCAGAACCCCATCGAGTTCGTGGAGGCCGGTGACATCTGCGCTGCCGTGGGCTTCAAAGACCTGCGCACCGGTGACACCGTGTGCCTGGAGGAAAAGCCCATCACCCTGGAAAGCATGGAATTCCCGGATCCCGTGATTGGTATCGCCGTAGAGCCCAAGACTCAGAAAGACTTGGACAAGCTGGGCATCGCCCTGGCCAAACTGGCCGAGGAAGACCCCACCTTCACGGTAAAGAGCGATCATGAAACCGGCCAGACCGTGATCAGCGGCATGGGTGAGCTCCATCTGGACATCATCGTGGACCGTCTGCGTCGTGAATTCGGCGTGGATATCAACCAGGGCGCCCCGCAGGTGAACTACAAGGAAAGCATTACTGCCAGCCACCAGCTCCGCGAAGTCTTCAAGAAGCAGACCGGCGGCCGCGGTAAGTTCGCAGACATTATCGTCAATATCTCTCCTGCCGATGAAGGCGTACAGGGTCTTCAGTTCATCAATTCGGTCAAGGGTGGCAACATCCCCAAGGAATTCATCCCGTCCATCGAAAAGGGTTTCCAGTCGGCTATGCTGAACGGTGTCCTTGCAGGGTACGAGGTGCCTTCCCTGAAGGTGGAGGTCATCGACGGCAGCTACCATCCGGTGGATTCGGACCAGCTCTCCTTCGAGCTGGCCGCCCGCATGGCCTTCCGTCACGCTTGCCCCAAGTGCAAGCCCGTCCTGCTGGAACCCATCATGAGTCTGGAGGTAGTTACCCCCGAAGACTATATGGGTGACATCGTGGGCGACCTCAACCGCCGCCGCGGCCAGATTGTGGCCATGGACTCTACCGCCAATGGAGCACGCATCGTCAAAGCTTATGTTCCGCTCTCGGAGCAGTTTGGTTACGTGACCGTGCTGCGTACGCTGTCCTCCGGACGCGCCACCAGCACCATGACGTTCGACCACTACGCCGAAGTCCCCGCCAACCTGGCCAAGGACATCATCGAGAAGAGCGGTTACCGGGTAGTTGACGACGAGTAAAAATTTAGCAAAAAGTTAAAAAGTAATTGATATGAGCCAGAAAATCAGAATCAAGCTGAAATCTTTCGATCACATGCTGGTGGACAAGTCCGCCGCCAAGATCGTCGATACAGTGAAGGCAACGGGTGCAAAGGTAGTTGGTCCCATTCCGCTTCCTACCAACAAGAAGATCTTCACTGTGAACCGCTCCACCTTCGTGAACAAGAAGAGCCGCGAGCAGTTCGAGTTGGACTCCTATGTTCGCCTGATCGACATTGACGATTCCAACGCCAAAACCGTAGACGCCCTCATGAAGCTCGAGCTTCCCTCCGGCGTTGAGGTCGAGATCAAAGTGTGAGGCTAGCCCTTGCAGTATGAAAAGAGCAGTCTGACAACAGACTGCTTTATTGGCCCCATAGCTCAGCGGTTAGAGCAGCGGACTCATAATCCGTGGGTCGCAGGTTCAAATCCTGCTGGGGCCACTCGAAAACCTGCCGCCGGCAGGTTTTTTTCATTTTACGCCCTCCCGAAACCCATCCCTTCGGGGGAGGGACTTGTTTTGTAGCAAGGGGGAAATTTGTAAAAGAGCAGAAAAAAATGTATATTGGGCTTCTAATAATAAAACGAATCAGCCATGAGTAAAATCCTGCAGAAACTCAGTGACATTACCAACATCTACAAGCGTGCCAACTTCTCGGATGTTCCGGATCGTCTGCCCACCCGCGAAAGCGAGTTCTATGCCCTGGCCAAGGAACGTTATTCCTGCCGGGAATTCAAGGATACTCCCCTGACGGATATCCAGATTAACCATATCCTGGAGGCCGCCCGTGTGGCTCCTTCCGCCGCCAACAAACAGCCGGTGCACGTGTGGGTGGTCAAGAGCCCGGAAGCCCTGGAGAAGCTGCGCGGTGCCACGGATTATACCTTCAATGCTCCTGTGGTATTCATGGTGGGCGCCAGGCAGGATGCCGCCTGGGTGCGCAAGTACGACGGTAAGAATCTGGCCGATGTAGACGCCGCCATCGTGGGCACTCACATTATGCTGGAAGCCGCCGCCTGGGGCCTGGGCAATATCTGGATCGGATCCTTCGATCCCGCCAAGATCAAGGCCGATTTCCCCGAAACGGAGGGCTATGAAGTGGTTTGCATGCTTCCGGTGGGCATTGCAACGGCCGCTCCCAGCCAAAGGCACTGGGAACGTCAGCCCATGGAAGAATTCGCATCGGAAATCTAAACAATGATGACACATATCCTTACAGCGCTGCTTCTGCTTTTGCAGCTGAATCCCAGCGTGGTGTGGAAGGCAGCAGTCCATCCTACAGAGGGCGACCGCTATCAGTTGGTAGTGACCGGACAGGTGGACAAGGACTATTATGTCCATCCCATGTCCGATCCCTATGCGGGCACCTTGCTGGAAGTGAACACCACAGACCAGGTATTTCTGGCCGGAGCCCCTACGGAGGAGTTTACTCCCAGTGATTACAAAGGGGAGGAAGTGGTAACAGGCACCTATGTTTTGCGGCAGGATTTGCAGATCAATGGGTCTGCCACGGTGGAGGGAAGCGTTACCTGGAGTGCCTGCAGCGGCGATTTTTGCCAGATGCCGGAGGAATGGACATTCTCCGTTCCGGTAGAGATTCCTGGCTCCGCTCAGAATGACAAAGGGGCTGAAAAAGGTGGCAGTCTGTGGGGACTGATTCTGGAGGCCATCCTCTGGGGCTTCCTGATGCTTCTGACGCCCTGCGTGTTTCCTATGGTGCCCATGACGGTATCATTCTTCATCAAGCAGGAGACGGGCGGCCGCTTCAAGGCCGCCATGTACGGACTGTTCATCGTCCTGCTCTATACGGTGCCCATCTGCATCATCATCGGCCTGACCTGGCTGTTGGGCGGAGCGGGCATAACGGCCGATATCTTCAACTGGCTGGCCACGCACTGGCTCCCGAACATCCTGTTCTTCGTCATTTTCATGGTGTTCGCGGCCTCTTTCTTCGGTGCGTTTGAAATTACCCTGCCGTCCAGCTGGACCACCAAGGCCGATGCAAAAAGCAGCAAGGGAGGCCTTCTGGGCGTGTTTTTCCTGGCCCTTACGCTGGTGCTGGTGAGCTTCAGCTGCACTGGCCCCATCGTGGGAACCGTGCTCATCAAGAGCACCCAGGGAGAATTCTGGACCCCTATGGTCACCATGTTGGCCTTCTCCATCGCCTTCGCCCTGCCGTTCGCCCTGCTGGCCTTCTTCCCTTCGGTGCTGAAGAAGCTCCCGAAAAGCGGCGGCTGGCTCAACAGCGTGAAGGTGGTGCTGGGCTTCGTGGAAGTGGCCCTGGGCCTGAAATTCCTTAGCGTGGCCGACCAAACCTACCACTGGCACCTGCTGGACCGCGAGGTCTATCTGGCCATCTGGATCGTTTGCTTCACCCTGCTGGGCCTGTATCTGCTGGGCAAGATCCGCTTCAAGCACGACAGTCCCCTGGAGTACATTTCCGTGGGCCGGTTAGCCCTGGTGATTGCCGATTTCGCCTTTGTGGTGTATCTGATTCCTGGCATGTGGGGTGCGCCCCTGAAGGCCCTCAGCGGCTATCTGCCGCCCCTGGAGACGCAGGATTTCGTACTGGGAAGTTTCCAGACGGCAGGACCTGAAAAGGCCGATGCCCCGGCCACTTTGACCCTCTACGGCTCAGAAGTATCTTTGCCGCACGGACTCACCGGTTATAGTAATCTGGAAGACGGAATTGCGGCTGCCAAGGAGCAGGGAAAGAAAGTGTTCGTGGACATCACCGGCCACGGCTGCGTGAACTGCCGGGAAATGGAAGCCCGCGTGTGGAGCGATCCCCGTGTGCTGCAGCGCCTGCGGGACAACTACGTGATCGTGTCCCTGTATGTGGACGATAAAACCAAGTTGCCGGAAAGCAAATGGGTAACCACGGATACCGGCAAGGTGCTCAAGGATGTGGGCCGGGTGAACTCCTATCTGGTGCTGAATCGTTTCGGCGTAAATGCACAGCCCAATTACTTCCTCCTGGACGGGGAGGGAACCATTCTGGCCGGTCCGCGTGGCTACAACCTGGATACGGATGCTTTTGTGGAATTCCTGGATCTATGACCTATAAGGAAATCATCGCCCTCATCAAGCGGGAAGTGAAACCCGCCCTGGGCTGTACTGAACCCATCGCCGTGGCGCTGGCCGTAGCCAAGGCCGTGGAAATCATCAGCGAGAACTGTTCCTGCAGCGGCAACTGGCGCCTCACGGCTCCGCTGCGCCTGGATGTGGCCGTGAGCGGCAACATCCTCAAGAACGGCATGGGTGTGGGTATCCCTGGAACCGGCATGGTGGGCCTGCCCGTTGCGGCGGCTCTGGGGGCTGTGTGCGGGGAATCGGCCCGGGGCTTGGAAGTACTGGCGGGCCTTACGCCGGAAGCGGTGGCCCGTGCCAAGCAGCTGGTGGCCGATGGAAATGTGCACATCTCCGTGGCCGATACTGACCATCTTCTCTATGTGAAGGCCACGGTTACGGTGGACGAAGGCGCGGTGGCCAGCGCCGAACTGGATCCGCACGCCTACGCCGTGATCGAAGACGACCACGACCGCATTGTGGAAACCAGTTTCGCCGACCACATCCTTATGAGTTCCGAATCGGGTGCGGCGGTGAAAGAACGCCACGAAGAGACCTACGACCTTACCGTCAAGGATATCTACGATTTCGCCTGTACGGCGCGCTATGAGGACATTGCCTTCATCCTGGAAGACCGCACTTACAACCATGCCCTGGCCATTGAAGGCCTGATAGGGGACTATGGCCTGCAGGTGGGAAAGACCATCCGCGAGAACCAGAAGGAAATCTTCGGCAGCGACTTCATGAGCTTTGCGATGGGTATGACGGCAGCGGCTTCGGATGCCCGTATGGCCGGTTGCACGCTCCCGGCCATGTCCAACAGCGGCAGCGGCAACCAGGGCATCACCGTTAGTATGCCCGTAATTGCCTATGCCATCAAATACCTGCTGGAAGACGAGCCCCTGGCCCGGGCCCTTATCCTGAGCAACCTGGTGGCTATCCATATTAAACATTATCTGGGCAAGCTGAGCGCCCTCTGCGGCTGCGTGGTGGCCTCTACGGGCAGCGCCTGCGGCATCGTCTATCTGCAGGGCGGCACTTACGAACAGGTGTGCGCCGCCATCAAGAACATGGCCGGCAACATCACCGGCATGGTGTGCGACGGCGCCAAGGTGGGCTGCGCCATGAAGGTGGCTTCGGGCGTTTCCTGCGCGGTGCAATCGGCCGTGCTGGCCCTTCGGGGCACCTGTATCCCCTCCACGGACGGCATCATCGAGGACGACGTAGAGAAGACCATCCGCAACATCGGCACCATCGGCAGCGCCGGTATGAAGGCCACCGACCGCATGATTCTGGATATAATGCTGTGCAAATAATGAGAAAGCTTGTTTTCGTTCTGGCCGCCCTGTCGGCCGTGGCCTGCGCTACCTCAACCCCGGCTCCTCAGGAGGCCCCGGAGGCCAAGGCAGCCCGCATGGAATGGTTCTCCCAGGCCAAGCTGGGCATCTTCATCCACTGGGGCATCTATTCCCGCGGCGACTGGAGCGAAAGCTGGGCCTTCCACAACGGCGCCGTGAGCATGGAGGACTATTTTGCCCAGGAGGCCGATTTTACCGCCGCGTCCTACAACCCCGCAGCCTGGGTGCAGCTCATCCGCGAGAGCGGTGCCCGCTACACGGTGATTACCTCCAAGCACCACGACGGTTTCGCCCTCTGGGACACCCAGGCGGGCGATGTGAGTGCCGTGAAGTCATCGGCCGCCGGACGCGATGTCCTTACGCCTTTTGTGGACGAAGTGCGCCGGCAGGGAGGTCTTAAACTCGGCCTGTATTATTCCTTGATTGACTGGCCCCGGGAAGACTATCCCAATGTGTTCCGGGCCGGTCCTGCCCGCTACGACATTCATAAGGAACCGGAGCGCTGGCAGCATTTCCTTACCTTCAACAGTGCCCAGCTGAAGGAATTGCAGGAAGCTTATAACCCGGACCTCTTCTGGTTCGACGGCGACTGGGAGTTTTCTTCGGAAGAATGGGATGCCCCGGGCATCGTACAGCAGTTACGCAGCTATAATCCGCAGGTAATTGTGAATTCCCGCATTGCCGGGAACGGCGACTACGACACCCCCGAACTGGGCGTTCCCGTGACCCGTCCGGCCTCTCCCTGGTGGGAAACCTGCATGACCATCAACGACTCCTGGGGGTTCCGCAAGCGGGACACGGACTTCAAGTCCATCGATACCATTTTACGTATGCTGGTGGACTGCATGTCCATGGGCGGCAACCTGCTGCTGGATATCGGCCCGCGGGCCGACGGAACCATTCCGGAGGAAGAAGTGGCCATTTTGAAGGAACTGGGCCAGTGGACATCCAAGCATGCCGAGGCAGTCTATCCCACCCGTGCCGGTATTCCCGCCGGGCACGTGCAGGCTTATACCACCCTGAATGCGGCGGGCGACATCCTGTACCTGTATTTCCCTTATGCTCCCAACGAGTCCCTGGAGATCAAGGGCCTGAAGTCCAAGATCCAGCGGGTGCGCGTAGTGGGCACGGGGCAGGAACTGGTCTGGAAGCAATATAACGATATAGACTGGAGCGCTACGCCGGGCGTGTATTACATCCAGGTTCCCATTGAGATTCTGGACCCGCATATGACGGTGCTGGCTCTGGAGTTAGATGGTCCGGCCACCCTGTACGAGGGCGCAGGCCAGGTAATCAGCTTTAACGAGTAAGGCTTTCCAACATGGACACGTATCCATTCAGAAAAAGTATTCGCAAAATACCGGGCGAGGTTATCCACTCAGTCCCTCTTCCGGAACCCGAAGTTACAACGGGCCATCAGTCAAGAGGAAATATCGGTGAGATATGCCGTTCAAAGGGCTTTAAACAGGTCCTATTGGTCACCGACCAGACCTTGAGCCGCCTGGGCTATGAAAAAACTATCGTCGCTTCTCTGGAGGCGGCCGGCGTGGGCTATACGCTCTTCAACGACATTCATTCAGAACCCAATATCGGCATAATAGAGGCCGGAAAGCAGAAGGCCCTTGCGTGCCAGGCCGAATGTATCATCGCGCTGGGAGGCGGCTCTGTGATGGACTCCTGCAAGATTATTGCTGCCAGCGTGAAGATGCCTCACCTTCCCGTGAAGGTGCTTTTGCAGAAGTTCCTGGTGGTGCCGGGCAAGACGCTTCCCATCATTGCCGTTCCTTCTACCGCCGGTACCGGCGCCGAAATCACCGTCTGTGCGGTGGTGATGAATGGCAGCGGTGTCAAGAACTCCACCGTGCTCATCGGCCTGAATGTGGTCCACGTGGTGCTGGACAGCGAACTCACCCTTCGCGCGCCGGCGCAGGTGACGGCGGCCTGTGGCATCGATGCCCTGAGCCACTGCATCGAAGGGGCCGTGAGCGATGTAAAGGCGGACC
>Ga0265298_10008905_pt1 | contig 12011 bp, 11 predicted proteins | sample AusTroGonzalo_MG_3_FD_193486 | JGI IMG/M metagenome (GOLD analysis project Ga0265298, IMG submission 193486) | Bovine rumen microbial communities from tropical cattle in Woodstock, Queensland, Australia - Gonzalo_01 | ecosystem: Host-associated > Mammals > Digestive system > Stomach > Rumen ...
AGGAGCATATCCAGGGTGCTGTCTGACTCCGCGATCAGGGTTTCCACGCCGCTTTCCTCAAAGCTGCAGCGCCCCGCCGCCACGGAGAACAGGTTCTCCGCGATCGTGTTTTCCAGGACCGGCTTCATGCCGGCCGCCGCGTCCATCCGCCGGATCATCGCCTGCGTCCGGGAGGAATAGATCAGCATAACCACCAGGCCGATCAGCGCCGGCACCGCCAGCAGGACCGCGATGGAGCTCACCGAACGGCGGAGCTGCGCGGTGATACTGGTCATTCCGCTTCGCCGCATGTCAGAAGCCCTCCACCGCCGGATCGGTCAGGTCGTCAAAATCGGTAAAGGCCCCTTCCTCCGGATGGTAAACCTTGGTAAGCTCCTTGCCTGCCGTCAGGTCTCCCACCAGCTTCATCACCGACGGGCCCAGGTGCGGGGTGCACTGGACCACGCAGTTGAGCCGGCCGGCCTTCAGCGCCTCCACGGCTTCCTTTTCCCCGTCCACGGTGATCAGGATCATATCCTTCGCGGAGGAGTCTTCCGTTTTCTCCAGCACGTCCAATACGCCGAGCATCATGCTGTCGTTATGGGAATAAATGACGTCGATCCCGTCCGCGCCGTATTTCCGCAGGAGGTCGCGCATGCACTCCTCCCCCTTGCTGCGGAGGAAATCGCCGTCCACGCTGTCGATAACCGTGAAGCGTTCGTCCCGGCTGATCACATCCATAAAACCCCGCTGCCGGTCCCGCATCGGGGTGGAGTCCGTGGTACCGCAGATTTCAACAATCCGCAGCTTCTCCGCGCCGGCCGCGTCCGCCTTGCGCACCAGGTATTCCCCGGCGCGCCGGCCCTCCGCGTAGAAATCCGCGCCGATATAGGCGGTATAGAGGCTGTCGTCCGTGGTTTCGATCATCCGGTCCATGAGGATGACGGGGATGCCCGCCTGCTTCGCTTCCTTTAATACATTGTCCCAGCCGGTTTCCACAATGGGAGAAAAGACGATCACGTCCACCCGGTAGGCGATGAAGGAACGGATCGCGTCAATCTGCTTTTCCTGCTTTTGGTTCGCGTTTTCCATCATCAGGCCGTAGCCGGCCTCCTTCGCGGCCTTCTCCATGCTGGCGGTATTGGCGATGCGCCAGGAGCTCTCCGCCCCCAGCTGGGAAAAACCGACCACGACGGATGAGCTTTCCGACGGTGTTTCCTGCTTTCCCGCGCATCCGCCCAGGCACAAAAGAAGCATCACCGCAAGCACCAATGCCAGTCCCTTACGCATCTTCGGCTTTTCCCCCAATCCTGTTCCGTCAGTATCATCACGAACCGCCTGATGTTATCCTGATTCCAACAGAGTCAGCTGAGCTTCCCGTGCGCGGTGCGCGCGTGATTTCTTACGCGAAGGATCTCCCCCGGGAGGAGATTCTTCGGTTCCCTCAGAATGACACAAAAAGGTCACTTACCCTGCCACGGCTTCATCGTCCGTCTGTTCTTCCGGCTGTTCTTCGGGCTGCTCGTCCGGCAGTTCCTCGTTCTCCGTTTCCGGGAGCACGATCGTCCCGTCCTCAATGCCCTGGATATACTCCTCAAGGCAGAGGCTGTTATCCCTCATATAAAGCGCGTGCTCCACGCCCACATAGCGGATATGCCAGGGTTCCGCCTCAAAGCCGGTGATCTTTTCCTTTTCCTTCTGGTAGCGGATGATGAACCCGTATTCCCAGCAGTGCTCGCTCAGCCATGCGCTCTGCCTGGTGCTGACGAAGCTGGAGGCGCCCTTTACGTTCACGTCAAAGGCCAGGCCCAGGTGGTGCTCGCTGCAGCCGGGCTCCGCGACGGTCCGCAGCGCGGCGCGCCGGGCTTTGGAGCTGCTCCAGTCTTTATGGCTCTTCTGGTAGCTGCGGACCTTGGCGTTGAGCATATTCACCTGGTCGTCCCAGCTGCGGTATCCCGCACTGACCTGCCACTTTTTCAGCCCGGCCGCCTGCGCGTCCTCCAGCATGGCCTTCAGCGCGTCCACGGCCGCTTTGACGCCGCGGGTTTTCTTATATTTGATCGTCACCAGCTTGCCGCTCAGTTCCTTGTTCAGCGTCACCAGGTTCGCCGGCAGGAAGAACTCATCCACCGGATGGTCATTATTGACCAGGACCGGAACATTCCCGGCCAGCACGTCCACCGGGCTTCCGTCCGGCGCGGCGATCGCTTCCTCCGCGTAAAGCTTCGTCTGGGTATCCAGGCCGGCCACGCCGTCCGTGGACAGGCCGTTCCGCCGCTGGAAAGCGATGACGGCCCGCTTTGTTCCGCCGCCGTACTGGCCGTCCACCTTGCCGTCCAGATAGCCGAGATCCTTCAGCCGCTGCTGCAGGCGTTTGACGTCCTCGCCTTTGGCGCCGACGGTCAGGATCCCCTGACTCTGGAGCTCGGAAGCCGAAACCTTCGGCTTCGCCGTCGCCTCCGGCTCCGCCGTGGCCTGCGCCCCTTCAGCCGCGGCAAGGGACACCGCAAGCAGGCAGAGCAGCAGTACCGCCGCCGCCAGAACGGTCATGTGTGCCAAAGTCTTTTTCATACGCTTATCCTCCTTCATCTGTATATAAGACGAGGGTATGGTCCGGTGTGTTTCCTGGCTCAGATTGATTTATTATATATCACAAATGCCTCCGTAGCAATTATCCTTGTCGCTTTGCGCGAAAATTGTTATACTGAACCTGTAAATCCTGACACAACAAGCGGGGGAAAACCATGCCAGATCCAGTAGTACACGCTTCCTTCGGCCGGGAGGTGCTCGCCTCCCTTCCGGACGGGATCCGGGACTTCATTGTGCCCGAACCCTATCAGTTCGCTCTGTTCGGGCCGGATGTCTGGTTCCTGTACAAACCCTTCGGCCATAAGGAAAGCCGGGGCCGCCGCATGCATACCACCAAATGCGGCCTGTTCCTGATGTCCCTGCTCCGGCAGGCCAGCGTTTCCTCCGCCCGGGCGGAGATGTTCTCCTACCTGGCGGGTTTTTGCTGCCATTACGCGCTGGACAGCACCACCCATCCCTATATTATCCACGTTACGGCTGAAGAGCATGTGTTTCCCCGCAGCCATATGAGCCTGGAGCACGCGCTGGACGCCGCCGTGATGCGCCGGGATGGTGTATGGGGAACCGCGCATCCGGTCACGGACCGTTACTTTCCCCGCCTCCGCCTGCCAGACAATATGCGGGCGGACCTGGACGCGGTCTACCAGCAGGTTTACGGATGGACCGGCTGTCAGGATGACATGAACCGCTCATTCCTGCGCTACCGCCTGTGCTTCCGCCTGATGGAAAACCCGAAGGGCTTTGGCGCGCGGCTGGCGCGGCTGACCCAAAAGCCGGTACTCCTCTCCCTGTGCTATTCCGAATCGTTTTTCCATTCCCGGGATCCGGAAAACGAAAACCACCGCCAGTGGCACAATCCATTTGATCCGTCCCTGCGCTCCTCCGAAAGCTTCACGGACCTCCGGGAGAAAGCCCGGCAGTTCGCCGTAAAGCTCATCACCGCCGCGTGGCGCTTCACCGTCCGCGGCGAAGGCACGGAAGAGGAGCTGGCCGCGCTCATCGGCGACCGGTCCTACCTGAGCGGTTTCCCGTCGGACGATCCCCGCAACCTCACCGTGGAATCCATGCTGCCCCCGGATGTCCCTGCCGGAAAGGGGGCTCCCTGATGGATTTCAACACGCTGGAGATGAACCTGCTGGTGACGCTGCTCGTGGCGGTGCTGGTCTTCCTGCTCCCCTGGGCAGACCGGAAAATCTGCCGCCGGCTGAAGCTGAACCTGGAAGGCGGGCTCAGCGAGAACCCGGACGCCGACCGCATCCTGCGGATCCGCCAGCGGATACTGGCGCTGGGCATCGTGCTGTATATGCTGCTGTTTGCCTGGCTGGTTTTCTTCTCCCGCTCCTCCACGGGGGACTATACGGTTCATGTGGCGCCGCTGGAGGACCTGAAAAACGCGTTCTCGACCCCCACCGGTTTTTCCGGCTGGTTCCGCACGCTGTTCACGGAGGGGTTTGCCTCCGCTTTTTCCCAGATTTCCATTGTCCGGCCGGAGGACCTTTCCCAGTTCTACCTGAACATGATGCTGTTTGTGCCCATGGGGTACCTGCTGCCCTATGTGTTCCGCTGGTTCCGGGCCCGGGTACGGGTCCGGCCTGTGCTGTTCTGCCTGCTGCTGAGCTTCGCGGTGGAAAACCTCCAGCTGATGACCCGGCGCGGCATGTATGATTTTGACGATATTATTTCCAACACGCTCGGCGGCCTGACCGGCCAGCTGCTGTACATCGCCGTCGGCTATGTCGTGACCCATCCGTCCTGGCGCCGGGACCTGCGGGAATACCGCGCCTGGAAACGCCGGGCCCACCGCACCACGCTTTTCCCCTATACAAAAAAAACCGGCATGTTCCGCACCACCCTCAGGGGATCGGACCAGGCCAAAGTATATGATTTCTATATGAACCGCCTCGGCTTCCGCCTGAGACAGGAACTGAACCGCCGGGAATCCGGGGATGTGGTGCTCCTGTTCGAAATGGGGAAAAACCAGGTCCAGGTGATCTGCACCTTCCGGGAAGCGATGCCGGACCGGCAGTACCTGACCCTGTACGCCATGCGCCTGCCCGCGGTACGGCGCCGGCTGGAGGAAAACGGGATCGCCCCGGGGGATTACCGGCGGGATCCCTGCACGGGGCAGAGGCTGCTCCGCTTCAGCGGTCCGGACAACGTGTGCGTCGAAATTGTGGAGGCGGACTGAGTTTTTTACAGGATCCGCTTCCGTTTATCCTTGAGCCTTCCTTCCCTTCCCAGGGCTACCAGCCGCTCATACCGGCCCACCGCGGTCTCCAGCACCTTTTCCCAGGGGACCGGGATCGTTTCGCGCGCCTGTTCGCCGATGGCCTTCAGCCCGGCACGGTCCTTCAGCGCTTCCTCCATCACCCGGGCCAGGTCCTTCGGGTCGTTTTCACAGAGCAGGCCGTTCACGCCGGGACGGATCACCTCCGCCGCGGTGCTGTTTTTCACCATGACAGAAGGCGTGCCCATGACGGCAGCCTCGCGCACCACCATCGGCGCCGCGTCGTACAGCGACGGAAACGCGAACAGGTCCGCCCGGGCATAGAGCGCGTCCAGCAGGCTGGTATCCGTGATATGGCCGATCTGCTCCGCCCGGTCCTGGATATTCAGGTCCCGGATTTTCTGGCCGATGGCGTTCATGTCAATGCCCTGCCCGGCCAGCAGCAGGCGGTACGGGATTCCGGCCTGCTTCATTTCGGCGCAGGCTTCCAGCACCGTCAGGATATTCTTTTTCCAGTCCATCTGGCCCACGAAAAGGATCATGGGTTCCGATCCCAGGTTGAAGCGGCGGCTCACCTGTTCCAGGTCCCCGGGCTTCACGGTGCGCATGGTGGCGCCGTTGGGCATGACCTGGATCTGGCCCTCATAGCCGTATTCACGCAGCACGTCCGCCGTGTTCTTTCCAACGGCCCAGACCTCGTCGCACCGGTTGTAAAAGCCAACGACCAGTTTCACGCCCATCTTGGCGATGGATTCCGACCGGGTGGCCTTGAGAAAATCGTCATAATATTTTGAATGGAAGGTGGCCACCAGCGGCAGCTTCCGCACTGCGGCGAGGCGAAGCGCCTCCGACCCGGCGGTGAAAGGGCTGTGGGCATGGATCACGTCCAGCTCGATCATGCGGATCCTCTGGCGGTAATGCGCGTCCAGGATGGGTTCCCCGACCTTGTACTGCTTCAGGCCGGGCACGCTGCTGCCCACATACTCCACCAGCTGGTAGGGAAAACCGCCCTGGAAACCTGTATCATACATAGGGGCCACCACGGTTACCTGGTGCCCCAGCCTGCAAAGCGTTTCCGAATAGGCCTGGACCACCCGGCCCACGCCATCCACAATCGGCAGAAAGGTATCTGTAAACTGCCCGATCCTCAGCATCACACTTCACCCTCCGCCCCATATTATGGCATGACCGCCCTGAAAATGCAAATTTCACCGCCCGAAAAACAGAAGGAAAACCATCCCACCCTCCCGGAATCATTGACATCCCCATTCCCCGCGTGTATTGTTTTCCCGGATAAACCTTCCCATAATTATGAATTATGAATTCTGAATGATGAATTATAAAACGAGGTTCCCATGAAAAACACTTTCGGCACTTCCGTCACCGTGACCCTCTTCGGCGAGAGCCACGGCCCCGAAATCGGCGCGGTCATTGACGGCCTCGCCCCGGGCATCCCCGTGGACGAGAGCTTCATCGCTTCCAGGCTAACCCTGCGCCGCCCCGCCGGCCGCGTTTCCACCGCCCGTCGGGAGGCCGACGCCTTCCGCGTCGTCAGCGGCGTCTTTGAAGGCCGCACCACGGGCACTCCCCTGGCCATCCTGATTCCCAACGCCGACACCCGCAGCGGGGATTACCAGCGGGGACCTGCCCGGCCGGGGCACGCGGACTTCACCGCCTTTGCCAAATACCACGGTTTTGAGGACTACCGCGGCGGCGGCCATTTCAGCGGCCGCGTCACCGCGGCGCTGGTCGCGGCCGGGGCTGTTGTCCTGGGCGCGCTGAACGCAAAGGGGATCCTCCTGGGCACGCATATTGCCCGCTGCGCCGGCATTGACGACGCGCCTTTCGGGGAAAACATCGTCGCGGCGCTGGAAAAGCTGAATGAAATGCCCTTCGCCGTGCTGGATGAGGCCCGGGGCGAAATGATGCGGGAGGCCATCGAGGCCGCCGCCGCGCGGGGAGACAGCGTAGGCGGCATCCTGGAGACCGTCGTGCTGGGCCTGCCCGCCGGAATCGGCGAGCCCTGGTTCGACACGATGGAAGGGGTCCTGAGCCACGCGCTTTTCTCCGTTCCCGCGGTGAAGGGGGTTGAGTTCGGCTCCGGTTTCGCCCTGGCGGACATGTACGGCAGCGAAGCCAACGATCCGCTGCGCGTCCGGGACAGCCGGCCCGTTACCGTGACCAACCACAACGGCGGCGTGAACGGCGGCATCACGAACGGCATGCCGCTCAAGTTCCGCTGCGCCGTGAAGCCCACGCCTTCCATCGCCCTGGAGCAGCTGACCGTTAACCCGCTCACCGGGGAGGAAACGCTGCTGCGCGTCGCCGGCCGCCACGATCCCGCGATCGTCCACCGCGCGCGGATCGTCGTGGACAGCGTCACCGCCCTCGCCCTCGCCGACCTCCTGGCCCTCCGTTTCGGAACGGATTGGCTTGCTGAATATAATTGTGAATTGTGAATTATGCATTATGAATTGTCTTTCGCCCTCATCGGCGAGCATCTTCCCCACAGCTACTCCCGGGAAATCCATGCCCTGATCGGCTCCTACAACTATACCCTGCAGGAGCTGAATCCGGAAGAGTTTGACTTCTTCATGAAAGAGCGCCTTTTCCGGGGCATCAACGTCACGATCCCTTACAAGCAGGCTGTCATCCCGTACCTGGACGAGGTCGACGAAACCGCCCGCGCCATCGGCGCGGTCAACACCGTCATCAACCGGGACGGAAAACTGATTGGCTATAACACGGATCTTTACGGCCTCACCCGGCTTATCCTCCGTCTCGGTCTGGATCTTTCCGGAAGGAAAGTCCTCATCCTGGGCACCGGCGGCACCTCCCGCACGGCATATTACGCGGCGGAGCAGCTGGGAGCGCGGGAGATTCTCCGCGTCAGCCGCGCCGGAAAGGACGGCTGCGTAACCTATGAGGAAGCGATTGCCTCCCATACCGACGCGCAGGTCATCATCAACACCACCCCCTGCGGCATGTTTCCGAATCCGGACGCGCAGCCGGTTTCCCTGGATCCCTTCCACGCCCTGGAAGGGGTCGTGGACGTGATCTACAATCCCCTGCGCAGCCGGCTGGTGCTGGACGCCCGGTCCCGCGGCATTCCGGCGGACGGCGGGCTGTACATGCTCGTTGCCCAGGCCGTCCGGGCATCGGAGTTGTTCATGGACACGACCCGGGATGAAGATCTCTGCGACATCATCCACAATGCCGTCCTCCGCTGGAAGGAAAACCTTGTCCTCATCGGCATGCCCGGCAGCGGAAAGACCACGGTCGGCCGTTATCTCGTCAACAACACCGGGAAAAAGCTCAGGGATACAGACCGATGGATCGAGAAAAAGGCCGGAAAATCCATTCCGGAGATCTTCCGGGAGGATGGTGAAACCGATTTCCGGGATCTTGAAACCGAGGTTATCCGTGAATTCTCAAAAGAAACCAGCCTGATCATTTCAACCGGCGGCGGCGCGGTGCTCCGTCCGGAAAACGTCACGCTGCTGCGGCAGAACGGCCGGCTCTTCTGGCTGAACCGGGATCCGGCCGCCCTCGTGCCCACAGGAGACCGTCCCCTGGCGGATACTCAAGAGAAGATGAATCGGCTCTATCAGCAGCGCGAGCCCGTCTACCGCGCCGCCGCGGACGTTATCATCGACGTGGAAGGCACCCCCGCTCAAATCGCTGATGAGATCGAGCGCAAAAGATAACCTTCGGTTTTTGTTGCTCATGAATCACAATATAATTATGAATTTTGAATTATGAATTATTCAGGCCGGAGGTTTGATAATGAACATCCTTGTCCTCAACGGTCCCAACCTGAACATGCTGGGCATCCGGGAGCCCGCCATCTACGGCTCCGCCACCTACGCGGACCTCTGCGCCCTCATTGAGGCCCGCGCGGAAGCCCTCGGCGTTACGGTAACCCTGTACCAGTCCAACCATGAAGGCGATCTTGTGGACGCCATCCAGGGAGCCTGTGGAAAGCAGGACGCCATCATCATCAACCCCGGCGCCTATACCCACACCAGCGTCGCCCTGCTTGACGCGGTCAAGGCCGTCGGTATTCCCACGGTGGAAGTGCACATTTCCGACCCGGATGCCCGGGAGGATTTCCGGAAGGTCAGCTATATCCGTGCCGCCTGCGTGAAAACGATCAAGGGCCACGGCCTGAACGGCTACCTGGAGGCAATGGACTTCCTGGCGGAGGGAAACAGATGAGAGCGGTTATTCACCCCGGCACAGCCCGCGGCACAGTGGCCGCGCCGCCTTCCAAGTCCATGGCCCACCGCCTGCTCATCTGCGCCGCCCTGGCGCGGGGAGAAAGCACGGTGCGCGGCGTGGATCCCAGCGAGGATATTCTCGCCACGGCGGACTGCCTGTCCGCCCTCGGCGCTTCCCTTGACCGGGAAGGCAGCACGGTCCGTGTCCGCGGCTTCGATCCCCGTCTTTCCGGACCGGCGGCGCTGCGCTGCCGTGAATCCGGCAGCACGCTGCGGTTCATGATCCCGCTGTGCCTGCTCTCCGGCAGTCCCATGCGCCTGGAAGGCAGCGAAAAGCTGCTGTCGCGCCCGCTGTCCGTGTATGAGGACCTCTGCCGGGAGCAGGGCCTGGTCCTGGAGCGCGGGGATGGCGGCCTGCGGGTTCAGGGGCGGCTGAACGCCGGGGAATACAGGGTGCCCGGCGATATCAGCAGCCAGTTCATCACCGGCTTGCTTTTCGCTCTTTCCCTGCTGCCCGCCCCCAGCCGGATCAGTCTTATTCCGCCGGTGGAAAGCCGTTCCTACCTGTCCCTGACGCTTCAGGCGCTGAACGATGCCGGCGTCAGCGTCGGGTGGACGGATGAATATACGCTGGAGATTCCCGGGAACGCGTCCTACCGCGCCGGGGAAACCACCGTAGAGGGTGATTATTCCAACGCCGCGTTCTTCGGGGCGCTGAACCTGGCCGGCGGCAGCGTCACGGTGACCGGCCTGCGCCCGGACAGCCTGCAGGGCGACCGGGTCTATGAGGACTTCTTTCCCCGCCTCGCGGCCGGCCCGGCCCGGCTGGACCTGACCGACTGCCCGGATCTCGCCCCGGTGCTGTTTGCCGCCGCCGCCCTCTGCCACGGCGCGGTGTTTGACGGCACACGCCGCCTCCGTTTCAAGGAAAGCGACCGCGGCGCCGCCATGGCGCGGGAAATGGCGAAGTTCGGCATACCGCTGGCCCTGGAGGAGAACAGCATCACTGTTCCCGCCATTTCCCCGCATCCGCCCGCGGAAGCGCTGCAGAGCCATAACGACCACCGCATCGCCATGGCCCTCTCCATCCTCTGCACCCGCGCCGGCGGCGCCATCGAAGGCGCCGAAGCCGTGAGGAAAAGCTTCCCGGACTACTGGGACCGGCTGCGGTCTTTAGGATTGGAAGTTGAAATTCAGAATCCGTAAAAGGCTCCCCCTGCGCACAAGGGAAACTGCCGGCTGAGGGGATTTCCCCGGCCGAAAGCATATTCCGATAATCCTGTATCCGGAGGTTGCCCATGTCCACTTTTCATACTCTTGACGAAGCGCGCGAATACTTCAGAAACGATCTCTACGCCATGTCGTCCGGCATGGCCATTGAGGCGCTGACAGAGCGCGGCGCCGTCTGCGCCATGGAAATCACAAAGCAGCACCAGAACGCGGAAGGCGGCCTCATGGGAGGCGCGATCCTGGCCCTGGCGGATTTCACCTTCGCCGTCGCCGCCAACAACGCCCACCGCCCTACGGTCGCCCAGCAGGTCAGCAACAGCTTCCTCAACGCCTGCAAAGGCAGCCGGCTCATTTCCGAAGCCATCTGCGTCAAGGACGGCCGGACTTCCTGCGTCTACCGGATCGAAATAAAAGACGACCTGGGCAAAGACATCGCCCAGGCCATGTTCACCGGCTTCAAACTGTAATTGCTGGCCGCTCATCGCTGAAAGAAGCACTTAACAATTCCAGTCATTCAGAATTATGAATTCTGAATTATGAATTAATCTCAAGCTGCTTCATAATCCCCGCCGCCCTCAGCGCCGGACGCACCGCGTGGAAGAAGATGGGCGCCGTGACCACGGCGAAGGCCGCGTTGATCAGCGAGGGGATCAGCTTGCCGACCATGACAGTCGGAAGCGTCTCAGCGGGCACGGGTTCCACATAGGTCTTGAACAGCCAGGTTTTCAGCATATACAGCGCCACATAGGTCAGCGCGCCGAGCACGCAGGCAATGACCAGCGGAAGGAGTTCCTCCTTCCAGTTTTTTTCGCCCTTTTTGAGCACCCAGGCCTTATACAGGATGCCTGTCACCCAGGCCATGGCGAACTTGCTGACAAAAGTGATCAGCGCGTCAAAGAAACCGTATCCGCCCAGCACCACATCATAGATCGCGGAGCCGAGGCCCGCGGCGGTGCCGCCCCAGACCGGCCCCAGCAGCAAGCCGGCCAGCAGGCACATGGAATTGGCAAAATGCACCTTGCTCTGCCCCAGCGGGATCCGGAATGTGGTAATGACGCAGATGATCGCCGCCATGACGCCCGTAAAGACGATCCGGGTGATCAGCGCGTTGCTGTTTCTGCCGCCTGCCGTGTTGCTCATAATGAAAACCTCCTTTGGATCCAAACGCTTGACTTTGGATGCAAAGGAGTATATGCTTCATTTGGCCATATGAAAAGTGCCAGAAACGGAGAATTTTATAATACCAGATGAAGCAGAACAAACCGGCCTACCTCACCCTGTATGAAGCCCTGCGGGAGGAGATCGTCTCCGGCATCCGCCCCTTCGGCAGCCGCCTGCCTTCCCGCCGGATCCTGGCCCGGGACCGCGGCGTCAGCGCCGTAACCGCGGACCACAGCCTGGAGCTTCTCTGCGAAGAAGGATACGCGGAAGCGCGGCCACGCAGCGGCTGCTACGTCGTCTACCGGGAATCAGACGTCTTCACCCGGCCCTCCGCGCCCGCGGAGCGCAAAGCCGTGCCGGCCGCCCCCGCGGCGGACCGGGACACGTTTCCCTTCCCGACCCTGGCGCGGGTCATGCGCCGGGTCCTCACCGATTACGCGGAGCAGATCATGGTCCGCCCGCCGAACACCGGCTGCGCTGAGCTGCGGGACGCGCTGTGCCGCTACCTGGCCCGCAACCGGGGCATCCGGGTGCAGCCGGACCAGATTGTCATCGGCGCTGGGGCGGAATATCTTTACGGGCTCGCGGTGGAACTGCTGGGCAGC
>Ga0265298_10008907_pt1 | contig 12008 bp, 9 predicted proteins | sample AusTroGonzalo_MG_3_FD_193486 | JGI IMG/M metagenome (GOLD analysis project Ga0265298, IMG submission 193486) | Bovine rumen microbial communities from tropical cattle in Woodstock, Queensland, Australia - Gonzalo_01 | ecosystem: Host-associated > Mammals > Digestive system > Stomach > Rumen ...
CTCGTTGCCCATGTGGACCACCCCGACGAACTCGGCGAAGAATCCGCCACCGTCTTTGCGCAGCTCAAGTTCAGCGGTTGGACGCTCTTGAACCAGAGCGTGATGCTGAAGGGCGTGAACGACGATGATGAAACGCTTGAATGCTTAAGCCGAAAGCTTTTTGAGCAGGGCGTCCTCCCCTACTACCTGCACCAGCTCGACCATGCGAAAGGCGTTGCGCATTTCGAAATCAGCGACGAACGCGCCAAGGAACTGATTGCGCAAATCCGCACCAAGCTCCCCGGCTACCTCGTGCCGAAACTTGTCCGTGAAATCGCCGGCGAAAAAAGCAAGACGCCGATTTAGCCATGAGCAATGAGGGGTGAGCCGTGAGTTATGAGGGGTGAGTAATTCACCCCAAAAACGGCGCCGAGCCGTTTACTTTATCAATACTTAAATATTCATCAATTTCGACTAATACGCCAAAACGGACTCAATGAATTTTCTTTCTAGAAAATCATCAAATTCCGTCGGCTTCATAACAGCCATATTAGCGCCTTTAGAATAAACAAAGCAATTCCCTTCGCTACCGCCAAGCCAGTCCAATCCCTTGAAAACCAAGGTAATGTTGTCGCTGACCGCATAATCGACGACATCGTAATCCGAAGATTCCGAGCCATCGGCCAACCAACGCGGGAACAGCACCGCATTGTACTTGGGCTTGAATTTTTTCAGGAACACCTTTTCGGCTTCGTGCGAAAGCAATTCGATAGAGGGCAACTCGTCCCCATTCAAGGGAACTTGGAAATCGTTAATCGATATCGAATTTCCAATCAAAAGGCTGTTATCGCGCTCCAGAACGTCAAAGAACAGAAGCACGACATCGTCGCAAATCTCTTCATCATCCTCGATTTCAGATTCCAGAATTTTCAAGAACGAGTCCCGGATACCGCGCTTTTTTAGCGCACTCGGGCCAGTCACCTTGCCGATGCCCATGACTTCGTAATCCCAAAAGAAATTCTTGGACTTATCGAAATTAGGGATGTGCAAAAGTTTGTTCGAATAAAGATGCAGCAATTTTTCAGGCGAAAGCCAAGTCACAAAAGAGTCGTCGTCCAGACACTTTTTTAGTTGCTTATCGCTTGCCTTTTTATAGAAAACGTCATCGACCTCATAGAACCTAATTCCATAAGTTTCCGTTGCCGTTTCATCCTTCAAAAGAACATGAGACGCTTCGCTTCCAACGTCCAACACAAGCGTTTTCTTGAGGCTCGGCTTGAAAATCGGTTCATTCGTGGGGATGGAAATGCTGACGCGGCCGTGAGCGTTTACCAAGTCCAAATCAATTTTATTTCCGACAACCTTAACGTTGCTAAAATGAATTTGGGACTTTCTAGCAACCATATAGACATGGGCATTTTCAACGGCCTTGCGAATATCGGCATCGTTTTTAGCCCATGCAAGATCCCGCATAGACAGCGGGCAACACGCTAATTTCAATGTCGTCGAAATAACTTTCATTTCAGTTTTATGCAATTATCATACGGCGCAAAAACATAAAACTTTTATCAAAAATTCTTTAGTATGCAGGACGTATATAAATACGTTAATTTTCTCACGAAACTCAAAAGTTTTACAAAAAATGGCAAAACCGAAGTTTCGCCATCAAAGTCTTTACAAAATGTGAAAAAGGAATTTTTGTAGGCGATCCCGGAATAAATCCGGGATGACAAGTCCAATTACAGCACGCCCTTGCTGCTGGGGACGCCCTTCACGTTGCGGGAAGGAGCGACAGCCATAGCGACGGCGCGGGCAAACGCCTTGAAGATCGATTCCAGGCAGTGATGGTTGTCATTGCCGTAGAACAGTTCCACGTGCAAGTTCATGCGAGCGTTTTCGCAGAGACTCTTGAAGAAGTGTTCGAACATGCTAGCTTCGATTCCACCTGCGGTTGCAGCCGGGAGCTTCACGTTCCATACAAAACCGATGCGGTTGCTAAAGTCGATGCAAACGCGGCTCAAGGCTTCGTCCATCGGGACAAAGTAAAAGCCATAACGTTCGATGCCCTTCTTGTCACCAAGGCATTCGACGAGAGCCTGGCCAAGCACGATTGCAATGTCTTCCATGCTGTGGTGCATATCGACTTCGACATCGCCCTTGCAGGTCAAATCCATATGGAAACCGCCATGGACTTGGAACAAGTTAAGCATGTGATCCAGGAATCCGGAACCCGAACTGATTTTACCTCTAGAGGCATCGTCGAGGTTCAGGTAAAGCTGGATATCGGTTTCACTCGTCTTGCGAGAAATCTTAGAAGAACGCATCACCAGTCTCCTTATTGAAGAACACGACCGTCATAGACGCTGAAACGGACCACACGGCCGAATTTCGGCGTCGGGAGCGGAGTTTCAACACCGTTCAAATACATCTTGCCAATAGCGCGCGGTTCACCGATCACGATGTACAACGTGCCGTTAGCGGAATAGACAAGCTTGTTATCGACCGTAGCGATATTGGCTTCTTTCACAAATTCATCATCGTCTTCGTCGCGCTTGATGCCCACCCAGGAACGCATTTCGCCAGAACCTACGAGTTCAATCTTTGTGCGACCGTTATCCGAAACCGGGCCAGTGACCGTATCTTTCTTGGAAGAAGAAGAGATAAAGATCGTTGCAGAAGCCGGAAGATTTTCAGCCTTCTTGACAGCCTTATCGACATCGGCCTGCGTCACTTTTTCGTTCTTTTCGTCCTTGATGGAATCTACAGGAACCGCTTCGGCACCTTCAGGCATATCCTGATTCACTTCAGAAGGGTCTTCAGAAGCGACTGCCGCCGGCGGATTGGCGCTAGCATCAGAAGAGGATTCCGTTCTCGTCATCACGTGGAGTCCGACGAACAGGAGTACCGCAAGAATGGCAATCGCGATAGGCACGGCCTTGTTACGCGGCTTCTTTTCTTCTTCGGTAATCGGAGTGATTTTCTGCATCATCGGTTCCATGTCACGCATGATGAAGGTCGAACCGACTTCGTCGCTATAAGCCTGGAGAACAGCCTTGGAATCCAAGCCCAAATTGCGGCTCAAAGAGTTAAGGTAACCACGAACGTAAGCTTCAACTTTGAAAGATTTCCAGTCGCTAGCTTCGATGCTTTGAATAATCGAAATAGAAATCTTTGTACGTTCCGAAAGGTCTTCAATCGAAAGTCCTTGCGATTCGCGAACGCGTGCGAGGAAATCGCCAAGGCGTTCGTCGGGATTCTTCTCATCCATTTGAATCATTTAGTTATACCTTAACTTGTAAGCTATGTAACATTTCTAATGTACATGCAACAGGCAACCCAACCACGTTGTAGTAACATCCATTGATAGACTTGATCAGGCGCGCACCATTCGTTTGAATGCCGTATGCACCCGCCTTATCCATCGGGTCCCTAGAATTTACATAATCTTTGAGTTCTTGTAAGGTGCAGTTTCTAAAAATGACCTCTGTTTTCTCTTCAGAAGCCTTAAGGACCTCCCCACCCTTTGCAACAGCCACCCCGGTAACCACCACATGACCGCGATTGTTCAGCATGCTAAGCATTTCGAGTGCATTGGCCTCGGATTTGGGCTTGCCCAAAGGTTCTCCGTCCAAGAACACGAGCGTATCAAATCCAAGCACGTAGGCATCGGGTTCCAAGCGCGATACAGACAAAGCCTTGGCGCAGGCGTTTTCACGCGGAAAATCTAACGGATTTTGGCTTGTCGGTTTTTCTTCGTCGCCAGAAACGACCACGCGAAAGTTTACACCAAGCTGTTTCAAAATTTCGGAACGGCGCGGAGAGCCGCTAGCCAAGATTATTTCGTTGTTGTTCATCATATTCAACTAGTCGTCGCCCTTTGTATCGGTGCTACCCGCATTCAGCTTGATATCCGGCAGGTCACGCACGTAAATGGAGAAGCTCCAGCCCGCAGCAGGTCCCGTCGGAGTCCAAGTAAAGTCGAGTTGCCAGCAATGCAAAGTGCGGTTGAAGGTAAACTCGTGCGACACGAATTTACCTTCGTTGTAATCATAACGGGTGCTGTAAGAAACATTCCAGTTCACTGTCGGCTGGAACGTCGCCGAAATACCGGTCGAGTGATTTATGTTATCCTTAAACAGATTCTTTGCCACGCGCGTACTGCTGAACGAATAGCGGTAATCCAGGCTCAACGACCAGTTCAACATTTCGTACTTTTCTAGCTGCGACGGAAGGCCACCATTGAACGTACCGCTCCAGTGGAAACTCTTGGAAAGTTCGTAACCCCAATACGTGAGTTCCGGGAACTTTACCTTGTTCGGAGTCGATGTATACTTGTGATAAAAACTATGGCGGGTATTGATGGTAAACATGTAGTCCGGTAAGATTTGGAAACCGAACGAAGACGAGATGTCCGAGAAGTTCAGGGAGTCGGCCGCAAAGTTATACGAGAAGTTGTGCCTTGTCGTCAGCAAGCGACGGGTGCCGTACTGATCTTCGACCGCCTTGGCCTTTTTCGTAGAATCGCCACGAGTCGTATCAACATGTCCGGCAACCTTCAAATACTTGATATCAAAGTCGTTGCTCAAACTGAACCCGATCGTCTGTTGCTTTTCTTGATACGGGCGCTGTCCCAAAAGCGGATGCGGAGCGAACTTCTTGACGGAGTCGATTTCGGGAGCATAGGTATAGGAGATGCTCGGAGAAAGCACATGACGTACACCCGTGAATCTTCCGATTTCAGGAACCCAGATACCATAAAGTTTGGTATCGGCGGTAAGGCTGTAATTATGGTTGTAAGCCACTTCACCAAAATGTCCCTCGTCCGGATTAAAGCTCATGTAGCGTTTTCTCAAGTGCAAGGAATCATTCGGATTACGCCAAGCCGTACCTGTCCAGTATCCAGAAAACGTTGCTCTCGGAGTAATGTTGATGACATTGAAAAGTCGTCCGGAATAATCGAGCGTATAGGTACCCGCGTAACCGACATAATGGGCAGTCGTGTCTTCGTCCAGTTTATCATCGTGGTCACGGCGCATGTAGTAGTTGAAGCGGTTCGTAAAGCTATAGTTGAACTTTTCGAGGAACGACTGGAACGAGCCGTCTTCTGCAGCGACCTCCCCCTCTTCCAACTCAAAATTGAACAGGTTCCCGCTCATGCGGTACTGGATATCAGGCAAGTGGCGTTCGAGCATGCCCGTCGTCAAGTTGTGGTTCTGCGACACCTTCACCGTCAAGCTCTTGTTGTTTCCAAACTTTCCAGAGTAAGCAAGAGAGGCATTCGCCTGCTGGTTCAAGATCGTGCTGGATTCAAGCGAGTTGTCCTTACGCAAACTTCTGTCGCTCACAAAGGAACCTTGACCGCTCAAGGTGTGCTTGGCATCAGGAGTCAAGTTCTGGTTGTGCTGGAACTCGATATCATAACCGCTATTCGAAAAATCAAATTCTTCAAGGTAGCTCGTGTACTTCAAGTAGCCATCGAGCAAATAACGTTTCTTGTAACGGACTTCGCCACTCAAAGTCGACTTTTCAAATCGCGCCTCGTCGCCTTCAATAATGTCTGCGGCAATCGTCGCATCCCAATAATCGTTTGCAGCATAATAGAAACCGATATTGCGCAAGTAGTATCCCTGCTTTTGGTCACCACCGAACTTGGGCGTCAGAAGACCTGACTTACGACCACTCTTGAGCGGAGCCACAATCATCGGAAGAACCGCCACCGGCACATCGGCGATATTCAGCACCACCGGACGAGCCGTAATGGTTTCTTTGGGCTTGACCACCATGCGGCGCCCGTAAAAGTAGAAGTGCTGGTGCGTCGTATCGTTACACGTACTAAAGTCGCCACGCACAATCTGGATTCGTGTATCCGGCAGGCGACGGACTTCCATACCGTTCAACTGCTGGTTGTCCTGAAACGTTGTCGCGTAATAGACCTCACCGATCTTCGACTTGAGATTGTACTTGAGACGCATGCCCGAAAGGGACGGGTTCTTGGTTTCTCGAAGCACGGGATTGCCCGACGCCGCCAAGATTTCGTTTTTCTGGTCCATCCAGATCGTATCAGATTCAAGCGTCGCCGTGCGGTACTTGAGCTGGGCCGAATTATTCAGGTTGAACGTCGACGATTCCACATCGTACACCAAATCCACGGCACGATATTCAATCGTATCCACCCCAGTCGTATCGTTCATCCAGTCGACTTCTGTCGTATCTTCTTCGACCTGCTCGCGCTCTTCGAGTTCAAAGCGGGTCATCTCCTCGCCATACGAGCAAGGAGCAAAGACCGCAGCGACCAAAAACGCCAAAACGGCCCACAGATAACGATGGGTTGCGGATAAAATCACGGTTCCACAAGATAGCAAAAAAGAACGCCCCGAAACCAGGAGCGTCCTTTTAAACTTGTAATAATAATGCAAGCCCGACTTGTATCGAGATGCAGAACTACTTCAGCACGGCATTAGCACCGCTTACAGCACCATTGTGATCAATGGAAATAACGTAGCGGCCGCTCGGGAGCTGAGAGCCGTTCCAGTTGATCGTGTTCACGCCAGCCACGACATTGTCGAGGTTGAGCTTTGCCACCTGTTCACCATCGGCATTCAGGATGGTAACGGTTGCGCGGCCCGTAGACTTGAGCGTGAAAGCGATAGCCTTGCGGTTGAAGATGCGGAGGCTTGCGTCACCCGTGCGGACAGGAGTCGGCTTCGAGAACTTCGGAGAAGACTTGGCCTTTTCCACATAAATTCCGTTCACATCGGCAGAAGCGACAGCCACATCGTTCTTGACGAGGTTACCGCGGCTAAGCACTGCGACGAGCTGCTTGTCGTTTTCGGTAGCGCTTGCGAACGTTTCGAGTTCCTGAACGTTCACGCGTTCCTTGTCGCCATACCAGTTCTTGACGGCCTTGTTGTCCAAGTCCTTTACGGTAATCTGAGCGCGACGCACCACCGTAGAATAGGTTTCGCCATTGCTCACGTAGGTAATTTCGAGCGGCTTGTTAACCTGACCACGGAGCTGAGCCTTAGAAAATTCAATGTCCTGGCCCTTGAGGCTCACACCGTCAACGGCGGTAATCACATCACCAGCGCGGAGATTGGTTTCGGCAGCCGGAGTGCCCGGGATAACTTCTGCCACATGGACACCGTCCTTCACCTGGTAAATGGTAATGCCGACGCCACCAAAGGATTCGTCAGCCATGAGCGGAGCGGTCATCATTGCAGCAATCAAAGAAGCCTTCACAAAACGATTCATAATAATCTCCTTAAATTTCACATCTAATATATAATAAAAAAATTTCAATTTTTAACAGAAACAGGGCGAAATATATCGAATAAACGGTCTTTTTGGTTCATTCCAACCTACTTTTGGATGCAACGGACGGACATATATGTGCGGGAACTTAAAAGAGATGCCAGTCTATCGTCCTTTTGGACATCTGCACCGACTTGAATGGTGCTATACCAAAACATTTCTGCTTTTCCTGTGCCCAGATTAAGAGCTAAGCGATTGCCATCCCTTGTGGGGTTCATCCACAAGAATGTCGCATAGCCCTGCCACGCCGATTCATAGGGATCGACGCCCCCCGGGATTCTTCCAGAAAGAATAAAGCTCATGCCGTAAGTATCTGGAGCGGAGTACGAGCTCCCCGTGCCGCCCAGTTGAGAATAAAGTTTCATAAAGTCAGCCGGGTTGTATCCGAGATCCTTGACATCGCTCGAATCGGGCAAGCGCCAGCCATCAGGACAAACTTCGCCAGCGACATCGAAACTGTAGAATCGGCCTACATTTTTGCAATCATCTTCCAAGCAAGCAGTCGGCTTGGCAAAATCGGCTACAAACGGCCCCTCGTACTTCATGTTCTCGGCCATCCAGGTTTTGCCCTTGAACACTACGGTCCGGTAAACATGATGGTCGCGCGGGTCTTCGAATCGGCCATACTCAACATCGGGATTGAAATAGTATTCTGTCGGGTAATCCGTATGCCACTCGTATGTGGGGCGCCAAGTCTTATTATAGCAGATATATTCGGTAAACTTCGTATTAACTTTTTCGTTAATGAGCTTGACACGCTTGTTATCCGTATCGCAGGGCATATTGAAAAATTCGGTCCATTTTTCGTCATGGCACACATAATACAAGTTCGGGTCCTTGGGGCTTTGGTATGTAACGCCTTCAGCATCGCAATCGGCTTTAGCAGTTTCGAAATCCTTTTGCTGCGCATAGTCCCAGCCCTCGTCAAAGCAAGGAGCGTTATGCGTGTACACATCGTAATGCCTACAGAACGGTTCCTTTCGGCATACATAAGTGACATTCGGCCTATTCGGGCTTTCGAAGAGTTTGCCGTGCTTATCGCAAGGGACATCGAAAGTTTCGGCATCTATCGTTTCGACTTTACGCCAACCCCAATCCAAGCTGCACACGAACGAACTGTCGACTTTTTTCGAATAAACAACATACTTGCCTTCGCGATCGCACGGTGTACCATAAGTTTCGATTTCCATATGCGTCGGGGCTGCCCAGCCATCGATTCTGCAAATAAACGGAGACAAATCCATTTCGCCGTAAATCGTCTTCGACCAGATTATCGTATCGCGAATGGAAATATCGCAAATCGGGAGATTCATGCACCTGCGTTTTGTTTCGTTGACAATAGCACTAGGAATCGGACGCCACGTACCATCAAAACAGCCCACCGATTCGTAAGCACTGTTGTCGTACAAGGCATAATCGGGGAAATCGCTGTTTTCACCGTACAACGAAATGCCGTCAATTCTTTTTTCCCTAAAGTAGTTCAGCCCGGAGAAATTGCAATAATGCTTCGGCTGGAGCGCGCCATTCTCTGTAAAGTAATCCTTCACATCCTTGAAGAATTCGCTTTTGGTTGTTCCGCCAAAAATATAGTCGAGCGCATTGTTGATGGTTCCTGTCGACATTTCCGGTCTTGCTCGGAGAACGGAATCGATGCCAAGAGCCACAAAGAGTTCAGACTTCGCCTTAGCCTCGGCCAGCTCCGGTGTATTCCCGGATTCCGTAAGCTTTTTAATTCGGCCTTCAAGAACGCTGTCGAGGGTAATCAGACTCGGCGGATCCCTGACAATCTCAGTTGTATCGGAAGGGAAATTATTCCTGGCATACCTAGACCAACTGCTAGCACCGTCCCAAACACAACCACCGCCATAATTCTGGAATCCGGCATTTTCACCAGCACTAGAACTAGAACCAACAAGATTCGCACTTGATAAAGACGAACTTGACGCCGGCTCATTTTCATCATTACTGTCCGACGACAGTTCGATATCACTCGAAGAGCTCCCCTCCTGAGCGACAATATCGTCATCATCGATATTCAAAACATTTTCTGACTCGGAGCAAGCGATCAAGGCCAGCGTCGACAACAGAAATGCAAATTTTTTCATCAATCCCCCTTCAACACAGCCCCCAACACTTTAAAATAAATATAAACGAATTTTTTGCACTAGTTTCATAAAGATGACAAGTCCAAGAATAAACGTTGTGAAATTCTCATTTAATCGCCCCCGACCAAAGAAGGCATGCGCCTAGACTAGGCCCTTGACATACTGCACAGATGTATCTAAATTCCGCAAAAAAAAATCTAGATTCCTTAAAAATCGATGCAGACTCCGCTACAAGTATTAAAAACCGTTTTTGGCTACGATTCGTTTAGACCGCAACAAGAAGAAATCATCAACCATATCCTAGCCCGCAAAGACGCCCTGGTATTGATGCCCACGGGTGGCGGCAAGTCGCTCTGCTACCAGATTCCCGCATTGGTTTTTGAAGGAACATCGGTCATCATTTCGCCGCTCCTTTCACTGATGAAAGACCAGGTCGACGCCTTAAACGCTAGCGGGATCGCAGCGGCGGCCCTCAACAGTTCCAACTCCGAAAGCGAAAACATCGACATTCGAAGGCAGGCGGAATCCGGCAAGCTGAAGATTCTCTACATTTCGCCGGAACGATTGCAGCGAGAAATTCCCTGGTTGCAACGGATAAACATTCCCCTGTTCGCGATCGATGAAGCCCACTGCATATCGCAATGGGGCCACGACTTTCGCCCTGAATACACGCAGCTCGGATGCCTGCACCAAAAATTCCCGGCTGCAACCATCATGGCGTTGACCGCCACGGCAGACAAGCTCACCAAGCAAGACATCATCCATCAACTCGGGCTCCATGCGCACAAAGTCTTCATCAGTTCGTTCGACCGCCCGAACCTGAGTTTGGAAGTAAAGCGTGGTTATTCTAGCCTTGAAAAGATCCGCGAAATTTTAAACATCATTTCAAGGCACAAGGGCGATTCGGGCATCGTCTATTGCCTATCGCGAAAGAATACCGAAAAGGTAGCGCAGCTCCTCATCGAAAAAGGCGTGCGCGCCAGGGCATACCATGCGGGAATGACCACCGAAGAACGAAACGCCGTTCAAGAAGAATTCATCAACGACAAAATCGACGTCGTCTGCGCCACGATTGCATTCGGCATGGGCATCGACAAAAGCAACGTCCGGTTCGTCGTCCATTACAACTTGCCCAAGAGCATCGAAAGCTTTTATCAAGAAATTGGCCGTGCAGGCCGCGACGGCTTACCCTCGGAAACCGTACTGTTCTACAACTTCCAGGACATTTTGACGCTCCGCAGCTTTGTCAACTCCAGCGGACAAAAAGAAATCAATTCCGAAAAGCTCGACCGCATGCAGGAATACGCCGAATCCTTGATTTGCCGCCGACGCATTTTGCTCAATTATTTTGGCGAAAACAGCAACTGCGACTGTGGCAACTGCGATATTTGCAAAAGACCGCCCCGCCGCTTTAACGGGACCATCCTCGTGCAAAAGGCACTTTCTGCCATCAAGCGAACGAACGAACAAATCGGATTCACGATGACTGCGCAGATTCTCAAAGGATTCAGCAGCGAAGAAATCGTACAGAACGGATACGACAAAATCAAGACATTTGGAGCCGGAGAGGGAACCACGTTAAAGCATTGGTACGACTACCTTTTGCAAATGCTCCATTTGGGATTCCTCGAAATCGCCTACAACGAAGCCAACCACTTAAAAATTACCGCCAGCGGAAACGATGTGCTCTTCGGGAAAAAGCGTGCAGAATTAGCCATCCCCGTCGACAGGGAACCGGAAAAAGAAACCCGCTCCCAACGCAAGCAAAAATTCAGCAGCAGAAGCTTTGTCAACGAGCCCGACGCCAACGACGACTTATTCGAAGTCCTCCGCAAGACGCGCAAACAAATCGCCGACGAAAACGACTGGCCCGCATACGTCGTACTCTCGGATCGCACTTTGAAAGAACTCGTCGCAACGCCTCCCCTGTCTATAGACGACCTGTATAGCGTTTATGGATTCGGCGAACGAAAAATCGAGATGTTCGGCCAACGCTTCGTCGACGCCGTAAGGGATTATTTGGGACAGTGAACGGGCTAGAATCTCATTTTGTTAAAAGTCTTGTAATGGTCGCTCGTGTAATAAATATTGCAACCGCTCGTATAAACCAAGCGTTTTGTTCCGCGATTTGAACCGAAATAGTCCACATCGGCTTCGCGGTAGTCGCCCGCAGGCAACAGCCCTTCACGATTGCTAAAGGAATCTCCGCCAATCATCACGCCGAGAGTCGTTAGCGGATTGAAATTCCATTTTGTAAAGCTATTTCCTGTTTTAGATTCGTACAGTCGCTTGCCTTCGCTCTTGCTGACGTAATTCGACGGCAAATAACCATAATCGCAAATGAACTTCGCTACTTCATCTTTTGACGTGTATTGAGAAGTATTCGAAACCGGCTGCATGGCGACAGAGTCCGAATAATGAGACGCCGAGCTTAATTTACCGATAATCGAAGAAGCACCCGCAATAACCGCAAGGACAATGCATACTGCAAGCATAAACTTGCGGAGAGACTTATTCTTACGCGGCCGTGTAAAAGACGCCTGACGAGGACGCACACTTTCTAAAGAAGGAACGCCATCAAGAACACCGCTCTCAATTCGCGGGCCCTTTTCA
>Ga0265298_10008908_pt1 | contig 12008 bp, 5 predicted proteins | sample AusTroGonzalo_MG_3_FD_193486 | JGI IMG/M metagenome (GOLD analysis project Ga0265298, IMG submission 193486) | Bovine rumen microbial communities from tropical cattle in Woodstock, Queensland, Australia - Gonzalo_01 | ecosystem: Host-associated > Mammals > Digestive system > Stomach > Rumen ...
CGCCGCCATCGCCGGCGCGGTCGAGGCTCTCGGCCCGGGGACGAAAATCATCACGACCGCCGTCGAGCACCCGGCCGTTCTGCAGCCCTGCCGCCGTCTGAAGGCGAAAGGCTACGAGGTGGTCGAACTCCCCGTCGATTCCGTCGGGCAGATCGACCTGGAAAGGCTGCGCGCCGAACTGAGGGGCTCGCCTCGCGCCCTCGTGACGGCGATGTGGGCCAACAACGAGACGGGCACGGTCTTTCCCGTCGCCGAAATCGCGGAAATCTGCCGCGAGCACGGCGCGGTGTTCCACACCGACTCCGTCCAGGCGGCCGGAAAAATCAGGATCGACGTCTCCAAGACGCCGGTGGACATGCTGTCGATGTCCGGCCACAAGTTCCACGCGCCTAAGGGGATCGGCATCCTGTACGTGCGAAAGGGTGCGAAGTTCCGTCCGTTCATGCTCGGCGGCCACCAGGAATCCGGACGCCGCGCGGGGACCGAGAACGTCCCGTACATAGTCGGGCTCGCGAAGGCGTGCGAGCTCGCGCGGCTGGGGATGGACGCCGAGAACGTCCGCATCGCAGCCATGCGCGACCGGCTCGAGGCCGGCATACTCGCGACCTGCCCGGACGTCATCGTGAACGGCGACCGCGCCCACAGGCTCTCGAACACGCTGAACGTGAGCTTCAAGTACATCGAGGGCGAGGCGATAGCGTACCATCTGTCGGACGAGGGGATATGCGTCTCGACCGGTTCCGCGTGCGCTTCGGGCTCGCTCGATCCGAGCCACGTCATACGGGCGATGGGCGTCCCGTTCGTCGCCGTCCACGGTTCGGTGCGTTTTTCGCTGAGCCGCTACACGACCGATGCGGACATAGACTACGCGCTGGAGCGGCTGCCGCCGGTGATACGCACTCTCCGCGACTTGTCGCCGTTCGGTCCCGACTCCGACCCGACCACATTCAAATGACATGAAGGCAAAAACAATATTCGCCGCGCTCGCCGCGGCAGCCGCGCTCGCCGGATGCCGCAGGACGGACATCCGCGAATACACGCTCGAGGTGCCCGGCATGACGCGGGACAACATCGCGAAGATCCGCGAGGCGGTCGCCGGCTACGAAGGCGTCGACCAGTCGTCGCTTTCGTGGGACCTGGAGAACAAGCGCGTCACGATGAAGATAGACTCCATGAAGGTCGCCGAGACGAACATACGCCTCGCGATAGAGTCCAGGGCGAATGCCGCCGTGGCGCATCCGAAACCGTCCGGCCCCGCCGGCTACATCGACGAGCGTCCTGGCCGGACGCGCTGACGCTGTTGCGCAAACCGGGAAATTTTGGTAAAATATACGTTCACATTGGAGAAAAGCGAATGAACAGCGAACTGCTCAAGAAAGCACACGAGAAGATCAAGTGCACGCCCGTGCTGGTGAATCTCATATCGAAGCGCGAGCGCGAACTCATCAACGGCGCGAAGCCGCTGGTGAAGCCCGAGTCGCTCGACGAGGACAAGTGCGACATCGCCTTGAGGGAGGTTGCGGAAGGCAAGCTTGTCGCCGAAGTCGACTTCGATTCCATCGCCCGCGCCGAAGAGGCCAAGACGAAGTGGAACACGAAGCGCGCGAACGTTAACTCGCTCTTCGCGGACTGACGAGTTGCCGGCCGCGAAATTCAACCCCGTATTTGCGGAGAACCGAAAGGCCCGCCACGACTACGCCGTTCTGGAGACGGTGGAGTGCGGCATGGTGCTGACCGGTACGGAGGTCAAGTCCGTCAGGCACGGGGAGATTTCCCTTTCAGGGGCTTATGCCGCCGTGCTGAAGGGCGAACTCTGGCTCGTCGGCGCCGACATAGCCGCGTACCGTTTCGGCAACAGGTTCAACCATGAACCTAAGAGCATGCGCAAACTGCTGGTGCACGCCAAAGAACTGCGCGAACTGAGGATGAAGACCGAAGCGAAGGGGCTTACGCTCATACCGCTTTCCGTCTACCTGAAGCGCGGCAGGATAAAAGTCTCGATCGGCGTGTGCCGGGGCAAGGCGCAATACGACAAGCGCGAGGCGCTGAAGAAAAAGGCGATGCGCCGCGACATGGAAAGGGCGGGGTAGCGCCCGCCGCCGCTCAGCGGCGCCAGGTGGTTTTGTACGTCGTGGTCGAGCCGCGACCGTATCCGCCGCGTCCGCCGTATCCGCCGCCGCGTCCGTAGCCACCGTATCCGCCCCGGCCGTATCCGCCGTACCCGCCGCCGTAGCTGTCGTATGCGGGCGGGGGCGCGGAGATTTTCCGGATCTGCAGCAGGGCCGGCGGTATCTCCCTCACGAAGCACGAGTTGTCGACTGGGAACATCCCGCCGTCCGCCATCTTGCGCACCTTCGGCGAGAAGAGCGTAAGCTCGTCCTTCGCCCGCGTGACCACGACGTAGAAGAGACGCCGCTCCTCGTCGATGCGCCCCTCCTCGACGGCCTTGGAGGACGGGAAGAGGCCTTCAGTGCACCACGGCACGAAGACGATCGGCCATTCCATGCCCTTCGCCTGGTGGATCGTCGAGAGCGTCATCTTGTCCGTGGACGGGTCGTTGCGGCGCGCGTCGAGGTTCGTGAGAAGGGCGACGTCGGCCAGGAATCCCTCCAGACCCCCGGCAGCGTCCGCGATCTGCGCGGCGAGTTCGTGCACGTCGTTGAGGCGGTCCGCCGCCTCTTGCGCTTCCCATTCGGACGAGGCGTAGTCCGCGTAGAAGAACTTCGCGAAATCCTCCACGAGTTCGCCGGCGGCGTTCGCGGCGAGCCTCGCAGGCGCGTTCTCGAGGCACCTGTCAATCGCCGGCCAGACTACCTTCGCCTTCGCGCCGAACATGGAGGCGAGGCTGTCGCGGTCGGTCTTCGCGAGAGGCGAGAACGACCGGCCGAGCCTTTCCCAGTACTTCTTCGCGCCGGCATCCCCGATGCCGGGCAGCAGAGTCGCGAAGCGCAGGAACGAGAGTTCGTCCTTCGGGTTCACGAGAAGCCGCAGGTACGCGAGGACGTCCTTAACGTGTATCTGCTCGAATATGCCGACGCCTGACGTTATCCTGAACGGAACCTTGAGGCGCGTGAGCGCCATCTGGACGTCCACGGACTGGAAATGGCTCCTGTAGAGAACGGCCATGTCGGAGTATCTGTAGCCGCGCGAGCGGGCGTCGGCCACGAGCCTGACGATCTCCTGCGCCTGGGCCTTGCCGTCGTAGACGGTGCAGAGCGTGGGCTTGTCGCCGCCGGACGTCCTGACCGGACGGAGCGTCTTGTCGAACTGGCCGTGGGCGTCTTTCATCACGGAGTTGGCGACGTCGAGGATACCGGCGAGCGAGCGGTAGTTCCTCTCTAGCTTCACCGTGCGGCAGCCCTGCCAGCGCGAGGGGAAGTCCATGATGTTCTCGATCCTCGCGCCGCGCCACGTGTAGATGCACTGGAAATCGTCCCCGACGGCCATTATGTTCCGGTGCTTCGCGGCGATTATGTCCGTGAACTCCGCCTGCAGTCCGTTGGTGTCCTGGTATTCGTCCACGAGGACGTGGAGGAAGCGGTCCTGGAGGATTTCGCGTACGCGGTTCTGCGTTTTGAGCAGTTCGAGCGCGTTGACGAGCAGGTCGTCGAAGTCCATGGAGCCGAGTTCGCGCTTGCGCGCGTCGTACTTTTGCGCGATCGCGACGATCTCCTCCGGCTCGAATCCCGCCGCCTTCGTGCTCCAGCGCGCGGCGATCGCGCCGACGGGCTTCTGCTCGTTGACCGACTCGGAGATCATCTTCGCGACGATTTCCTTCTTGGGGAAGTCCTTGGGGTCCTTGACGGTGGCCTTGATGATTTCGCCGACGAGCTTCTTCTTGTCCTCTTCGTCCAGGATCTGGAAGCGGCTGTCGTAGCCGATGAGGGAGCCGAAGCGCCGCAGGATGCGCGCGCATATCGAGTGGAACGTCCCGGACCAGATGCCCTCGACGTCCGGCCCCACGACCTTGCGCGCCCGTTCGAGCATCTCCTTCGCGGCGCGGTTCGTGAAGGTGAGGAGAAGTATCCTTTCGGCGGGGATGCCGTTTTCGACGAGGTACGCGACGCGGTGGACGAGCGTGCGCGTCTTGCCCGTTCCGGCGGCGGCGAGCACGAGGAGGGGACCCTCCCCGGCGGTCGCCGCGGCGCACTGCTCCGGGTTGAGAAGCTTCGAAAAGTCGGTCATGGCGCCCCTGGTCAGGAGAGAAGACCGAGTATCGTGTCGACGGCGGCGTCCGGCGCGACGATCCGCGTGGCGGACTTGTCCTCGCTGCGGCGCTTGATTTCGACGCCGCCGTTCGCGAGGCCCTTGGCGCCGACGACCACCCTCACGGGGAAGCCTATGAGATCGGCGTCCTTGAACTTCACGCCCGGACGTTCCGCGCGGTCGTCGACGATGACGTCCGCGCCGCGCGGCTCCAGCGCGGCCTCGAGGTCGCCGGCGACCTTCGCCGCCTCGGCGTTGTCGGGGTCGAGCAGGCAGATGCAGACCTGGTACGGGGCGACGGATGCGGGCCAGACGATGCCGTCCTTGTCGTGGCATTGCTCGACCACCGCCTGGACGGTGCGGCTTACGCCGATTCCGTAGCACCCCATGACCATGACCTTTTCGCTCAGGTCGTCCGTCTTGTAGACGGCGTTGAAGGCGTCGGAGTATTTCGTGCCGAGTTTGAAGACGTGGCCGACCTCTATGCCGCGGCGCAGTTCCATGGGCTTTCCGCAGCGGGGGCAGATGTCGCCGCCGCGCACGACGGTGAGATCGGTCCAGTCGCCGTCCGCCACTCTGCAGTCGCGCGCGAAGTCCACGTTCTTGAGGTGGTGGTCGTCGCGGTTCGCGCCGGTGATGCGTCCGCGCGCGCCTTTGAGGGCGATGTCGCACACTATGCGCAGCGCCGGGTCGGCCGGCTTAACCGGGCCCACGGAGCCGGCGTTGGCGCCGGTCGCGGCGAGGATCGTGGCGTTGTCCGCGAGCGCGAGCTCCTTCGCGCCGAGGAAGCGCTTGAGCTTTATTTCGTTCACGTCGCGGTCGCCTTCGACGCAGACCATCACGGGCTTGCCGTCGGCGAGGTACACGAGGGACTTTACGAAAGCCGTCGCCGGCAGCCCCATGAAGGCCGAAACCTGCTCTATCGTCTTCGCGCCTGGCGTCGCCACGGTCTCGGCCGCCGGACATTCCGGGTCTGCCGCCGGCGCGACGCGGCGCTCGGCCTTCTCGAGGTTCGCGGCGTAGCCGCAGGCCGGACAGGAGGCGATCCCGTCCTCTCCGGCGTCGGCTATGACGTGGAATTCGTGGCTGAACTTTCCGCCGATGTCGCCCGTATCGGCCTCGACGGGCCGGGCGTCGAGCCCGCACCGCGCGAAAATGCGCTTGTAGGCGTCGAACATCGCCTGGTAGCTGGCGTCGGCCGCTTCGAGGGACGTGTCGAACGAGTAGGCGTCCTTCATCAGGAACTCCTTCGAGCGCATGAGACCGAAGCGGGGGCGTATCTCGTCGCGGAACTTCCAGTTCATCTGGTACACGGTGACCGGGAGCTGGCGGTAGGAGCTGACTATGCCGCGCACGACCTCGGTTACGGTTTCTTCGGCTGTCGGGGCCATAGAGTAGTCGTGCTGGGCGCGGTCCTTGACGCGGAACATCCCCGGACCCATCGACTCCCAGCGTCCGGAGGTCTTCCAGAGCTCGGCGGGCTGGAGGATCGGCATCGAGATTTCCAGCGCGCCCGCGCGGTCCATCTCTTCCCGCACGATGCGCTGGACCTTAAGGAGCGAGCGCATGCCGAGGGGCAGGTACGTGTAGAGGCCGCCGGCGAGTTTCTTCACGAGACCGGCGCGGACGAGCAGCCTGTGAGAGTCGATTTCGGCGTCCTGCGGATTCTCCCGCAGGGTCTGTATGAGAGATCTAGTCCATTTCATAGCCGCATATTATATCATATTTTTTCGTTTCACGTTTTGGTTTTTTGCCGGACCGTCCGCGATGTTATGTCAAAATTGCGGCACAGAGGTTGCTTTTTTTCGTTTCTTTTGGTATGATACGCATAGAATTGAAAAAGGAAAGGATGCCAATCCTATGAAAAAACTGCTCGTGGCGACAGTCGCGGCTCTTTCTGCGGTGTTTTCCGCAGAAGCCGTAACCCCGCACACCACAACGTTCGACGGCCTTACGGCAGGCGCGAATTTCAATGCCGCCGCAGCCGAAGGCGGTAGCTACTATTGGTACTTCGACGCGTCCGGCGGCGCGGTGCCCGGCATCGTCACGGCGGGCGGAGCGTCCTCGACCGCGAATTATCTGGACATCGCGACAGTGAGTCCTCTGTACCGCGCGGTGAACAGCAGCGCTTCGGCGTTCTCGGCGGCCCCGGCGAACGGCGATTCGCCGCTGGCGGGCTCCGTATACGCCGATATGTACATGAAGTTCACCGCCTGCGAGGAGACGCCGGAAATTTCCGAGGCGGACGCTAAACTCGCTGTGTGGATGCAGGTTACGCAGGATGTCTCGTCCGTCGAGACGAACCTGATGGTTGCCGGCGCGGCATCCGCCGGGAGCAGCGGGCGGCACGACTTCAAGATTACGACGATCGGCGGCGCCGCGCTCAATGCGGAAAGCCTTATCGACGGCAACTGGCATCGCATGACCGTCAAGGCTCTGCCTGACGTGGCGGCATCGGGGACAGTCCCCGCGTTTGTTCTTTTCATAGACGGGCAGATTCTCGGTCATGCGGAAGGCGCAACGGCGTTTTCTGGCGATTTAAACGATTTTGGCGCACAATTTGGCAAGAATTGTCTCATTCCTTCGATGAATCAGACCGCTGCGGCGTCGCTTTCGTCGGTCTCGTTTACGGGCATTGGTGCGGTTGACGAAGTCGGCTTCACGAATGGGGCGCCGGTCGCGGCGGCGGCGGATCCGGTCGCGAAGATCGGCAGTACGATATACCTCTCGCTCCAAGCGGCGATCGATGCGTCGTCCGCGAACGACACCATTACGCTTCTCGCGAACACGTCCGAGGCGGTCACCACGACCGGCAAGTCGTTCATACTCGCCGAAAACGGCAACACCTTCAGCGGCACTTTCGGCGGCTCCGGCACGGTCAGGATGAACACGGCGCCGGCCGATTTCGCATCGGCGAGCCGTTTTGCGGCCGGTTGGACAGGCACGTTCCAGATTGGTTGGGCTCCGTCTGGCAAGACGGTTCTTGATGATTACGGTATAGCGGGGTCTACGGTCGAGTTTGTTGCAGATGTTCCAGCCGCAAACAAGATGTGGCTTGCCGAAGCGTCTGCAACCCTCACTGCAGCGGATATAGCGCCAAACGTCAAGATTTCGGCAAACGTTGTTGTTGGTGATGGACTTAGCGGCACCACTACAAAAATCCCGAGGCTTTCCGGCGCCGGAACGTTTACGATATCTACACAAAACGCTTCCGACAGATATTTCAACATTGCTACGATTGGGTCTGATTTTACGGGGACGCTGGTTTCCTACTATGGCGCGTATGCAATATTCGAGATCGGCAATATCGAATTCTCAAGTCCGGCATTTGGCACTCCGCTTGTCAAGGTTGGCAATTTTGCAGAAAGGAATCTCTCGAGCACAAAGGTCAACAACACGGCCGCAACGCTTGTAGTTGGCACGGAAAGCGGGCAGAAGGGCATCTATCTCGCCCGGGCGGTTGCTGGCGGCACCCCGTACCTGACCGTTGCCGAGGCGCTGGATGCGGCCCTTGCGGCGGGCATCCGCTCGGTTTCCGTCCTCGATGGAACAAGCGCAAGCGTTTACGGCTGGACTTACGACTCTACGACGCAGACGTACACCTACGATTATCGCGCGTACATCGGTGAAACGGGGTATTATTCGCTGGTTGCCGCAATCGAGGCCGCTGGTTCCGCGGAAACGTCAATTCGCCTCGTCAGAAACTCTTCAGAAACTGTCTCAATTCCCGCAAATGTTGCAGTTAAAGTCGCAGATGGCATTGAGTTTAGCGGTGCCGTCAGCGGTGCCGGCGAAATCTGGTATACGGCGGTGCCTGTCGGCGGTTGCACCTTTGATGCGAACGACTGGACTGGTACTGTTGTGCTGGACTATGCCGGAATAAAGAATGCCGCCGACATCTCGACGTTGATAAATTCGCTTGGCACGGCCAATTCCACCGTTGAAATCGGTTCGAACGGTAGCATTACCGGAGATTCCTACATTAACGCGAATCTTGTGCCAGGCCTGAAAGTCACTGGTTATGTCAGCATAAACAACGGTAGCACAGACAACAGGCGCTCAATACCGAAGCTGACCGGTGACGGCGTGTTCGTGTTTGGCGACAAGGGTACAATGGTGAATTACAGTGTCGGCAGTCTGGAGAATTGGAACGGCGTTCTCACCAACAAGTCGGCAAATACGCAGTTCAACATTGTGTCCGGTTTCGGAACAGTGGTATATTCTGTCGCGCCGACCACGCCGCCGACTATCGGCAGTTCCTGGCAAGGTGTTGTAGAATTGGACTGGACGGATACGGCGAACAGCAAGGACACGGCTTGGGTTCTTGACAACTACGGCGTAGCTGGATCGACAGTCCAGTTGGATAAATCCGTAAAGGGGTACTTGAAGCACAAGACCCAGATTGCGCACCCTGCAATCGCGCCTGATATTGCGCTCAACGGCGTGACCCTGCATGTAGCAAACGGCTATTCTAACGTGGATGACGATACATGGACGTTATACGTTGCTTCCATGCCAACGCTTTCTGGAACGGCAGGCAGCGAATTTAAACTCCTGTGGGATACGACTCCTGCTGGAGGGGGTAAAGACAAGTATGCGTATTATTCCGTGGGTACGCTTGAATCCTATGCGGGGTCGTTGTATGTCGGTCCTAATATGCGGTTAAAGGTTGGCGCAGCGAATTACGCTGATGCTGCGGAAGCGTCGAAATACGTTGCGGCAAATACCCGCGCTGTGCCCGTCACCCTAGACGCCAAAGGAAAGTTGGTCAACTCCGACGGCGACTCCGTGGCCACTGGCGCAGCAATCCCTGTCACCGTCGATGGTACGGCGACCGGTGATATGCTCGTCTACGCCACCATTGGCGGCAACTCCGGCCTCTACAAGGCGGTTGCGAAGGTCGGTAGCGCGTACTATGCGACTTACGCCGACGCTGCCGCCTCGGGCGCGAACGAGATTGACGTCCTCGAATACCTCTCCGGCAGCAGCGCGCCGTCCGGCTATGTGTTCAACGGCGACGACTCGAAGCTCCTGAAACTCTACACCGTGACATTCGTAGATTATGACGACACGGTTCTTCAGGCGGCGACGCAGTACGCCTACGGCACGGCGGCGGCGAACATCACAGTCCCCGCCAATCCGACGAGGGCCGCCGACACTCAGTACACCTACACGTTCGCCGGTTGGACGCCGACAGTGGTGGCGGTGTCTGGCGATGCGACATACACTGCGACCTACACCTCGACGGTCAACAGCTACACGATAACGTTCGCCAACTACAACGGCACCGCGCTCCAGTCCAGCCTCTACGCCTACGGCGAGACGCCCGCGTACAGCGGCGCGACGCCGACGAAGCCGGCGGACGACCAGTACACGTACACGTTCAGCGGCTGGTCGCCTGCAATCGTCGCCGTGTCCGGCGAGGCGACCTACATCGCGCAGTTCGACAGCAATACGAAGGTTGCAAAGCCGACGGCGGTAGCCGGGCTTGTATATAACGGCGAGGAGCAGACGGGCGTCGCGGCTGGAACGGGCTATGCGGTTTCCGGCAACACGGGCACTGCGTCCGGCGACTACACCGCCACGGCGACGCTGGAGAGCGGCTACGTCTGGTCCGACGGAACGACCGAAGCGCAGTCCGTCAACTGGTCGATCGCGAAGCGTCCGATTACGGTGACTGTCGCCGGCAAGACGGATGTGTCGCTCGTTTACGACGGAACAGAGCAGTCCGTGCCCGTAGACGCATCTTCGTATACGCTCTCGTGCGGCGACTCGCTGTTCGACTCCTCCAAGGTCGGCCGCTCAGCGACGGTTGCGAAGGGCACAACCGTCAAGGCTAACTATCCGCTCGGCTTGGCTGCAGGCCAGTTCAGCTACAGCGATCCGAACGTCGATGCGACATTCAGCGTCACGGACGGCACCTTCGCGATCACGGCGAAACCGGTGACGGTGACTGTTTCGGCGACGACGGACGAGAAGACGTACACCGGTAGCGAGCAGAGCTTCACGCCCGTGCTGAACTACGTCAGCAGCGAAACTCCAGGATCCGTTCTCTTCAACGCCAGCAAGGTGACGTTCTCCGGCACGGCGACGCTGACGCGCACGGATGTCGGCACGACGCAGCAGGGTCTCGCCGCAGGCCAGTTCGGCTACGAAGATGCAAACCTCAATGTCACGTTCGTGATTGTCGAGAACGGCGACGGCGCGCTGACGATAACGAAAAAGTCAATCGCCATAACTGTCGTCGGCACGACCGACACGTCGCTTGTGTACAACGGCGCAGAGCAGTCCGTGACTGTTGACGCCTCCAAGTATGACGTCAGCAGCGAAGATCCGCTGTTCGGCGGCACGAAGGTCGTCCGCACCCCGACGGTTGCGAAGGGCACGGACGTCAAAGCGGACTACGCGCTCGGCCTGGCTGCGGGGCAGTTCAGCTACAACGACGACAACGTTACGGCGACATTCAGCGTCACGGACGGCACCTTCGCGATAACTGCGAAGCCGGTGACGGTGACTGTTTCGGCGACGACGGACGAGAAGACGTACACCGGCAGCGAGCAGAGCTTCACGCCCGTGTTGAGCTACGTCAGCAGCGAGACGGCGGGATCCGTCCTCTTCGACGCCAGCAAGGTGACGTTCTCCGGCACTGAGACGCTGACGCGCACGGACGTCGGCACGACGCAGCAGGGGCTCGCCGCAGGCCAGTTCGGCTACAGCGACGGCAATCTCAATGTCACGTTCGTGATTGGCTCGGACGGCGCACTGACGATTACGGCGGCGAAGGTAGCGGTTCCGGCGGCGATCACCGGCCTCGTGTACGACGGCACGGAGAAGACCGGCGTCGCGTCCGGTACGGGCTACACGCTCGCCGGCGACAAGGCTACGGCTGCCGGAAGCCACACGGCGACGGCGACGCTGGCGGCGAACTACGAGTGGGACGCGACGCCCTCGACGGGGACGAAGGAGATAGTGTGGTCGATAGCGAAGAAGGCGGCGACGATCACGGTGACGGCGGCCTCGAAGACGTACGGCACGTCCGATCCGGCGTTCACCGGCGCGGTTGATGGCCTTGTCAACGCGAACGACCTCGGCGAGATCACATACAGCCGCACGGGCAGCGACGAGAACGTCGGCACGTACGCCGGCGTGCTGACCGCCTCCTACACGGCGAACGCGAACTACGAAGTCACGGTGGTTCCGGCGACCTTCACGATCACGGCGGCGAAGGTAGCGGTTCCGGCGGCGATATCCGGTCTCGTGTACGACGGCACGGAGAAGACCGGCGTCGCGTCCGGCACGGGCTACACGCTCACCGGCGACAAGGCCACGGAAGCCGGAAGCCACACGGCGACGGCGACGCTGGCGGCGAACTACGAGTGGGACGCGACACCCTCGACGGGGACGAAGGAGATAGCGTGGTCGATAGCGAAGAAGGCGGCGACAATCACGGTGACGGCGGCCTCGAAGACGTACGGCGCGGCAGACCCGGCCTTCACCGGCACGGTTGACGGCCTTGTCAACGCGAACGACCTCGGCGAGATCACATACAGCCGCACGGGCAGCGACGAGAACGTCGGCACGTACGCCGGCGTGCTTACCGCCTCCTACACGGCGAACGCGAACTACGAAGTCACGGTTGTTCCGGCGACCTTCACGATCACGGCGGCGAAGGTAGCGGTTCCGGCGGCGATATCCGGCCTCGTGTACGACGGCACTGAGAAGACGGGTGTCGCGTCCGGTACGGGCTACACGCTCACCGGCGACAAGGCCACGGCTGCCGGAAGCCACACGGCGGCGGCGAC
>Ga0265298_10008909_pt1 | contig 12007 bp, 9 predicted proteins | sample AusTroGonzalo_MG_3_FD_193486 | JGI IMG/M metagenome (GOLD analysis project Ga0265298, IMG submission 193486) | Bovine rumen microbial communities from tropical cattle in Woodstock, Queensland, Australia - Gonzalo_01 | ecosystem: Host-associated > Mammals > Digestive system > Stomach > Rumen ...
CTCTGATGTTTCTCTGACTGTGTGTAAGAGAGAGAACGCACAAATTCCTCGGCAATGAAGGCGAACAGGGCCAGACCTACAACACCAATGAGGATCTTTCCCTTGTTACGGATTTTTTGTAATGTTGCCATTTGTTTTATTATTATTTATTTATTGTTGTTTTCACAATTAGCGTACAAAGATAAGAAAAAAAATCTATACCTCTCTTATATAATAAAGAAAAAGTGATGTTAATTTAGAACTTTCAGCCTTACAAGCTCAATCTTGGTAGTAGTGTTTTGTAGGATTTTAAACTCGTATTTGTCGAATTTTACCACTTCATTCAGTTTGGGGAAGCTTTGGTATTCATGCAGTATCAGACCGCCAACAGTCAGATACTCATCACTTTCTGGCAGGTCGAGGTCTAGCAGTTCGTTAGCTTTTGCTATCTCTATACGTGCAGAGAGCAGGTACTCGTTGTTGCCCAGATCACGAGCTACATAGTTGGTGCTGTCATGCTCGTCTTCTATCTCACCGAAGATTTCCTCTACCAGATCCTCGAGGGTGACAATGCCGCTGGTGCCGCCAAATTCGTCAACAATAACAGCCATGGATTTCTTCTGTGCAGTAAAGATGCTCAGCAGTTTCTGCGCATTCATGGTCTCGGGTACAATGGGAATTTCCTTGATGCTCTTCCGCCAGTCGTCATTCTCTTTCAGGCGGAACATCTCAGCAGTATGGATGTAGCCAGTGATGTTGTCTATATCACCCTTATAAACAATAATTTTGGAGTGACCGCTTTCTATGAAATGGTTCCTCAGTATACGCAGCTCTGTATCCTCGTCAACGGCATCAATCTCTGTACGCGGAACAATGCAGTCTCTAACCTTTACGTTGCTGAAGCTCAGCGCATTCTGAAAGATCTTTATCTCCTCCTCAATCTCCTTCTCGTCTTCAATGTTTTCAATATTGCTTTGAATCAGGTAATCTAAGTCCACCTTGGTAAAGGTCTTTTCCTTCTCGGCTTTCTGGACTTTCTGTCCCATGATTCTTAGCAGGAGTTTACTAATGCCGGAGGTGAATTTGCTGATGGGCCATAATAGGATGTAGAAAGTAAATGCGGGAAGGGCAAAGACGTTCATCATCCTGTTAGGGTTCAATTTGAAGAGAGTCTTGGGCAGGAACTCGCCCGTTACCAATACCACCAAGGTGCTAAGGATGGTTTGGGTCAGTAGACAGATAACCTCGTTGGGGCAATCGCCAGTTTCCTGATGGATGCCCAATGGTATAAGGATGAAACTGTTGATGAGTCTTGCCATCAGTATACCATATATAACTAGTGCAATATTGTTTCCTACCAGCAATGTGGAAATGAAACTATTTGGGTGCTGGTAAAAGGTGTCAATCAGTCGTGGTGTGAAGTTCTGCTTTTCACGTTCCATCTCGAAGCGTAACTTGCTGCTGGATACAAAGGCAATCTCCATTCCAGAGAAGAATGCTGAGAAGAACAATGCTATCAGGGTTTCTATGACGAGGGTACTTTCGGTGTACATCTTTTTCTGCTATTGTATGCTATGTTTAAGGGTTTAGGAATTTTCCTTGTTAGAGTTATCTCTTGTCCGGAGCTGGTAAGAATCTCATCTGCTTGGTGGGTTTGGTAGGCTTGACGGCTTCTGGTTGTTCTGATGCGTCAACGGAATCCTTTTCTTCTCCGTCTTTTTCTGTTATGGGGAAGGCGCCTATTGAGTTGTTTACATAGTATTGTGTCATCTGCTCGTTGCTATGGAATTCTGTTCCTTCCAGCTCGCGCTCAGGTGTAACTATACGGATGTATTTGTAACTCCACATTTCATGACTGTTCAGATCCCAAAAGAGTTCCTCTGTGCGGAATACATCGCCTTTGATGTTCTTTACAGTTACGCGTCCTCTCAGTTCCCATAAATGTTGTTCGTGCAGGTAGGCTGTATCGGATTGTACGTACAGGTCAATATGGAACTTCTCGTCGTAACGTTCCATAAGTAAACCCTTGTAAAAGTTCCATGTAGGTGCTTTGCCTTCAGTTCCGTTCAGGATGTCCCATTCCTCTGCTACCAGATGGTAGCGCATGACACCAGAGTCAGATATAAATGTATTTACGCCTCTGACATGCATGAAGAGCAGCGAGTCGGCATCGTTAATTGCCTCAGCAACATGTTCTGTCCTGGTGCTGCATGAAAAGGAGATGCCAAGGGCAGCTGTCAGGCTGCATAGAACTATGATTCTGCGTGGGTTCAATCTCTGTGTGTCAGAATTAGTAAATCTTGTATTTCATGAACCATGCCTCGTTGAAGATGACGCCTACATTCAGCATGATGTAATTCTCTGTAATCTGATTGGTGACACTGGGAGTGCGTCTCATCCATTCAATGCCCAGATTTACTATGGACTTGGTAGCTGCTGCGTTCTTGTTGGAAAATGGGATGGGTAGTCCAACTCCGGCTGTCACAGAATATTCTTTAGGGCCGTCAACACCGTTGACTTTTAGGTACGGCGTTGAGTAGCTGGCGCCTATGCGGTATAGGATTCTGTTCTTGTAATAAGGCGAGTATGGGTTGGGGGTGTACTCTGCTCCGGCAGCGATCTTGAATCTGTTTTTGAAACCGCCAGTTTGAGAAACATATCTGGGTACAGATCCTACGGTGATAATCTGTGGGGTATGGCATGACTGCCATAGTTCATGTTTGAAGTCTGTGCCTACAACCAGATTTCCCCTGTGTCTCCATGTAAGACCTATGCCATAGGTGTAAGGGAGGTCAAAGGCGTTGTGGATGGTATCGGAACTCTCGTTGTCCTGACTGTCTGTAAATCTGGTCAGTACGGCATCGCTCTTTATTTTGTGCCCAATGCTTGCTGTAGCTCCCAAGGTCAGTACGTCATTGGTGGTGAGGCGTATGGGATACTGGGCGCCAAAGTCCATTTTCCAAGTTCTTATCTCTGCTGATTGAACGGAGTTGAGTCCGTTGTACGAGGTTGATGCGTCGCCTGTTGAGTAGGTCTGAATTACGCTGTGGCTGTAATCACCCCATATGAAGCTGGCGTTAGCTCCCAAAGACAGTTCTTTAAAGACTTTGTATCCTAGGCCCAGATAGGCTTGGTGCAGACCACCATCGCCCTCGTAATAAGTGGTGCTGGTGATGGTCTGGAGGGAGTTGGGGTCTTTGCCTACTCTGCTTGTGGTTGAGAAATTATATCCGATGGTTGTATATGGCATAAAACCGGCAGAAAGACCCAGGTTGCGGTAAAGCCTGAATCCAACGTTGACATAATCCAGTTTGCATTGGTAGATGTTGATGCTGTTGCCGTTCTGCTTCATTTGACCAAAGGCTGCTGTCATGCCGGCGTCTAGCAAGAGGGTGGTGGAGTCTATGGCAGAGTATGAGGCGGGGTTTAGAATATTAATACGATTGCCCGCACGGAATCCCAGTCCTGTTCCGCCCATCGCCTTGTTGTAGGCTTGTCCCTGGTTCTCCAAAGTTCCCAGGCCAAAGCGTGAATAAGAAGAGCTGCTTCCGTTACTTTGTGCCATCATGTTTATGCACAGTGTACTCGCCAATAGAAAGCTTCCTATTTTACTGAATTTTATCATAATTGTAGTCTAAAATCTTGTTGAGTCCTCTTGGTACAATAAATTTGTCTGCGAAGATACTGTTCTTGATATTTGTGTCAAAGTTGATCTTGTCTCCTCCTGTAAGGAATACCAGCAGATTGGGGTATTTGGCTCTCATGGACTTGATATATCCCTCTATTTCATACTTCATACCACGCAGTACGCCAGAGCGGATAGCTGTTTCTGTATTGTATCCCAAGCCGGGAACCTCGCCTTCTGCCTGAACAAGGGGCAGGCGGACGGTGTGCTCGTGCAAAGCGTGGAGTCTCATCTGCATACCGGGGGCTATGTTACCACCCCAGTAATTCTTCTTGGCATCTATTACATCATAGGTAATGCAGGTTCCTGCGTCTATAATTAGGATGTCCTTTCCGGGCTTCAAAATACTGGCACCTACGGCTGCAGCCAAACGGTCTGAACCTAAGGTGTGAGGTGTTTTGTACTTGTTGCAAATGGGAATGGGGGTGTCAGGCGTAAAGCGCAGAATGGGGAAAGACATACTATTCAGAGTCTCCTCTACTGCGTTAGGGATGCCTATAACAGATCCTACAATGCCACACTCAAAGTGGTATTTGTTTGCAAACGCCGGCAATGCAGCCAGTGTCTCGTTATTTGTTTTTATTTCCTCTATGGGTTCTTCCCCTTCAAAGGCTACTAGTTTGGCAACGGTGTTGCCTATGTCGATAATCAATTTCACGGGTGCAAAGGTACATTTTTTAGTTGAGATTAGAAACAACAAAACTGAAAGTTTTACATTCCTTAGCAAAAATAAAGTAAAATAAAGCCTCCTTTTGCAGAAAAACATTACTTTTGCATTATGTTTTTAAGACGTACTATTTTATTTGTGGTCTTGGCGCTGTTTGCGCATATTGGTTTTGCACAGCAGTTAGATATCATCCAAGCCAGTCTGATTACTTGTTCTCCAGGTCAGGAAGTATATGCTCTGTATGGGCATACGGCACTTCGTCTCCATAATTATACAACGGATGAGGATATAGCCTTCAATTATGGTGTATTCTCATTTAATCAGCCTCATTTTATGTGGAGATTTGTCCGTGGAAAATGTGATTATATGGTTGTGCCTGTTCCTTGGAAGTATTTTGTTCGTGAATACGAAGAGCGAGGCTCTTCCATTACGGAACAGGTGCTGAATCTGACTCCACAGGAGGTTAATAGGTTATATGCAAGAATGTTAGAAGAGTGTAGGCCGGAAAACAGACAGTATAGATATAATTTTCTTTACAATAACTGTACCACCAAAGTTCGAGATGCCATAGAAGGGTGTGTGGAAGGTAAACTGGTCTATCCTGATAGTATTCCTCTCTATACACACCGTCAGATGCTGCATCAGTATACAAAAGAGCATCCCTGGGCTCAAGAGGGAAATGATATTCTTCTGGGTGAAGCTGTGGATACGTTGGTGAGTATTCGCTCGGCTCAGTTTGCCCCCGAGTATATGTTACGATATGCTGATAATGCCTATATTTATTCGTCAAACAATGACAAGCGTCCTTTGGTATTGAAAAAGGAAATACTTTTACAAAAAAAACATCGGTTGGTTGAGTCTGAATTCCCTTTGTCTCCAATTCAGGCTATGTTCGCCTTGCTGATATTGGCTGTGCTGATTGTTTTGGTGGAGCGTAGGCTTAATAGGCAGTTCTGGGCGTGGGATGCAGTCTTGTTACTAGGACAGGGTTTAGCAGGCTTACTGTTATTGTTTATGTTCTTCTTCTCCGAGCATCCGGCTGTAGACAAGAACTGGCAGATTTGGGTACTGAATCCAATTGCGTTGATAGCACTTCCTATGGTGATAAAAGCTGCTTATCAGCGTAAGAAGACTATGTGGCATGCTGCTTTTTTTGTTATTTTGACAACTTTTGTTGTATTTTCTCCTTGGATGCCACAAGAATTCGGAAAATTAGTTGTACCTTTGGCGCTAACTTTGCTCACAAGGCCTATAAGTTATTACTTATACTACCGTAAGAACAACAAGAAATGACGCCAAAAGGAAATAGGTTCATAACGTCGCTCATGGCATTGCTTGCCATCATGGGAGCCGAGGCACAGACAGCCTCGGAAGTGCCCTGCTTGGTGGTGAATGTGATGATAGACCAACTTCGTTCAGATTATCTGGAAGCCTTCTCTCCCTTATATGGGAAAGGCGGCTTTGCTCGTCTAATGGAGCAGGGACGTATGTACACACAGGCTGAATATCCTTTTGATGGGCCTGATGCGGCTTCCTCTGTAGCTTGTTTTGTTACAGGAACCAGTCCGTACGAGAATGGTATTATAGGTCAGCGATGGTTGGACCGTCAGACCTTGCAGCCTGTTTTCTGCGTTGACGATAACAAATACAGTGGACTTTACACATTAGACAAATCCTCGCCTCAATACCTTGCTGTTTCAACTATTGGTGATGAACTGAAGGTGGCCAGTGAGGGTAAAAGCATTGTTCTTTCCATTGCCCCCAACCGTGATGCTGCCATTCTTTCGGCTGGTCATGCTGCTGATGGGGCTATTTGGATTGATGACTGGACAGGGCATGTATCTGGTACTTCCTACTATGGTGCCTTGCCTGACTGGGCAACAGACTTTGAGAATGATAATCCTCTCTCTTCGCGTATCAGCAATATTGTCTGGAAACCACTCAATGATGAGGTTGTTAACTTTAGTTACTTTGTATTCGAAGGCAGTAAGAAACCCTTCAGCCATAAGTTTACAGGTGATAGGAAGTTCCGTCAGTTCAAGGCCAGTTCTTGCGTGAATGACGAAATCAATCTGTTGGTAAAGCAGCTCCTTGATAAAACCAATATCGGTATTGATGGGGTGCCTGATATGCTCAACCTTACATATTATGCGGGAGGTCTGGATCATGAGTCTGACTCCAAGTATGCTATGGAGGTTCAGGATACCTATGCACGTCTGGACCGTCAGTTGGAGGACCTTATCACTGCCGTTGAAAATAAGGTTGGGCAGAACAAAGCCCTCTTTGTGATTACCAGTACAGGATATTCTGATAGCGAGGACGCCAAGGACCTCAGTCTTTATCGCATCCCCACAGGAACCTTCTCAATTACCAAGGCTAAGCTTCTGCTGAATATGTATCTCATAGCCGTTTACGGTCCTGGTGACTATGTTGAGACGGTTATGGGCAATGAACTCTATCTGAATCTGAAACTGATAGAGAGTCGCAACCTGAACTTGACAGAGGTATTGGAGCGCAGTAGCGACTTCTTGATTCAGTTAAGTGGTGTAAAGGACGTATATTCCAGTCAGCGTCTGGCATTAGGTGCTTGGACGCCTGGCATCAGCAAACTTCGCAATGCATACAACCCCAAATGTTCTGGGGATATCACTATACAGGTTTCACCAGGTTGGAACCTGAGAAACGATGATACGTTGGAGCAGTCGTTTGCTCGCGAATCCTACATGGGCTTCCCCCTCTTCCTTTTCGGATGTGGTGTGGCCCCCGAGAAAGTAAATATTCCTGTTAGTATAGATAGGGTAGCGCCTACGTTGTCTAAGGCTCTGCGTATCCGTGCTCCGAATGGATGTTCGCAGGCTCCGTTGAATTATTAAGGGAAGCCCCTCCTGGCCCCTCCTGCTTTAGGGGGGTGATTGAAAATAGAATAATATAAAAATACAGTTGACGTTAACGTTAACGTTATCGTTTCAAAATTATAGATATGGATATAGCAAAGATATTAGTTAAGATTTTTGGTGACAAGAAGTCACGCGACCTCAAGGCTTATCGCCCTCTGGTAGAGAACGTGCTGAATATTTACCCTGAGATTCAGGCACTCAGCAACGATGAGTTGCGTGCCCGTACCCAGGAGATCAAGCAGCGCATCCAGGGCTCGGCCAGTGAGTTGCGTGCTCAGATTCAAGAACTGAAGGACCGCATTCCCAATACCGATATTCAGGATCGTGCTCCTATCTTCCATCAGATTGACAAGTTGGAGAAGGATGTTTTGGAGGTACTGGAGAAAGCCCTTGATGAGGCTCGTGCCGAGGTCTTCGCCATCGTTAAGAGTACTGCTGAGCGTCTGGCTCATGCTGAGAACGGTGTTATAGAGGTAACGGCTAACGACTTCGACCGTCAGTTGGCTGCCACGCATGATTTTGTAGAGATAGAAGGCGACAAGGCCATTTATCATAACCACTGGGTAGCTGGTGGTAACGACCTCTTGTGGGATATGGTACACTTTGATGTACAACTCTTCGGAGGTACTGTATTGCATCAGGGTAAGATTGCCGAGATGTTTACGGGTGAAGGTAAAACCCTTACTGCAACATTGCCTGTATTCCTGAACGCCCTTACTGGTAATGGTGTTCATGTAGTAACCGTGAACGATTATCTGGCCAAGCGTGACTCTGAGTGGATGGGCCCCATCTACATGTTCCACGGCTTGAGTGTTGATTGTATCGATAAGCATCAGCCCAATAGTGCTGCTCGCCGCAAGGCTTATATGGCAGATATTACCTTTGGTACCAACAATGAGTTTGGTTTTGACTATCTGCGTGACAATATGGCGCAGGATCCTAAGGATTTGGTGCAGCGTATGCACAACTACGCCATTGTGGATGAGGTTGACTCTGTCCTTATTGATGATGCTCGTACACCTCTTATTATTAGTGGTCCTGTGCCCAAGGGCGACGACCAGCAGTTTGAAGAGTACCAGCCCCTGGTAGAGCGCTTGGTAAATGTACAGCGTCAGTTGGCTACCCAGTATTTGGCTGATGCCAAGAAGCTGATTACAGAAGGTATGGAGCAGAACGACAAGCAGAAGACCTCAGAGGGATTCCTCTCACTCTTCCGCTCTCATAAGGCTCTACCCAAGAACAAGCCTCTTATCAAATTCCTCTCTGAGCCTGGTATCAAGGCTGGTATGCTTACCACAGAGGAAATTTATATGGAGAATAACAACCGTCGTATGCACGAGGCTACCGATGTGCTGTATTTCGTTGTAGACGAGAAGCAGAATAGCGTTGACCTTACTGACAAGGGTAACGAGTGGTTGGCTTCTCAGGTGAACGATGCTGAACTTTTCGTTTTGCCTGACATTGGCTCTTCTATGCACAAAATAGACTCTTCGAATCTGACTTCAGAGGAGAAGATTGAGGAGAAAGATAAGGTCTTCAATGACTATGCTGCCAAGAGCGAACGTGTACACACTATTCAGCAGTTGCTGAAGGCATACACCATGTTCAATCTGAACGACGAGTATGTCATTCAGGATGGCGAGATTAAGATTGTAGACGAGCAGACGGGCCGTATCATGGAGGGTCGTCGATGGAGCGACGGTCTGCATCAGGCTGTAGAGGCCAAGGAGCACGTTAAGGTGCAGGCAGCCACACAGACCTATGCCACCATTACCCTGCAGAACTACTTCCGTATGTACCACAAGCTTTCAGGTATGACGGGTACCGCCATTACCGAGGCAGGCGAGTTCTGGGATATCTACAAACTGGATGTTGTGGAGGTTCCCACCAACCGCGAGGTGATACGTATTGATATGAACGATCGTGTCTATCGCACACAGCGCGAGAAGTACAAGGCCGTTATCGAGGAGGTTGAGAAAATGCGCAACGAGGGGCGTCCCGTCTTGGTAGGTACTACCAGCGTGGAGATTTCCGAGATGCTGAGTAAGATGCTTCAGATGCGCAAGATTCCTCATCAGGTACTGAACGCTAAGTTGCACCAGAAGGAGGCTGATATTGTAGCCAAGGCTGGTACTAGCACTCTCACTACTGTTATGGTGGATGGAAAGCCTGAGGAGCGTATGTTGGGTACTGTTACCATTGCTACCAATATGGCCGGTCGTGGTACCGATATCAAGCTTACCCCTGAGGTGAAGGCTGCAGGTGGTTTGGCTATTATTGGTACTGAACGTCATGAGAGCCGTCGTGTTGACCGTCAGTTGCGTGGACGTTCTGGTCGTCAGGGTGACCCCGGTAGCAGTGTCTTCTTCGTTTCTATCGAGGATAAGCTGATGCGTCTGTTTGCCAGCGAGCGTATTGCCCGTGTGATGGACCGTCTGGGTTTCAAGGAAGGCGAGATGATTGAGCACAGCATGATTACCCGTAGCATCGAGAATGCCCAGAAGAAGGTCGAGGAGAACCACTTCGGTGTTCGTAAGCGTTTGCTGGAGTATGATGATGTGATGAACAAGCAACGTACCGTTATCTACGAGAAGCGCCGTCATGCCTTGATGGGTGAGCGCCTTGGTATGGATATTAGTGATATGATCTGGGACCGTGTATGCAACATCATGGAGAATAACGACTATACAGGTTGTCAGCAGTGTTTCCTCGAGATCATGGCTATGGAGTTCCCCCTCACACAGGAGCGTTTCGAAGACGGACAGATGCCCGACTTGGAGGAAGAGGTATATCAGGAGGTATTGAAGCGCTTCAGCCAGAAGACGGATATCATGGCTACTAACGCCTACAAGGTAGTTAAGATGGTATATGAAGGTCCTCAGGGTCAGATGTACGAGAATATGATGTTCCCCGTTCTGGCCGGTAAGCGTCAGTACAACATTCCTTCTAACCTGAAGGAAGCTTACGATACACAGGCACGTAGCGTGGTAACATCGTTCCATAAGGCTCTTATCCTGCATACTATCGATGATGCATGGAAGGAGAATCTGCGTCTTTTGGATGAACTTAAGCATAGTGTTCACAATGCCAGCTACGAGCAGAAGGATCCGCTGTTGATCTTCAAGTTGGAGAGTGTAAAACTCTTCGACGATATGGTGAACCGCATCAACGATCGTACCGTTTCCGTTATCATGCGTGCTATGGTGCCTGAATTGCAGATTCAGGAGGCTCCCCAGCAGGAGATGCCCCGTCAGGAGCGTGTTCGTACCCAGGAATCACGTGGCGAGCTTACTGATGCTGGAATGCAGCAGGCCGCAGGTCGTGATACACGCGACCGTCAGCCCGTTCAGCCTATGCGTGTTGAGAAACTGCCTGGACGTAACGATCCCTGTCCTTGTGGCAGTGGTCTGAAGTTCAAGAACTGTCATGGTAAAAACCTATAAGGAAATTCATAATTCATAATAGGATTCCAAAGGATAAATATTAATTCTTAACTCTTAATTCATAATTCTTTCATGAAAGCTTCACAGCAAACCATTCAGCAGATTGAGCGAACGCTCAGGAAGGTTATTGCAAAGTTTCCGCAGGAGGCCGATCCATTGATGACCGACATACACCTGCTTGTAAGTAATTATACAGGTGAGATACGCACCTATAATGATGATGACGAGGAGTTGGATCGGTGCGTTGTGGAAGAATGGATAAAGAGTCCTGAGGAGGATTTCTATGATCAGGCTGCCGCTATATTGCGTAAGTGTATCCAGAATCTACGTCCAGAGGTTGAGAAAATGAGTATCCTACAACCTTTCTCTTTCGTGCTGATAGATGAGGATCATGAGACACTGCAGGATCTTGTCATCATAGATTCAGAAGAAACAGTGGTCTTTGATCATCAGTTGCTAGAAGGCTTTGAGGAAGATTTGGATCAGTTCTTTGATGAATTGATGAAGGAAGAGGAATAAATAAAAGAGGGGGCTGAATTTCAGCCCCCTCTTTTATTGTTTCTTGTAGATTATTTTTTTGTAAACTTCAATCCCATATACATACCCTTTACGTTCTTGGTCAGGGTATTCAGTGTTCCTAGTGAACTGTTCACTGTACCGGCCTTTTCTGTAATGGCATTCAATAGTGTCAACAGTTTATCTGACTTCATTGCTACCTGTAACTCACTGCCGCTCAACTTGGCATTCATGGTTACACCTTTGTTAAGCAGGGGGAAAGTCAGTTTCAGATTAGTTCCATCTACGGCCCAGTTTACATCAACGGCTTTTCCATTGTATTTAATGATGCCTGTCTTATCCTCTTTTAATGTCATTACTACCTTGCCGCTAGTAAAGCCCACCTTGGTAAGGCCGTTCTGCATGGTTTTCTCTACTTTAGTACTTACCATGCTACTTCCTACGGTTGCCAGCACGTTCTCGCTTTCAAAGGCTACACAGGGCTGGTTGTAAGACCATGTGCCCACAAGACTCTTCTCTGATACTTTGTTGGTGCCCAGCAGATTCCCTACAACATTAGCGGCAGCCTCGCCGGCAACACTTTTCAGAATGTTCTCTAACTGCGCATTTGCATTACTGCAAACCATTATTCCCAAGGCTATGAAAGCCGTTCTTAGCAGGTTCTTTTTCATCTTTTTGTTGTTTTAGTTAATATTTTCCTATTGCAAAGTTACAAGTAAGTGAGAAGACTACAAAATAAAATGGGACTTTTATTATCAATCAGAAGTATCTTCTTTTGTTTTCCTTTCTCAAATAGAGTAGGGTACAAAAAAACCCCTGC
>Ga0265298_10008910_pt1 | contig 12007 bp, 15 predicted proteins | sample AusTroGonzalo_MG_3_FD_193486 | JGI IMG/M metagenome (GOLD analysis project Ga0265298, IMG submission 193486) | Bovine rumen microbial communities from tropical cattle in Woodstock, Queensland, Australia - Gonzalo_01 | ecosystem: Host-associated > Mammals > Digestive system > Stomach > Rumen ...
CTGTCAACGTGAACGGCCACACCGTTTGCGTGAAGCAGCGTATGCGCAGTCTTGACGTGTACGTGGTGGATCATGTGCAGCTTGAGACAGCGTCGACGATGAGCAGCGACATGCACAGTAAGGTTGCGGTGGGGTTGGTGATGTGTTATGGCCCATGACAAGCCGTTCATTTCGGTGATTATGCCGACGCACGGCCGTGCTGACATGCTTTCACGGGCAATTGAAGCTGTGCAGCGGTCGACGTTCACCGACTGGGAGCTCATCATCGTCAGCGATGGTGATGAACTGGACGTTGCCGCACACAAACGGGCAACCGTTGACGCGTTTCACGATGACCGCCTGTGCTTCGTGCAGAACACGTGCAACGAGGGCTGCTCCGGAGCAAGGAACCTTGGTTTATCAGTTGCTGATGGTGAGTGGGTTGCGTACGTTGACGATGACGATGAGATGAGTACCGATTGGCTTGCTGAGGTGCATAATGTTGCGCAGGTACCAGGCGTGCGTGTACTGCTTGGTGATGTTGACTATGAGAATGAAGGCATTCGTAATGTGTTGCCACCGGTGATCGATGTGCTTAAGCGTGATGCCATTGCCACGGTAGCGTTTGCCCACAGGCGCGACGTAATAAACGATGCTGGTTGGTGGGACCCAAGCTTTCCACGTCACGCGGACGACGAGTACATCAACAGATGTGTACGTACAGTTGGTTTACACGCTGCCTACGTCACGCCGGTTGTAGCGTGCTTTGCTCACGTTGGGCACGAACGGGTAACCACCAAGTATCAAAGTTTGCCGTTGACCAGACGGATTCACGCTGTCAACCCTCACCTCTGGTGGGCAACTGGTAACCGTGGACTTGCAGTGTGCACATCGCTTGACGCGCAGCGCGCGGTGCTTGCTGGTGATTACCACGTGGGTGAGTTCGCCGATTTTGAAACACTGATCGGCGACCCTGTTGAAGTTCTGCAAGCGCTCGGAAAGCTTGCCGATCCAGTGGTCGGCATTGTGAGCACGGACAATGTCACGGTATGGCCTGAGGTGTTGCGACGCATGTCCACTGGCGCTGACCTTGTTCAACTGCCAGGGTGCATCGCCGCCCGCACGAACGCAGGCGAGGCGCTGGCTAGGGTTTATCAAGCCGCACGAAAAACGGGACGCTGATTGTCAGGTCCCATTTTTTTACACATCGTGGTAAAATTTTTAAGCAAAGGAGGAGTGAACGTGGGCATAAACTTGGTCAACGGCGACGGCGAACACGACGTGATCTCCGGCGTGGTGTTTGACGACACACAGCTTGAGCTGTGGCTGTACATTCGCGGCGGGCGAAAAGTAAAGCTGCACATTGGCATGCCTAACAGACACAGCGAAGTACCAAGGGTGTTTACGTCTATCTACACGTTTGGCGGTACACACGTGTGGTTGGACTACGTGAACGTTGACTTCCAGCGCGGCACCAAGCTGTCGTTGGACGCCGTGAGCAAGTGCGGCGACAGTGTGCTGATCTTCAACGTCGTGGTCAACGCCTTGCCTGGTTGGTTCACGGTCAAGGGTGAGATGACCGTGCTGACCGGCACGGAGATAACCTCGTACCCGGTGATGGTGAACGAGGACCTCGTGGAGGTGTTCAAGGTCATTGACGGCGGACGATGCAACTCAAGCGCAGTCACCAAGCTGCGCGATGTGATTGACCTGAACGAGCACCCTGACTACGTACACGCAGACATGTACGCCAGAACTGTAGGCACCAACATCTGTCCACTTGTGGTGGAGACCATGAACACACACGTGTACATGAACGCCAACCCACTCAACTCGCACGACGCCATCAAGCTTCGTCCAAACCTGTTTGAGCGTTGGTACACATTGACAGACAAGAATCAACAAAAAATTGACATACATCACGGCGAACGCGGGTTGCTGCTTATGGCCGAGGCGCTTGACGCGCTGCAGGTGAACATCAACGGTGACGGTGTACTCGCCGACAGCGGTGTAATCCGCTGGGTAAGCTGTAACCACACACGCGAGCTACAACGGCGCGTCAACGAATGTTGGTGCCCAGTGCCGCCTGAGCACGAGTCGAGTGTGACGTGGGCGGCCGAACTTCAGCAGTTTACCGATGCAGTGAAGGAGCTTGCAAATGAAGATGAGGGCAATTAACGCCGACCGCAGCATGTACGCTGGGTTGTCGCTGTGTGCGCCGCCTGAAACTGTGCACGCGCGTGGTCAATGGTTGAGCTTGATCACTGACCAGAACGGTGAAACAGTGCTGCGAGTTAACGTGGACGGCAAAACAACGGAGTTGGTCATTGGGAACAAGGTTGAGTGTCAGCAGTTACCATTCGGGTCGTTGGACGTGACGACCGGCGTGGTGGACGTGTACACCGACCCTGGTGTGCGTCACCTCGTGGCCAAGCGCAACCTTGGCGACGCCTCAGTGTTCGTGGAGTTCAACAGCGTGGCGTCAATCGGTTTGGCCGTGCTGGTCGCGTTTGTGTACGTGGTTGACCAGCGGCAAATTTGCCACGCCGAGGTATCGCATAGTGACGCGCTGCAGCTGTGGCGGGCGATCATGCCCGACGACTACGCCGAGGCTGAGCTTTTGGTGACCGTACACAACCAGGTGCACACCCCGAGCACGGCGCACGCGCAGCGGGCGAAGTTTACCAAGGTGCTGTGCGCCGACGTGGTCAACGAGCAGCCGGTTGATGATAGGTTTGTGCTTGCGCATCGTGTGCACTTCGAGCAGCACGAGCCGAGTGACTCGCCATTGTCCACCATCACACATGATTACGTGCTGCTTGACGACAACGGGCAGGAAGTCAAGTGCACGACGAGCTCATCGTCCGTGAAGATCTGGGCTGACGCGTTGCGGTTGATTGCCGACTGGCACGTGTTCACAGACGACCTTGGCATTCCGGTTGAGCTGCAGTTGCCGACCATGATGGGGTCGATCGCCAAGTTTACGGTGACGTACGCCGGCAAGGTGAACGACGTTGACGCGGCGTTGGCTGAGCGGGTGTTCGACAAGGAAACTGTGGTGCTGATGAAGCTGGACGAAGGTTACTGGGCGCCGGTGTTGCCGGACGCCGTTGGCGTAGCTAACCTGAAGCAAGAGCTGCGGGCAATGAAGGCCGGGCTGGACGCGTTGACCACGGGGCAGCTCACCACGCAGGCGCAGGCAGGTGTGTCGTTGTCCCCGTCGTTGTTTGCCAACACGGGGACAATGGTCGCCAACTGGTCAACGTCGGTTTGGCAAAAGCTTGCGCCCACGCACTGCCCGCACTGCGGGCGGTCGTTGACATGAAAAAAGGCGGCTTACGCCGCCTTTTAGTTTACAGTCCAGTGACGGTGAACGACACGTCAACCGCGTCGAGATCCGCCAGGGTCTCAGCGTTGGCCAACTGACGTCTGAGGTCGCCAGCGTGGTCGCGGATGCTCTGCCGCTCAGCCTTCAACGCAGCGGGAATTGGTACGTCGGTCTCAATGCACTCCAACACCTGGTCAGCGGTGATGTTGAGCGCGATTGACTCACGGCGCTCAACCTCGTCAAGCCGACGCCGACGCAGGTCAGCCGCGTCGCGGTCGTCCTCAGGCGGAAGCATCACGCCTGTCGATGGATGTCGTCTGTACCCGTTCATCAGCAGCGCCTGCTCCTCGGCGGTGACCTCCACCGCACGCGGGTACTGGCTGAGCACGTCCGCCGTGGTCATCGGCATGTCGTCAGCCACCAGGGTGAACATTCTGTGCCCGTCGTCAGTGAACATCACGAAGTATCTTGTCTCATCGGTCACGGTGACCGCCCCCTTGTCGTTTTCATCATGCACTGCTAAAATATCGGCGAGCAGCGTGATGAGCGTTGTCAACCAACAGATAAACCTGGAGAAGTGTTATGGACAATTTTGTAAATCTGCATCTACACGATAATTTCTCGTTTTTGGACGGCTTGTCGCGCACCACGGACGTGGTGGACAAGTCGCTCAAGATGGGTCAACCGGCGGTGTGTGTGACCAACCACGGCAACCTGTTTGGGCTTTACCTACTGTTTCAGTACGCCAACAAAAAGGGACAGAAGCCAATCGCCGGCTTCGAGGCGTACGTGGTGGAGGACCGGCACGTGAAGGGCGGCAAGTCCACAAAGGACGAGGCCGAGCAGTCCGAGGCCAACAGCAAGCGTGAACACCTCGTGGTGCTGGCCAAGAACAACGAGGGTTTCAAGCACCTGTCGCACCTGTGCTCCATCGGTTGGCGCGAGGGTTTTTACTACCGGCCGCGCATCGACGACGACGCGATCACCCAGGTGGGCACGCAGGGACTGATCGCCTCCAGCGCGTGCGTCGCTGGTCGCATTCCACAGGCGCTGCTGCGGGACGACTACGCCGGCGCCAAGTATTGGGCGGAGCACTACGCTCAGCTGTTCCCGGAGGGCTTCTGGCTTGAGATTCAGCCCACGGAGATGCCTGAGCAGGTGAAGGTCAACAAGGGCGTCATGGACATCGCCAAGGAGACCGGCATCCCGTTGTTGGCCACCACGGACGCGCACTACCTGAACAAGGAGGACAAGGCCACGCACGACGTGCTGCTGTGCATGCAGACCAACCGCACCATGGACGACCCCAACCGCTGGACGTTCCACGGCAACACGTACTTCATGATGTCGCGGGACGAGTGCGTGGAGAGCTTCACTCGCTCAGGTCACGAGGTGCTTGACCAGGAGCTGATTCGGCAAGCGGTGGATGAGTCCGTGCGCATTGCCGAGCTGTGCAACGTGGAGCTAAAGACCGACGTGCACTACCTGCCGCGCATCAACATCCCGGAGAACGATCCAGACTTCATCGCCTGGCGCAAGGCCATCGGCGAGGTCACCGGCCACGACGCAGTTGGCGACGATGAGCAGGGGTTGAGTGCCGCGTACTTGCGCTTCCTCAGCACGGCTGGCCTGCAGCGTCGTTGCCTGGTCAACCCTGAGTACGTTGACCGCCTTGAGCTTGAACTGAAGGTCATTCACGACATGGGTTTTCCTGACTACTTCCTCATCTACGAGGACATCGCCAAGTACTGCCGTGACCATGCACTGCCAATGGGCCCTGGTCGTGGGTGCGGACGTGGTGACAACTTGGTACACACGACGACTGGCCTGAAGCGCCTTGACGCGGTGCGCGTAGGTGACGTGGTGCGTGCCCACGATGGTGAAGACCACCAGGTTACCGCTGTGCACGAGTACGCCGTGACTGAGCCGCTGGTGACCATCGAGACCGAGGACGGCCGCGCGTTGACCATGACCGCCGACCACAAGGTGCTGGCTGTTCGTGATCACGGTGAACCAACATGGCTGCGGATGGACGAGCTGACCGAGGACGACTTTCTTGTTGACGTGGGATAATGTATTATCGAATGTAATTAAAAAACGAGGAGTGTGTGTTATGGCTAAGTTGATGAAAAGAATCGCAAACGCTAATAAACCGATTGGCGATTTTGTTGATGACTTGTTGAGCGCTCAGGAAGACGGCGTTGATATTGATAAATACTTGTGCCCAAAAAGCAACATCTACTTTGATGTTGCCGATGATCTTGGGCTTTTTGTGTTTACTGGAGATTGTGCTTCAGATTTGATTGATGTTCTTGCTACACGTTATGGAAAGTCAAAAAAAGAAGCACGTGAGATTGCAATAGATGCTTTAGCTGATTATTTTGGCGACGATGACGATAAATATTATGCTGAGCGAATTATTGACAACAAAAGTGGCGATATTGCAAGGTGTTATGTATTTGACACTGTTAATTTGGAGATGGTCACTGACGATGATGATACCATTGAGGTTGTACTTGAGAGTGTCATTGATGAGATGATTCCTAGTAGAACATCCAAGTTGTTAAATGATCTTGAGCAGGATTTTTACAAAAAATACCCTGAGTACAAATGACAAGATCAAAAAAGAAGAGTGTGTGTTATGGCTAAGTTGATGAAAAGAATTGCAAACGTCAGCAAATCGGTTGAGGAGTTTTACGACGTGCTGCTGGCTGCTGAATCGGACGGTGTTGACGTCGATGAGTACATTTACCCATCCGGCAACAACAACATCTTTTACGACGTGGCGAATGACCTTGGGCTCGTGGTGTTCACCGGCGATGATTCGTCAGCGTTGATTGACGCTATCGTGGCGCTCGGTAAGTCCAAGCAGGCGGCGCGTGACATTGCGTTTGACCTGATTGCTGACTTTGAGGGTGGAGACATTGAGTACGCTGAGCGGGTGCTCAACGACAACGGTGGGTCAACGTGCTTCGTGTTTGACCCGGAGACAGTGACGATCGTCGAGGGTTACGACAACACCCACGAAATGGTGATCAACGACGCCATTGAAAAGATACTTGAGAGCAGGGAATCCGAGCTTCTTGATAAGCTTGAAAAACGCTTCTACAAAGAGCACCCAGAGTACATCACGAGTATACTTTGACAAAATCAACGTGACAATCAAGAGGCGCAATTTGCGCCCCTTTTTGTTTGTGTGCAGGCTGTGTGCGATGTGGTAAAATACCGTACTGAGAGTAGAGAGCATGAAGGGAGCGATGCACGTGAGTGAACGTAATGACCAGCTGGTGCGCAAGGAGCTTGAGCGAATTCTGCGCCAGCAGGCTTTTAGTCAATCGGTCGGCGAGCAGCTTGTCAACGTGCTGCTCGCCAACAACAACTACCTGCCGATGACCTATCAACCGTCAAGGCACTTGTTGACCACGGCCAACGGCGGGTTGTTGGCACGCGAGTACCTCGGTCGAGGCGCCACTGCGTCACCGTCGCGGCTGTTGGCTGAGCTGAAGCACTTTCCGGCGCGAGCGTGGGCACACTGTTCACATCCACTGCTGCGGTTGGCGTTGGTGTCTGCGGACGGCACCATGGACGATGACGTCAAGCGCTACGCCGGCGAGAATGACCCGCGGTGGTCACTACCGACGTACGTGTCGCCGGTGACCATGGCGGTGAAGGTGATCTGTAAACCACTGGTGAGCAAGGACGGCATGACGCGCCTGCTGCCGCATGCGTGGGTAACACCAGAGGAGCTGCACACGCAGCTGGCGGATTACGCAACACGCGTCACGGCAGCCAACGCTTTGGAACCGCTTACGTTGATTGCGTTCGTGGACAACTGTCCACGGGGAGATGCCAATTCAGGTCGCGTACGGTTTCTCAACCTGCCGTACTACATCAACACGTACATCGGCAAGGCGAAGATGACGCGCGACGGTGGGCGTGAGGTGCAGACCGCTGCGCTGCGTGATGACCATGAACTGTGGCTGACGCCACGCGAGTGCGCCAAGTTGATTGCGCCAAGGTACGCCGCGATCGGCGCCGGTGACGATGCACAGAAGGTGGTTACGCTGGTTGACGACGTGGACGCTGACCACAGGCCTGCGTTGATCTGCGCTGGGTCAGGTCGGCTGGCGTTGCGTACCACCAGGGTCGACAAAGGCACAGGCGACCGCACGAAGAGCTTCGCCGCGGCCGACTACTGCGTGGCCACCGGCGGGCTGTTCATTCGTGATCATGTACTGTCGGAGGTCATCGAGGCGGTCGACGCGATCACCGCGCTGGCCGACTTGGCCGACACGTGTGCACAGCGGGTCAACACCGAGCTGGAAAACATCGGTGTGGCGGTAAACGACAACCACACACGAGTGCGGGTCAACGTGAACATTGACCCATTCGCCAGCGCGTACGCTGGTGAACTGCGGCTGCACCCGGCTGGGTACACGGACGCCGAGCAGTTGGTGGCCAACGCCCAGGCGGGTAAGTTGCCGGTGGTGGCCAACGTGCGCACGATTCCAGCGGAGGCGCTGCATGCGCAGCCGCCGGTGACTGTGAATGACGTGGAATGGCCTGATTGTGGGCCTTGGCTTGCGGTTGACAGGAGGTAACACGATGAACGGAATGACAAGTGAGCAGCGAACTTGGTTCACAATGGGTGCGTGCTGGGCGTATGCCGACACGTGCGTGGAGGCTGATGTGGAGAACCGGGATGAGATAGTGCAGCTCTATACGAACAAGCTGATGAAGCGGGTGATCAATCAGCTGGAGAACGAGCTATGCGTCATGAAATCTGCAAACTGAAGCACAGGAAGGCCGTGGAGCTGGTGAAGGCCCACAAGGGTGTGATCATGCTCTCCGTGGGCGTCAACGCACGGTACAAGCGCAGCTCAGCTGTACGGGCGTTGACCGCCATTGACCGGGCGCCGAACGGCGCCAACGTGGCGATTGATGACGGCGTGCTGTACGTCTGCTGCCCCACAGCCGTGGACGTGCTGATGGAGGGGAAATGACCACGTGGATGGTCCACACGCGGGTGGACAGAGCGTTGGCGTTGGCTAAGGCTGGGCTGCCGACCGACGACTGGTTCACGTTCGACGACGGGCTTGTGCACGTGTACATGCAAAGACACGAGCTGGCGGCGTTGAAGCAGCGGGTCACCGTGCTCGTGGTGCGGGACTACGCTGAACTTGGTTATCCACCTGGTGACCTTAACGTGTACTACCAGGATGATCGAGTGTTCAACCACAGGTCGCAGTTTATGACCGTTGACCAGCTGCGTGAGCTTGCAGAGCTTGGAATTGAGCTTGGTGCACACTCGGCTGCGCACGCCGTGGTGCTGGTGCCCGGCAAGTCAACACCGCCGAAGAGGTTGTGGCGGTTGGCCGAACTCACTGATGACCAAAAACATCTGCGTGTGCTGGCACGGGTGTGCGGTACGATGTCGGCGTTGGCGACGCCCGGTGTGGTCGTGGAGAACGGCGGCACACGAAAACGCACAGAGGCGGAGTTCGTCAACTACGTGCAGACGGATACACACGCATGCATAACCTGGTTCACCGCTACGTTTGGCTACCGACCACTTGTGTATGCGATGCCATTTAATCAAACATCGTCAGTGTTGTTGGACGCGTTGACCGACAACGGAGTTACCGACATGGTTGGCGCTGAGCGTGTGGACCTTGACACGATGGCTGACAACGTTTTTGATAACTTGATACTCACGTTAAAAAGGGGTTCTAATTTATAACAAAACATGGTATAATATCATCAAAGGAGAGGTGATTGACATGACCATGAGTGAGTACATCAAGGCAAAGGCAAAGTTCGCCAAAAAGCACGGTGGTTTTCGGGAAACCAGTGACCTGATGGGTGAGATGGTGCAAAAGCAGCAGGTGTTCGACGATGGCGCCGTGTGGTACGAGGTCACGATGCCGGTGATCGAGACGGCGAAGTTCACCGTGCGTGGTTTGCCAATGACCACGAAGGTTAAGCTGCACCGCACTGAGTTCTGGAACACGGACGACCACACAAGCAAGTACCTGTACGAAGCTTGATGAACATAAGAAAAGGCCTGGTTAACACCAGGCCTAATTTTTTTTACGCTTTTAACGAGAACCACGCTTGAGAATGTTTGTCTCGCTTGTCGACACCCGTGTAAGCGTGCTGTCCAGCTGCGTCAACGGCTTCAGCACAGACTTGATGACCATGTACATCAGCACAGCGGTCACCAACACGATCGGCACTACGGTCACCAAGATGGTGTGAATGAACATGCTTTGAAGGCTCTCGACCTGCCATCGTGGAATGCCAACGAACAGCATGCCTTTGCGGCCGCCGCTGATCTGAATTGGTACATACGCGCACAGGTATTTGTCACCAAGCACGTCCGCCGTGCCACGGTAGACGCGGTTGTAACCAAGCACAGTGGTCGCCACCTCCTGTGACGCCTTTGTGCCCACTGGCCTGCTGCCGTCTTTGTTCACGAACGATGTGGAGACACGCACGTCGTCAAGAAAGATCGTAATGTGGTCACCTGTGAGTGAACGCAGCTTGTCGACAACCTCGAAGTTGTCGCTGATCTTCGTGAACCCTTTGTACAGTTCACCATTCCTGATGGTCCACGGGCCTGGGAACTTGTCGTCAAGCATTTCAACCATTTGGTACACGTCGCCCTCAGCCTTGAACTCCAGGGCAACGGAGATGCTTTCGTTTGCTGTGTGGTACGCAAGGACGCTGATGCTGATGGCAATCAGCAGCATGAAAGCATTTACGCCGATAATCAACTTGTTCGCTAACTTCACTTGCACCACTTCCTTTCGGTGAACGTGTTCAGTAGAAAAATGCAAGTTGCCCGTTGGTCCATTGCCTTGCTTCAACGCTATTGTTGTTAAGTTGGGGGTGATCACATGTACGTACGCGAACACATGTTCAGGGGTAACGCACGTGTAGCCGGTGGTCGGATGCTTGACGTGTCCGTGATTGTGCAGGACTTCGGTAACGTCGTGCTTGACCTGGCGCTGCGGGACGACGGCGCAGCGGTGCTACGGGCGCACGCCGACTTCGGCGGCGTTGAGGACAAGTTTGACCCGTTGCCGGCGATGATGGGCAACCGACAGTTCATTCGCCGAGTATGCGCGTGTGGACAGGCCGACCTTAACAACGTGCTCATGACCTCCATGCGCACACTGCGCGCAGTGCAGCACGTCGCCGCGGCTGCGTACGTCACCTGTGTTGGTCCATGACCGGAGATGTATGTTTAGACAGAACACAAAGAGAGGGTGACGAACGTGAGTCAAGCGTTTTCACTTGGGCAAAACATCGCCCGTATTCTTGCAAACCAGGAGAGCATGACCGCAACATTGAATTCGCAAAGTAACCAGATCTCCATGCTGAGCACGCAGCTGGCTGCGGTCGACTCGAACATCACCGATTTAACAAACTCGGTTGAACGTTTGTCAGGTCTTATCGACCAGTTGAACGCGTCGATGACCAGTGCTGAAAGTCAGCTGGGCGAAGTTAACCGAAAACTGAGCACCGAGTGGGACGAGGACGGTAACGTCATACCGGTCGAGAGGAGCTGATGACCATGAGCAATGAGTTGACAGCAACACTGAACGCTGTGCACCTGCTCAGCGGGCTGGGCATGGAGACAGAGCAGATTGAAATCACGGAAGCCACGACAGTGATCAACCTTGCACAGGAACCCGGCAGCACACCGGTCACCATCGTGGTGAACGGTCAGATTTACTCGGAGGCAACCGAGGACTTCACGGTCGACAGGCACAACAAGAAGATTACATGGACGCGCACTGAGGCCAACGGCGGCGTTGATTTGAAACCTCCAAAAGTGTCGAAGATCACCGTGTACTACGTGCTCACCGATGACCACGGACTCAACGCGTTGTTGACCACGGTCAGTGGGTACACGAAGAACATCACGGCCGAGGGCAGCGTCATTCAAGACCTGCGGCAGGTCACCGCGGTGCATACTGTGCAGCTGCGGGCGTTGGTGAACGAGCTCGTGGCCATGCGCAAGACGCTGCTCAACGCCACTGGCATCAACGCTTGGCGGTACGACGACAGCGGAAACCTGCATCCACGGTTGCTGAACGAGGACGTGGAGGACACGTCCAGCGGCATCCCAGCAGGCGACGTGAATCAGGGGACAGGCACCAGCCTGTTCACGGATGAAGACGACAGCGGCGCTGCGGCTGTTGTGGTCGACGGACCTGGCGCGCACAACGCGTTCTACCGCGGCAACGACCTGACCACCAAGTTGATGGACGGCACGCTGTCCACGGCGGTGGCCGACGGCAGCTTCAGCGAGATCATGCTCGGCGATTACGTGGTGCTGCCGGTGACCGTGAGCGGCCAGCTGTACGCCAACGTGGTCTGGGTGAACATGGGTGCGGACGCGCTAATGGGCCGTGGTGACACACCAATCACCGATCATCACCTTGTGCTGATGCCGTTGGTGTGCCTCGGTGTAGCCACGCCTGGCGCCGACGCAACGTCGTACACCACCAGCAAGCTGTGGACCGAGTCGATCCCGGCGTTGGCGGCGGGGATCATCGCCGCGTTTGGTGCCGGGCACGTGCTGGCGCACCGCGAGCTGCTGGACGACCAGTGGACAACCGTGTCGGTGAACCTGCCCACTGGCGTGATGCTCGCCGGGGCGTCGGCCGCTGGGCTGGAGCTCGGGGCGTC
>Ga0265298_10008911_pt1 | contig 12006 bp, 9 predicted proteins | sample AusTroGonzalo_MG_3_FD_193486 | JGI IMG/M metagenome (GOLD analysis project Ga0265298, IMG submission 193486) | Bovine rumen microbial communities from tropical cattle in Woodstock, Queensland, Australia - Gonzalo_01 | ecosystem: Host-associated > Mammals > Digestive system > Stomach > Rumen ...
TCCGGTATGCCGGTCTCGCCCAGCCGGGTCGCGTCTATGGCCTTTGACAGGGATTCCTGGTATTTGTCCAGGCCGGCGCTCTTCATCACCCAGGGCAGCAGGTCCCTGAGCTGGGCATAATCCGATCCGGGTACCATTGCGCAATCCGCGGCAAACCAGAAGGCGCGGGCCTCTTCGAGCGACATACCGCCCTCTGTGCACAGCAGGTAAGCCACCCGGTTCAGCAGGGAGGAATTGCCGTGAACGCCTCCATGGTCATTTGCGTCGGTTGGATCCTTCACTTCCGCGCGGTAATAGACATCCCAGACATATTCAGGCTGTTGGAACCGATGCGGATCGCTCATGCTGCGCACGGTGTCCCGGCTGTTTTCACCCATCAGCCAGGTAGTATCTTCGGTAGCCCCCGCCAGCATTTCACACAGGTTGCCATGTATATCACTGACCGCTTCATTGATCGCGCCATAGTCGTTCATATAGGAGTTATAGGTCATCACCGTTCCCGTAACGCAGTGGGTAAACTCGTGGGCGGCGATATCCAGGCACTGGGCAAAGTCGTTGACAGAGCTGGAAAGGAACGTCTGCCAGCCGTAGAACTTGCCCGCGTAGGCAGCGTTATCCACCGGATTATGATCCTTGTCGCAGAAATCTTTCAGGATGATGATCGGGGTTTTCTCCCCGTCGCCGCCTTCCCAGCCGATAGCATTGAAATAATCCCATGCCCGGCAGTAATTGTACAGGGACATCAGGCTGGTCTGGTCCCATTCCCTGTTGTCCGGACTGTATTCGAGTACCACATGGCCGCCGTTGTACAGGAATTCCCAGCAGTCCGCCACAACGATCTTATGCCCGATGTTCCCCAGGTAGTACATACCCGTGCGGGTATCACGCATCAGGGTCACGGAGATCTCGTGCTCAGTACCGTCGGAATAATCCACATACCCCGTATAGTCTACGGGCTCCATGAATTCAAATACGTAGCTGGCGTCATATCCGGCCGAGCCCGCGGTATCTCCCGGAATAATGGTAGGAAGGCAGTACAGGTATTCTCCGTCCATCGTCACGTAATGGGCCAGGTAAGGCAGGTCCGTGCCGGAAACGCCGGCTGACGGATTGGTCGTATAGACAGCCCAGACATAGCGGGATATCACCTCGTCAGCCTCAATGTCTACATTCCGCTCCACGGGCAGGATGATCTTCATGGTCTGGCCGTCAATCACATCCGGTGTTTCGCTGCCTGTTTCTTTTTCATGGGTGAGCACCAGCGTTTCCGCCTGTTCCGCGGTAATGTCCAGGCTGTCATCGGCCGCGTCCCCTTCACTCATGATGCCGACGGGAACAACGCTTGCGGTCAGTCCGGTCATATTTCCCGCACTGTCCGTGATAATCTTAACGGCGCCGCCCTGGGCAAGCGTGTCCCGCATGACCTGCTGGAACACATAGTATATGTTTCCGGCCGGGTCGTTCAACACGCGCCATGGTTCAAACGCGGTATTCCCATCCCCGCCGAGCAGGGGCAGCATGGCGTCGATCACGGACTGCGCATCCCCATAGTTCCTCACGGGTTGATCCGTACAGGTTCCGCCCACGAAAGTGATCCTGCCGTTGTCTGTATGAACAGTTACAGAGCCGCCATTCAGGGCTTCAATATCTTCGATTGTCAGTCCGGCCTCCGTTTCCGTTACCGCGGTTTCAGCCAATGAAGGCCCGGCAACCGCAACCAGTATCACCAGCGCTGTTAAAGCTGCAAATGCACGTTTCAACACCTGTATCCTCCCAACTGAAAAATCTAAAAGCGCTGATCTCCCCCGGGGAGATCAGCACATTTTCATTAAAGTTTTCCGGATTATTTCGCCAGCATATTCTTTGCTCTTCCCAGCAATCCGATGTAGAGAAAATAGGCCACGATGGAGATGATCCCGGCGACAATCGCGATGATGCCGATAACCACCTGCATCGTTTCATTGGTTCCGAACAGTGTGGTCAGGACATTCAGTACGGCCGATGCTACCCAGATGCCCATGAGGATTGAGCGAATCTTTTTGCCCCTGGCGCTTACGTCGCTGTCGCTGAGGCGGTCAGCCAGGTTGATGATGCCGGTGCAGATATAGTAGCTTGCAAGGATTTCCGTAACATTTGCCAGGGTTTTACCGATACTGCTGATCGTCGGATTATTACTGAATGCGGATGTCAGGATATTGGCCGCAATTCCAAAAAGCAGCGCGATCAGCGCGTTTTTAAATGCCGCTTCGTCCTTTGAAGCACGGTTGACCCCGATGATGTTCATAATCGCCGCAATGATCATCAGGACAGCGGCAACAATCACCAGCAATCCGCCGCCGACAAGGAGGCCTTCCCCGGAAGCAGTACTTTCACCGGCCTGCAGCCCGGTTGCGCTGATGATGCTTCCGATCAGAAGCAGGACGGACGCGATCAGGGCCATGATTTCCGCCTTATAGATCTTTTTGACGCCTTCATACGCATTTGGAAACATTGATTATCTCTCCTTTTTGTTTTCTGCAGATTATTCATCCGTCCGGATCACTGTATCATCCGTTGTCCAATAAATGTCCAGTACGGATCAGACATTTAACAGGATGCGGAATCTTCTCTAATATCCCTGTATATGCTATACTGATACAAACAAACGATCGCGCAGGAGGAGGGATAGCCATGGCGGGAGAAGCAACCTTTTTTATTTCCTTTATCCTGTTCCTGCTGATCGGGCTGGCGGTTGCCATCCTCAACGATCCCTATATCCGTAACGCACATAAAAAGACGCTCCTGCTGATTATTGTCCTGTGTATCTCCCTGATAATCCAGAACTATATAGACGACGCACTGGCCGCCGGGCCGACAAGGCAGCTGGAACGGACACTGTCCTCCATTTACGGCTATGCGGTGCGTCCGGTCATCATCGTGCTGCTCTACCCTATCCTGGCGCCGAAAAAGCGGTTCCTGGCCGCCTGGATCCTGGTGTCCGTCAACACGCTGGTCCACATGACCTCCCTGTTTTCCCATCTGTGCTTCTGGATCGATGAAAGCAACCACTGGCAGCCCGGCCCACTCCGGTATTTCTGCCTGTATGTCAGCATCATACTGCTGGTTTATATGCTTTATCTGTCCATCCACGAGCACCGGCACGCACAGTTCATGGAACCGGTCATTCCAGTCCTGACAGTCATCATGATTCTTGTTTCCATCTGGATGGACGGACAGACTTCGGAAGGGCGGCAACCCATCGCTTACCTGACGATCGCTATGTCGTTCAGCTGCGTATTTTATTATATCTGGCTGCATCTGCAGTTCGTCCGGGATCACGAGGAGGACCTGAAGGCACAGCAGCGGATTAAGATCATGATGTCCCAGATCAAGCCACATTTCCTGTACAACACCCTGTCCACGATCCAGGTGCTCTGCCATACGGATCCGGAAAAAGCAGCCGAAATCACAGGCAACTTCAGCGCCTACCTGCGCCGGAACCTGTCTTCCCTGGATGAGTCCGGCCTGATTCCCTTTGAAAAGGAACTGGAGCATACCAAAGCATATGTGCAGATTGAGGAAACCCGTTTCCCCAACATCCATGTGAAATATGATATCCAGGACAACGACTTTTCACTGCCGCCCCTGACGCTGCAACCGATGGTGGAAAACGCCATCCGCCATGGCGTCCGGATCAGGGATGAAGGAATCATTGAGGTGATCACCCTGCAGCTGGGCTGCTGCCACGAGCTGCTGATCCGGGACAACGGCGTCGGTTTTGACGCAGAGGCTGTCAGGTCAGCCGACAGGAGCCATGTCGGCCTGCGGAATGTGCAGAGCCGGATTGAAAGCATGTGCGGAGGAACCATGCTGATAGACAGCCGGCTCGGGGAAGGAACGACGATCATCATCCGGATTCCGGCCAAGAAAGAAAACGAGGAGGTCAGATCATGAGAGCGGTCTGCGTGGACGATGAAAAGCTCATCACCGATTATGTGGTTTCCCTTTGCCGGGAAATGCCTCCCCTTACGGAAGCGGAAGGGTTTACCCGTGCCCTGGACGCTTTGGCATGGCTGAAGGAAAACAGCGCCGACCTGGCGCTGCTGGATATCGATATGCCGGATATGAACGGTCTTGTCCTGGCTGCGGAGATCAAAAAGCTCCGGCCGGATATGGCCGTCATCTTCCTGACCGGTTTTTCAGAATACGCGATGAAAGCTTTCGAGGTGCACGCTTCCGGTTATTTACTTAAACCTGTCGACAAAAGCAGGCTGGCGGAAGAAGTGGCTTACGCCCTGTCCGGAAAGAGCAAGGCGCCGGATGCGCATGTCATCGCACGAACCTTCGGGAATTTTGACCTGTTCGTTGACGGGAAACTGGTCACGTTCCACCAGGCCAAATGCAAGGAACTGCTGGCATACCTGATTGACCGCCAGGGCGGAAGCGTTACACGGGCAGAAGCCTTTGCCATACTGTATGAAGACCGGATGTATGACCGGCCCGGGCAGAAGCAGTTTGATGTGATCATCCGCAGCTTGCGCGAGACACTGGAAGAATTCAAAATCAGCGAAATCCTGGAAATGAAAAGAGGCACCCTGCGGGTTGTCCCGGAACTGATTTCATGCGACGCGTGGCGCTTTTGCAGCGGCGACACGGACGCGGTCAACGCCTACCGGGGCGAATACATGAGTGCCTATTCCTGGGCTGAGGAAACCGAGAGTTTTCTCAGCCGAAAGATTGATTACTGACAGTCTGTGAAACCTGCCTGCGGGAAGAACGAAGGGACAGAATATAGTCCAGTTCCTCCTGCAGGTCTTTTTTTGTAACCGGTTTCAGGAGATACCCCTTTGGATGCACAGCCCAGGAATCCACAGCGTACTGCGGATAGCCGGTAACAAACACAATATCTGTTTCAGGGTACATTTCCTGAATCCGCTTGGCCAGCGTGATCCCGTTCATATCAGGCAGATTGATGTCCAGCAAAGCCAGGTCACAGGAATGGTCTTTCAGCCAGCCCAGCGCCTTCTGTGCCCGGTCAAAGCCATGGATCTCGCCAATGTCCGCCGTTTTTTCACAGAGGGAGACCAGGTGCCTGAGCATCAGCTTCTCATCATCCACGCACAGCACTTTCAGCACCGCTGTCCCTCCCCTCGAGAATCATCTCAGACGCAGCTGCCCCGATATCAAAACTCCCACATCCACATCCCGTAGACCGCGGGGTCCGTCTCATACTGATAACCCATAATGGCCGGGTCAGTGGATTCCGGGACAACCAGGAATCCTTCTTCGTCAAAGGCGAAGACTGCGCTGACCTCTTCCTCCATCTGGTCGGCTTCCAGGTCCAGCTCGCCGTCTTCCTTGTAGGTGTAGAAAAACCGGACGCCGTTCAGCACAAGGGTGTCCGCCGCCGGATCATAATTGCCGTTCAGCATCCAGTGCCAGGCCGCGAAAGCGCTGTCTGCCCAGTCCAGCGAGACATCGTAGAGCAGTCCTTCCCCTGCCCAGTTCACTTCCATATACGCACGGTCATAAACATACCGGCCGGGGAATTTTCCGATCCGGTTGAATACCGTTGCCGAGAACGTGTCTTCCTTTTCATCATCCCAGGCGAGCTGGCCCAGGTCGTTGATAAAGAACCTCGCGCTGCCGTCCTCATATTCTTTCACGGAACCGGTGACCGCGCCGGTTTCGTCAAAGGTGCAGGCAGACTTCATGCCGGTTTTGTCCGCAACCAGTGATTTCGTTTCTTCGTCAAAGGTGAGCAGGTATTCCCAGGAGTTGAAAGTGTTTTCGCCTGTCATTTCAACGACCAGGATCTCGTATCCGCCGTCCGTGTGATGGGCGTCAATCCGGATCTGTGCGTCTCCGGATACCCAGTATGAATCAAAGGCAAGGACGCCGGGATGCTCCTCCCAATAAGTTTTTTCCCCGGCTTCCTCTGCAGCCGCGGCAGCCGACAGGACCAGGCACAGAATTGCCAGGACGGTAAGCAGTTTTTTCATGGTGATGTTTTTCCCCTTTTGCGCTATATGATGCTGTTTCGGGCAAAAAACCGGCATCTCCGGTAAACGGGATGCCGGATTCACTGATGAAACAGCGAGGCCTGTTTATTCCACAGTGACAAAGTCCATGTCGCTGATAAAGTCCACCAGCATCTGCACATCAGCGTCGGTCAGCGCGTCACCGGTCAGCACGAACTCCATTTCATAGCTTTTGTAGATCGTATAGATATCCACAAATCCATCCCCGGTAACCTTCAGCAGGCGGGTGCCGTATGCTGTTTCCAGATCTTCAAAGGTGACTTCCTCGTCCGCTTCACGGAAACTCTCGCGAATTTCCTCCACAATGGCCTCATCCACATCGTTGAAGCGTTCAGTTCCCGCGTATTCCTCGTTGTATGCGATGGAAACAGTCACAACCGGCTTGCCTTCCCCTGCGGAGAGGATCCCGACCATGTTCAGCTCTGCAGTCCGTACAGGCATATAGGCGTAACCTTCCGGCATCCTGCTCTGGATGCTGAAGGCTTCGCCAACCTTCAGGGTTCCGATTTCAGTTTTACCGGTTTCTTCAGCAAGCGCGCAGACCGCGCACAGGATCATAATCAGGCTCAGCGCCAGCGCTGTGATTCTCTTCATTGTCGTTCATCTCCTTCTCTGATGCTTTCAGCTCACTGCACATAGCTCTTATAGATAAAACCGACCTTGCCGGTTGCGGGATCGCTCACCTGATACCAGTCCTTCAGCTCAGCGATGACTGTCAGCTGATAATTGGCGCCGAAGGTGGCCATTTCATGCGCGGTTCTGCTGGGGAACCAGCGCATATAAACCCAGCCGCTGGCCCGGACGGGGCGCACGGTGACTGTGTAGGGATCCACATATTTCGCGGAAGCGATCAGCGCGTTCATCTGGGTTACCGTAGAGGAATTCGCGGTGCCAGCTGTCTTTTGCTCCGATGGATCGGAAGGCTTATAAGGCGCAGGCTTTGTTTTCACAAGGAAACGGAACATAATATATCCGAGCGTATTCTTGTAGTCGATCATCGCCCAGCCGTCCTTAACCCCGTATGTGATGACTTTCGTACCATACGGGAGAGAACCGATGATATTGCTGTCATCCGCTGCGCTCATGCTGGAACGGACATTCAGTCCCTTTCCGTTCTTGGTGTAGACATAATAGTCTGTTCCCTGGCTTTCCGACATGGCCGTGGACGCGAGGACCAAAAGCAGTATCATGGAAAGCATCAAACTGATTACCTTTTTCATCTGAGATTCATCCTTTCTTTTATTGAACTCTGTACCTGACCCCTGCATCATCAAAAAGTGCTGATTATTCTCCCGCGTCCGCGCGAACCATGAAGACCGTGATGGCAAGCATTCCCTCTCCTTCGCCCGGGACAAACGTGGTCAGACAGATGTTGCCGTCCTCAAGCAGTTCAAAAACATAGGTCCGTCCTTCATCATCCTCGCATTCCAGCTGGCTGTTATCCAGGGTATAGGGATATTCTTCCCTGAAGAATTCACCATAATCGGATTCACCTTCAAAAATGACCAGCCTCTCATCTGCGTTGATGGTGACCGTAGGAATATAGATGGAATACTCCCTTCCCAGGTCTCCAAGATCAATATATCCTTCTCCCGCAAAAGCCGTACCCGCGTCCCAGGTGCCTTCAAAGAAAGAATCCAGGATCACCATGGAAGGCATATCCTCGAATTTCGGAGCTTCTGCCAGGGCCGCGGCAGAGCACAGCATGCACAGGGCCATAAGAACAGCTATGATCTTTTTCATTATCCCATTTCTCCTTTAATTGATTGCGAATTCCATTCGCTGGTCATACTATACGATCCGCTGTCCAATAAATGTCCACTATGGATCAGACAATTGCCCATGTTGCGGGTACCTGCATCGGGTCGAAGTCCCGCGTCTTGATATCTGCGTTTATTTATGCAGCAGGCTGCAGCTCTTCTGTTGTTGTGATATAGCGGTAGATGTATTTCTCTGCCAGTTCGTCCAGTCTGCCGTTTTTCTTTTCTTCAGCCAGGAAGCCATTCACATATTCAAGCAGATCATCCGATCCCTTCGGTATCAGCACACCCAGTTGTCCACTGGTAAAAGGCTCATAGATCAGCGGCGCGGCAAGGCGACTGTCCTGTCCCACGTAGTATCCGGCCTCCATGATTTCTGTGATCATGACGTCTGCCTCTCCGGAAGCAACGAGTCCCGGGATTTCCTGATTGACATCGTGAATGATCAGGGTGGCATCCGGCAGGTTCTCCCGTGCGAACTTCTCATTCAGTCCTCCCGGATTCTCCATGACCCGAACCTCAGGCTGGTTGATGGCTTCCAGGGAAGTATATCGGTCCGCCTCCTCTGTCCGGCAGAGGACGGTTTTTCCGTTCTTCAGGTAGCCTTCGGACATCAGGGCCTGTCCTTTCCGGGCATCCGTAATAGTGATTCCGCAGATGGCCAGGTCAAATTTGCCGGCCAGCGTATCCTCCATCAGGGTCGGCCAGGAAGTCGGGACATACTCGATCTCCACGTCCAGGGACGCTGCCAGGTCTTCCGCCAGCTCCGTGTCAAAGCCCCAGTAGGCTCCGGTTTCCGGATCCAGAAAAGACATAGGTTTATAATCACCGGTGGTCCCAATCCGCAGGATACCACGCTCCCGAACAGTTTCCAGCATGTTCTGCTCTGAAGCAGCGGCGTTTGCCTGTCCATACACAGTTTCCAGCTCATCCAGCTTTCCAACGGACCGGTCGAACAGATTAAAGAGATCTGTTTCGGAGATCAGGCCGTCTGCATTCGTCTTCACATCTTCAAATTTCAGGTCATACCGAAGAGGCGGGTTATCCAGTGTCAGCATTTCCCCGCTGCGGATCTGCTCCGTGCTGCGATAGATCAGGCTGACCCGGTACCATGCCTGGCCTTCTTGATCCCGTCTTCGTTCAAACACAAGCTTTACGCCGATCGGCGTTTTCGTTTCGATGCTCTCCGGCAGGGCAAAATTCTTCGCGCCAAGGGCTGAAAGCGTGCCGAGAACCGTGCAGTCATGCGCGCAGAAGAAGCTGAACTTGCTGCCGTCGTTCTGAAGCTCGCTCTTCAGTTCCCGGAGCAGCGGATTTGTGATATTCGCAGCTACCAAAGGCGCGCCGTGTTTCATTTCAAGGCAGGTGGTCATAAACTTGCCGATCTCAGCCCAGTCTTCTTCCGTCAGTTCATGACCGAAAGCTGCTTTGGCAGCGTCCGGCTCTTCATAGTATTGCAGAAGAAGCGCGTCCGCCACCTGATAGACAGGTTTGATCGCCCCGGTAAAGTCCGGTTCCTTGTCCGCCTCCATAATATAACCAAAGCCGTCATTGAGTAAATTTCCATACTTTCCGCTCTGATAGATTTCGCTGTCCTGCATATCCACCGTATCCATGATCAACCGAATCACATCCCGGTTCTGTTCAGCGAGACCGTCGAAACCTGTTTCTCCACCCATGGCCGCCACCTGCGCCGTGGCATCTGCAGCATATTCATCGCTGTAGAAATGCAGGACAGGCTGCATAAAATCTTCTGTGCCACGATCATCACCGGGATGCTCTACCTGGATATCCGCCAGCGGCAGCATGCCGGCAGCAAAATATCTGGCCGTCGCTTTGCAACGCTGCTTGTCCCGGGCATTGAAGCGGACTTCACCCTCTTCAGGGATGTAATTTTCCGGAATCAACCCTTCCTGGACCAGCCACTTCCTGAAATACTGTCCCATGCTGGTTTCCTCAATGCCTCCCAGCAGGGTCAGTTCACTGGGACCGGCAGACCAGTTGATCCATGAATGGGGCGTCAGCTCGTTTGGCACAGAACCATTGCTGGATAAAGGCGCGCGAAGGTTGTGACGGCTCAGCACGACCACCTGCTCCAGCTGGTAACGTACCAGCGGGTCCTTTGCTACGCCGTCGCCGTAGATCGTCAGGAAATCGTCCCGCATGGAAATGGTTCCGATGCCCATTGCTTCATAGGATGCCTTCTTTTCCGCGGCGTTTTGGGGGTCCCCCCACTCGCGCACGTCATCGTCTGCCAGTACCATGTAGGCCGCGCTCCGATAAGGATTATTGGAAATCGTATAGACCGCCATCGCCTGGTCGCCGGAGGAATTCCCAAACGCGAGCACCGGCTGCTGGCCAATCTCGCGGACAATCGCATCCACCTTGCTGGTCTTGGCGTTTTCGCCATAGTAGTTGCCGTCGAACACAATCTGATCATCGTTCCGGAAAGTATAATCAGCGTCCGCGGTGTCTCCCTGGTTCGTGGCAGTATAGCCGTACTCCGTTCCGATGACCTGCGACGGTGGGATGTCCAGCACGCCGGCGATGACCTGGCGCACGATGTTACGTTCGGTAGCCGTGACAATATAGACGGTAAAGCCGTTCGCCTGGAGCTGTTCGACAAGTTGCACCATCGGTTTGTACCAGGCCTCGCCCCGTGTCATGCCGGTAAAACCCCAGGCCTCGCTGGCCTTGAAGTTCTCCACGACCATGGAAAGCTCCGCCATCGTCATGCCCTGATAGGCCACGGCCGCCGCCGCGGCCTGGCGGACGCTCATGCCGCTCGGCTTCTGGCTGCCCGCGGCATCCAGGATTTCATGCGCCACGGCCAGCACTTCTTCTGGCATTTGGTCCGCATGGTTCAGTGCGAAATCAGCGAACACCATATACTCAAAGCAGAAAGGATCAGTCTCGCACATCAGCGTGCCGTCCAGGTCGAACACAGCAATGCGATCTTTCACGGGAATGTAGTCGGGCGAAGACTCGTCCGTAATCGCCGCCAGGTATTCGACCAGCTCGTTCCGCGCCGCGGCATCCGGATTCCACAACTGGAACGGCTCCGCCTCCGGTGTTTCTGCTATACTAAATCCCGTGAAACTTGTAAGTATCAGCATCAGAGCTGTTACCCAGGCAACCAAACCCTTCATCCTGTTGTTGTATTTCTTCACTGTCATACTCCTCCTAACGATTAGTAGCCTCAGGCAGTCTGGTCCATTTCTTTATCCTCTTTGTCTTCAGTCACATCCAGGCAGAACAGCACTGCAAATAAAACCCACCTAAAAAACTTTCACTCAACAATTCCTCCTGGTCCGGATTTACGAAAAGTTCCTCAGCAGAATATTGTGTCAAACCCCATTCTGTGTTAACCGGCAAAATCAGCAGTCCTGAGTTACCGATACACGTTATATCTCAATATGACATGTTAAAACCGTTTTGTTTTCTGCGGATTTTCCCCATCCGTCATGATCAAAGTATCATCCATTGTCCAATAAATGTCCAGTACGAATCAGACATTATTTGTAAGGTCTTTGGCTCGGAACGGAATAATAAAACGTACTATACAAATTGTATAGAAGAGTTGGATGGAATAGAAAATATAGCAAATGATATGAAAGAATTCCGGGACAAGTATATTGCGCATTCTGACTTTTACAACAAACCCGTACCGATCATGGAAAAAGCTGTTAATGTCATCAGACAATTTGACAAGGCCATGATAGCAAAATATGGATTAGACAACCAAGAAACGACATAAGATGTAATCAGCGCATATCGGGAAGATATCCACCGTAGGTTTGCACTAATGGTGACAGGAAAAGAATGCTCGATTAGCTGACCTGGTATATTAACGCATTAATCATGATCTGGAATATTCAGGAATGTCTGGACCCTGTTCTGCAGGGTCTTTTCAATTGCCTTCATCCGTTCCGCCGGCAGGTTGTACGCGGTATGCTTTGCAAACCGGAAGCCGATCATCTTCCGCAGCTGTTCCTTCTGCCGCGGGGAAATGAACTCCCGGACAACGTTCTCGAAAGGAACGCCGTAGGAAGAAGAACGGGTTTTCGCGTACTCATCCAGGGTTTTCATGTCGTCCGGCATCGCGTAGTTGAACAGGGACAGCCCGTGGTCAAAAAGCGGCGCGAACGCATACGGCCGGTTCGTTTTATTATCCACCATCAGGCCGAAATTGCCGAAATGGCGGTCCTCATTGCAGATCAGCGCGT
>Ga0265298_10008912_pt1 | contig 12006 bp, 8 predicted proteins | sample AusTroGonzalo_MG_3_FD_193486 | JGI IMG/M metagenome (GOLD analysis project Ga0265298, IMG submission 193486) | Bovine rumen microbial communities from tropical cattle in Woodstock, Queensland, Australia - Gonzalo_01 | ecosystem: Host-associated > Mammals > Digestive system > Stomach > Rumen ...
TCCAGTGTACGAGGCTCGAAACGACCGGTTGTGGAATTGTATGCAAGCACATCTCCATCGTTTGCACCAGTGGCATCAATGTAGGAAACACTTCCTGCAGCAAATGCGTATGGAACACTCACTAACTCTATCGTACCGAGCGAGAGGGAGAACGAGAGTGTTGCAGTCGGGTCATAGTCAATCTTCAGGAACTTGCGCCCGATGCCCCAGTCGATGTCGGCAAATTCACCAACAGCCATATAGGGGTCGCGACCTATCTGGAACGAGAACGAGCCGTAGGCATTGGTCGTCAGCGAACGGATTTCGCGATAAATCAGTTCGCCCTCGGGACTGCCATCGAGGATTGACAACTGAATCATAATCGGTGTGTTAGCCATTACTTCGCTGTTTGCATCGCGGGCTATGGCCTGGAAATTAATTGCCTGCGGCACATCTTGTGCAGTCAGGAACATTGCTGCCATAAGGAGGCAGACTGTGAATATTATTTTCTTCATATACTATATTTTTTTGTTTCTAAATTGTTTGATTATTGGTGTGAATGTCATGCTGAATTTATTTCAGCATCTGTCACATGTCACATCCCTTTTTCAGACCCTGAAACAAGTTCAGGGTGACAAAAAGTGATGGCATTGTCCATTGTTAATTATCCATTGTTAATTTTTCACTATTTTCTTTACCGCTATTACATCCCTTCCATTCATCACCGACACAAAATAACTGCCTGCCGACAAAGCCTTTACATTCAGGTATGCCTTTTCTCCATTTGCGGAGGTTTGCAATACCATCTGTCCCAATGCATTGAATAATGCCACACCTGTAACACCATCAGTGCCGTTTAAATCAACGGTTAGGATGTCGGCAACTGGATTTGGATAACACTCAATCTGCGAGGGCATTTCGGATGCTTCCTGCAGGATAGTTGGCAGGTCGCCGCCAGTGTTCTCCTCGCTGCTTAGGGAACCGCTTTCGAGGCTAATGCCATCGCTTCCGCCGGTTGCCATTGTGAAATTGAATGTCTCGCCGAGGACAAAATTTACATTATCGCCAGCCGCTCCGCCCGAACTCAGGCTCATACGGTCGAGATTCTGCGCATTAGCCATTGTTGCAATAATCAATAGCAATGCAGTAAAAAATCTTCTCATATTTTTATGCCCTTTTTCTCGTGTCGGGCACAACCTTTTCAGCCCACCAGTACCCAACAGGCAATTCTACAAAAAAGAAGCGTGGCACTGTATGTCTCACACTGTACTTGAAGGTCGTAGGATTACCTGTAAAACAAATGCAAAAACAGTCCACGCTATGCGCGGAACCGTCATACCACCCCCGTCTTACATTGAAAATTTCCTACGTTTTCAAGTACAAGGAAGCATAACCGCTTCGTTAATCAATATGTATGGCTTGGTTCTTCGCCAAACCGAGGACAAATATAATGGATTCGTATTAAACAGCAAAATTTATTTGAGAACACTTGTTTGCTGCAAAACTCTTCTAATTCCACCAAATGTTGTCTGGATTTGTAACCTTTAGCTCGCTACACAATGCAGCAATCCTGACTATATGAATATAAGGATTTTAAACCTTTAGCTCGCTGCCCAAAGCAGCAATCCGCTTAAGGTTATTCTGTTTTCGCATTACAAATGCTGATACTCGTATGTGTTTTTTGTAAAACACAAAAATATATCAAAAGTGTTTTTTACAAAGAGCATATTTTGGGTAAAAATGTATTTTGTAAAAAACACACATAAAAACTTGGCATTGCCATTCTATCAAAGAAAAGCAATGCCAAGTTATATTTACTTAAATGGTTTAGAGCAAAATTTAACTCCTATTCCGCAATTACCAAGAAGTAATTCTTCTTTCCCTTCTGCACAAGCAGGTATTTTCCGTTGATGAGGTTGTCGGCATTGATGATTCCTGCCTCGTCGGAATATTTTTCCTTGTTGATGCTCATGCCGTTGCCCTTGATTGTGCGTTTCAGTTCACCCTTCGATGGGAAAATGTCGGTTTCGCCGGCAAGTAGGTCGAGGACATTGATGCCCTCAGCGAACTTTGCCTTTGCAACATTGTAGGTCGGTACGCCATCGAATACGGCGAGGAAAGTCTTTTCGTCGAGCTTGCGAAGTGCATCGCTTGTCGCGTTGCCGAAAAGTATCTGCGAAGCCTCAACTGCGGCTTCGTATTCGCTGCGCGAGTGAACCATAACGGTGATTTCCTCTGCAAGACGCTTCTGGAGGATTCGCATATTTGGTGCTTCGTCGTGCTGTGCAATGAGAGCATCGATGGTTTCCTTGTCCAAAGTGGTGAATATCTTGATGTAACGCTTTGCATCGTCATCCGAAACATTGAGCCAGAACTGGTAGAACTTGTATGGGCTGGTCTTTTCTGGATCGAGCCAAACATTGCCCGATTCGGTCTTGCCGAATTTCACACCATCAGACTTTGTAATAAGCGGACAGGTAAGTGCGTATGCTTCGCCACCGCAGGTACGACGGATGAGTTCGGTGCCGGTAGTGATGTTGCCCCACTGGTCGCTTCCGCCCATCTGCAGCTTGCAGTTCTTGGTCTGGTACAAGTGCAGGAAGTCGTAGCCCTGCAGAAGCTGGTAGGTGAATTCGGTAAACGACATTCCGTCGCGTGCTTCACCGTTGAGGCGCTTCTTTACCGAGTCCTTTGCCATCATATAGTTGACTGTGATAAGCTTGCCAACCTTGCGAGCGAACTCGAGGAAGGTGAAGTCCTTCATCCAGTCGTAGTTGTTGACGAGTTCGGCCTTGTTTGGAATATCTGATTCGAAGTCGAGGAATTTTGCGAGCTGGTTCTTTATGCACTGCTGGTTGTGACGCAGAGTTTCCTCGTCGAGCAGGTTGCGTTCGAGCGACTTTCCCGATGGGTCGCCAATCATACCTGTTGCACCGCCGATAAGGGCGATAGGCTTATGTCCGCAGTTCTGCAAGTGCTTAAGCATCATTATGCCGCACAAATGTCCAATATGTAGTGAGTCGGCAGTCGGGTCAATTCCAACATATGCCGCAACATGCTCTTTCTGTAGTGCTTCTTCGGTGCCAGGAATCATATCCTGCAACATTCCTCTCCATTTGAGTTCTTCTATGAAATTTTTCATCGTATTTTAAATCTAATTTGGCGCAAAGTTAAGAGTATTCGTCAACATAGCCGAACTTTTCACATGATATTTTTATTCAGCGGTTTATATAAATCTTCTAAACAAATTCTCCTCATCGGAGAAATCAACCTCAGCAATTTCTGCCTTTATGCGTTCTATTTCAGCAATATTGTGATTGCAAAATGCCTTATAAGCATCCGATTGCGGATTCAATGGACGGTGATTTGCTGCCGCAGTTATTTTGCCAATCCTTGCAATCATAGCACTAGTTCGCTCCGAGAAAAAAGTCTCACCAAAACATTCCCAGATGTACTGTACAGCAGTTTCGGACGGATGTACCATATCGGCAGCGTAGAAACGGTAGTCGCGAAGTTCGTCCATCTGAATTTCGTAGGCAGGGAAGTAGGCAGTCTGCGAAAAAAGGCTATTCAGTTCGTTGATTGCAAGGTGCAGAGTTGATTTGCTAATCTGGTTCTGGTGTGCACCGTCGCGCCAATGACGGATTGGACTGACAGTGAAAACTATGCGAATGTTGGGATTTTTAGCCATTATTTTTTCAATGCAATCTGACCAGGCATCAACTATTTCGCTGACTTTCAATAGTCTGCGGTTGAAACATTTTTCAGGTTGCTTGTGGCAGTTGCAGACGATTTTTCCAGTTTCAGCAAGTTCGTAAATGTAAGCCGTGCCGAATGTTACAAACATCACATTAGCGGTTTTAAGTTGACTTTTTAGCATTTCGGTTGCCGAATTTATGCATTCGATGCATTTAGCCTTGTCAACATTTGAGAAGCGGCTGTGGAAGTCGAAACAATTCCAGGTTCCGCCCGAAAGGAAAACATCATCTGAGGTGTATTTCTTGTCCAACAATGCATTAAGGATGCTTTCGCGTATCGAAATGGGGTTGTAGAGTATTCCTGTCGGGTTTACCGATGTTGGAATTTTTGTTGCAGCGAGTTTATTGCCAATGTTTTCGGCAAAGCACGAACCGACGAAAAGGCATTTGTCGTTGTGTGAAATGTCGAATGAATATTTCGGAATGTCTATTTTTGTTCTAAAGTCCATTTATATGTCTGTTCTTGGCGTTTTTCTCTTTTTTCTTGTTGCTTTATTTGAGTTCACATACGATGCAAGCCAGTATGTTATGCTTGTGCTTAAAATTCCAACCCCAGCCCCGGCAAGAACATCACTTACCCAGTGTTTATTGTTGTATATGCGCATAAATCCCACTCCAGCCGCCACAACATATCCTACAATTCCGACAACAGGATAATCCTTGAACTCGCGGCGCAGAATTTCGGCTCCTGTAAAAGCAGTCAATGTGTGTCCCGACGGAAAACTATGGCGACCTCCATTAGGACGTTTCATATCAATCGGATATTTCATCGTTGACATAAGTCCTACAGCTATGAGATAAGATGCAGCTGTAAGGTTTGTCAAATCTCGATAACCATGCTTGCCTTTAAGTCCACAAAGATTCAATCCGTATGTAGCAACAGCTGGCAAATATTGGACATAATCTTCAAATAAAATATGCTTATGTCCATCGCGCTGCAGCATATCACGGAATTCTATATCAACGCCAGTCTTTAATTTCGGTGTAAAAGCAATTGTAGCCCCTGCCGAAAAGAGCAATACAGGAGCAATAAGCCCAGTGGCACGAAATTTATGCACGCTTACATCGGTACAAGGCCTACACCAAGTCTGGGCGAATGCACTTGGTTGTCTAATATTTGCTGTGTCCGAATTAATCTGCAAATCAGCAGCATTTAAAGTGCTGTCAACCATTATCGTGTCGTTTTGCGCACTTGCTACAAAACACACGACAAGCAACAAAAATAGTATTGTGAAGCACTTGCGCATATCAGATTGTTGCAAGGTAAAAGTTTTGTCCCTTGAAATAAATGACATACAGTTTGCCGTTTATGTATTTGCAACACTTGCATTTGCAGTCGTTTGCAAGTGGAAATTCGCGTTCGCCATCGACTTTGCCGTCAAGGTTGTATTCCACGATTTTGCTGTAGTTGCCATCTGTGCCTTCTACTGTTGTAATTCCCTTGTCATCAATTTTGAAAGCGTATATTGTTCTGCTCGATTCTGTGATTTTCGTTGCGCTTCCATCCTTTCCGATTTCGAAAACAGAACCTGCAGCCGAAGCGTAAATTTTCCCATCGTAGGCATAAAATTTTGGTTGCGAAACATAGGTATATACCGAATTCATCACATTGCCTTCGGCAGCCATATTCTCCGATTCACGACGAGGCAGGTCTATCGTTTTCTGCAGGACAAACTCGTTGGATTTCTGCTTTACAAAAAGCATTAGGCTTGGTATGTTGTCTGGAGTTTGTGCTCGTTCGTACTGCGATGCGCTGTTTGTGATTACAATGCTGTCGGAAAGGAAATATTGAAAATTTCCCTGCGGCACATTGGAAGCAATACCACCCTTGTCATCAAACAGAATCTTAAAGTCCTTGCCATTGTGGAAAATTGCAGCAGGAATTATCATATAACCCATAGTGTCCATCACTGGCAACGGATACGAGTACAATGCATTGTTGCTGCTATCGCCGTAGCCGAGCAATGCAAGTGGCTGAATAGGAGTGCTGTCAGTAAGCGGCTGACCGCTTATTTTCGACAGGAATTCGGCAAAACTATGGGAAACCTCATCGAAACCAATGGCGTTTATCATTCCCGAGCGAGTGTCAATTTTGTAGGCGCGTGTGCGGTCAATTATGCAAATTGCGCTGTCGTTTGCACTTGCAATCTGCGACGGGTTGTTGAGCATACATTCGTCGTTTTCCTGAATTTTCAGTTCGGTTGGTTCGGGTGTGCTACAAGCTGCGAGGAAAAGTGCAAACAATAATATTATTATTTTCGATTTCATGTTATTACATTGATTTCTTGTGATGCAAAGGTATTACTTATTTCTATGATAAGGAAGAAATGAAAAAAGAAATGATGTCCTGCCATTTCTTTTTTCGTCCTCGTCAAATATTATGTCGTCAACAGTCTCGGGCAAATCAATTGTTATCAGTTGCCTCCAGCAAATAATCGCTTGCTTTTGCAGGAGATATTATGCTACGACCAAGTTTGCTTTCCAACTGGGTTCGTGCAGCCTTGGCAACACTGCCACCATCCTTGGCGACTTTAGTCTGCTGGGTATAGCCTTTCGGGTTGCTTTGCTTCGAAAGTTCGGCAGCAGAAGCTTCGGCAAGAGTATTAAGCGCAATTTCAAGGTTGGTCATATTGTCGCGCAAGTTCTCTTTCTTCAGTCCTTTAAAGTTCTTGTATTGCTTGGTTGTGAAGCCACTCCATTCGCGAGTGATAATATCAGTAAGGGACGCAAATTCAAGGCCTTCGTGCACGCCAGTACGTTTCCATTCGTCGGTCAGTTCCTTGCGCACCTCTATGGACTTTATGCGTTGGTTAATCCACGCATCGGAATACCCCAACCTCTTGTAGTCGATGATTGCTTGGTCGATACTTAATTCTGGGTCTTGCAACTGGTCAATGCGTTGACTAGCAACCTGCGCCATCCAAATTTTGAAAGGTTCTGCCTTTGGTGAAGGAATGGACTGTATTAAACGGAAAAGCTGTTCGGTATCAGCGACATCGGTTAGTCGCATTTTACCATCACTTGCACGAAGTTTCAACTGGTGACAATTTGTCACCGTTTCATTTCCTTCTTCTTTTAGACGTTGCTTTAATTTATTCCAGTATTTTCTTGCTGTCAACGCATCCTTACTATCAGTCAAGACTCCACATACATCCACTATCGAGAAATACCATTTTTCTTCCTCGTCGTCCCAAACAGTACGGACTTTACGCTGTTCAAACAGCTGCAATGCTTCCTTTTGCGTCATATAGCAATTCTCCGTTTCCTATTCGTCCTCGTCCAATACTATATCATCAACATTGTCGGGCAAATCCATACCAAACTTGATTGTAATACGGTTCTTGTCTGGACTAGCCTCATCGATTGGAGTAAAGGCAACCTTGTCCGATGGAATTCCCTGACCAGTGAAGTATTCACGCAAATTTCTCTCGCGCATACCGTTCATCATCTTGTACATTCCTTCGAGTTCTGTGCCCGAATAAAGTTTCATAGCAGCCTCGGTTGTGTTGCGCGTGTTGGCTTTTGTCTTGGCATACTCAACAAGTTTGGGGTCTTTGTCCCTCATTGCCTGGATAGCCTTGTATTCCTCAACGGTAAGTTCCTCGCGGGTCTTGCTGTTTTCTTCGAGATAGTAATCCATCTTCAAGTGGAACATTGCAATCTGGTTCAAATTGGTAGTCTTATCGAGCGACTGGGTTATCTCCAACTTGATGTCGGGCTTGTCGGCGATTATGTCAAGGAATTCTTCCGACATCTTGTTCAGTTGCTGGTAATTTTCAACGGTAAGAGTACGGTCGGTTATTTCCATATACATATCCCTGAAGTTGTCTTCTGCGCCATTTTTCCTGAATGCATCGAACGGACTGGTGGCAATCTTCACCATAAGGTTACAGAAGGTCTTCCAAATGAGCTTTCCTAGTTTGAACGACGGGTCGTCGATGTTGCCAGTTACTGGCAGGTCAATCGAAATCTTTTTGTTCCTGTCGGACAAGATGTAAAGACCAGCCTTCAACGGAATGTTGCTGTATTCGGCCTTCACATCCTTACGCTTCTTTTCTACCGTGCAGTTCAAGATGTTAAGCTCGTTGGAACTGTTTAAGTAGTTGTTTGTGATAGTGCTTATGCTCGAAAGCGACAAAATACCGTCGGTAATCGGGTAGGCGGTGTAATGTACGCAGTATGGCGACATATCCTTCAGCTTGATGTTCTTCAGCGAGATATTTAGCTTCATGTTCGAGAAGTTCGACAGCGAACCTACAAACGAGCCTTTCATTTCTCCCTTGTCGCCGACCTGTGCCTTCAGTCTTGCATCAAACTGCGAAACAAGGTTCAAGTTGTTGGCGTTTACATTGATATTTGTTATCGGTAGTACAAACTTTTCGAGCAAAGAGTTGTCGGTATAGACTATGCTAGAATTGCCAAGAGTGAACTTCTTGATTGTCAAATTCATATCATCACCACTTGACTCTGCTTTGTCCTCTTCTTCGTCGGCACTGTCTTCAATGAAAAGCTTGTCGATGTTGTCGTGCAGAGTGTCGTAGATAATGTACTCGGTCTTTATTCCGTCGATGAGTATCTCGTTGAAAGCAAAGAGATTCTTTTCGGTGTCAATCTTATCAATGCCGACCTTTATCTTGTTGGCTGTAATGACATCATTTTCGTCCATATCCTTCAAAACGATGTCGTTGATTTCGACATCACCACTTGCAATAATGTTCATTATGTGCTCAGTCGAACCCTTGACAGAAATCTTGGATGTGAGCTTGCCGTCAAACGATGAAACATTCATGCTTTCCTTGAGATACGGGAAAACTGGTGCCAGCGAGAAACCCTCGAGGTCGATGTCGAGGTCGTATTTGCCGTTTTCCATTCCGTAAGCCACCTGCAGACCAAGTCTTCCACCTTCGGCAAAGTCAAGGTTGATACCAACGTCGGTATCTTCGCCACTGAAGTAAATGTGCGGAATTTCAAGCTGCAAGTTACCCATATCAAACTGACTGCCTATTGCAACATCGCGATAGTCAACTTCACCACCCTTCAAGGTAATGTCGTTCAAGTTGATAATCCAGTTGGTGCTGTCCTCTTCCTCGGGTTCTTCCTCGTCGGAAGCATAGAAGTCGATAAGGCTGTCGAAGTTGAATGCATCACCGTCTTGAATAATCACTGCCTTGGGGTTAATGAGGGTTATCTCGTTGAGCTTAACCTCGTTGCTTATGAGTTTGAACGGGTTTATCTTTACGACAAGAGTATCGAACGAGCAGAACTCATCCTTGTCGTTCAACTCCAACATTTTCAACCCCATGATTGTCACCTTGCCTACAAAAAGGTTGGTTCTTATCTTTTCAACTGTAACCGTACGTCCGCAAAGTTCCTTGCAGTGGTTGTTGACATAACTCTTTGCAATAGGTCCTGCAGCGAAGTTTACAATTATGAGCAGTATCAGGATTACTCCAATGATAATGCACGGAATTTTTATGGCTTTCTTTACACCAGGTTTCATCGTATTATCAATTAATTATTTTTCCATTATTTTGCCGATGGCGTTGTCGTACAATTCCTTGGCATCCTTGATGAAGCCGAACGACTCGTCGTCGATTCTGAGTTCGCCCTTGGTAACGTGGCCGAGCAGCGAGAACGGAATCTTTTCCTTCATCATGAAGTCAACAAAATCGTCCTCCTGGTCTTCGTTCATCGAAACAACAACACGGCCCTGCGATTCGCCGAACAGGAAGGCATCGGTACGGAATTCGCTAGCGGTTGTGATGTCGAAACCGAGGTTGTTAGGCATTGCCGCTTCGAGAAGGGTAATGTACAGACCCCCGTCAGAAACGTCGTGCATCGACTTTACTAGTTTCTTTGCGGCCAAAACCTGCAACAGTTTCGAGAGTTTTACTTCAAAATCGAGGTCGAACTTCGGTGCAGGAGACTTCTTTACTCTGTGGTACGAATATAGGTATTCGGAGCAGTTGATGTCGTCGGCACTTTCGCCAATCAGATAAATGACATCGCCCTTGCGGTCGAAGCTCAGCGGAACATGATTTGCCTTGTCTGACAAAATTCCAAGCATACCGATTACTGGAGTCGGGTCAACAGGTTCAGTCTTGCCTGCGATTGTGGTCTGGTTGTAGAACGATACATTACCGCCAGTAACTGGAGTGTCGAAAGCACGGCAAGCTTCGCCCATACCCTTGATGGACATTACAAACTGCCAGTATGCCTGCGGATTGTAAGGCGAACCGAAGTTCATGCAGTCGGTGATTGCCACTGGCTTTGCACCTGTGCAGGCAATGTTGCGTGCTGCTTCGGCAACTGCTATTGCAGTACCCTTTTCGGGGTCGGCCTTCACATAACGGCTGTTGCAGTCGGTTGTGAGTGCAAGTGCGGTATTGGTACCCTTTACATTTACCATACCGGCATCCGACGGCTTGTTTGTAGTCATGTTTACTGTGCGAACCATCGAGTCGTACTGTTCGTAAACCCAGCGCTTCGATGCAATGTTCGGATGTCCCGTAAGGAATGTTGCAACATCGTGCAAGTCAACATCTTCCTCTGGAATTGAATTTATGTCGAAGTGCTTGTAGTCCTTCATGAATTCCGGCTCAACATATTCGCGTTCGTAAACCGGAGCGCCACCGCCAAGAACAAGACTTTCGGCAGGAACTTCGGCAACAACTTCGCCCTTGTACGAGAAGATGAGCTTGTCTTCGTCAATAACTTCACCTATACGAGCGCAGTTGAGGTCCCACTTTGCAAATATTTCTTCAACAATATGCTCCTTGCCCTTCTTTATGCAGACAAGCATACGTTCCTGCGATTCCGAAAGAAGGATTTCCCATGCTTCCATGTTGTTCTGGCGCAGAGGAACAAGCGAAAGGTCGATGTTCATACCGCTTTCGCCCTTTGCCGACATTTCGGAGGTGGAGCAGATGATACCAGCGGCACCCATGTCCTGCATACCTACTATTGCATCGGTCTTAGCAAGTTCCAACGAAGCTTCGAGCAAAAGCTTTTCCTGGAACGGGTCGCCAACCTGGATTGATGGGATGTCGTCGGCTGAATCTTCGGTGAGGTCGGCTGATGCGAATGTTGCACCATGAATACCGTCCTTGCCAGTTGAAGAACCAACGATGTATATTGGATTGCCCTTGCCCTTTGCAATTGCCGAAATCATGTCGTTCTTGTCCATGATACCTACCGACATTGCGTTTACAAGCGGGTTGGTGTTGTACGATTCGTCGAAATTGACTTCGCCGCCAAGAACCGGAACGCCGAAAGCGTTACCATAGTCACCGATTCCCTTAACGACGCGGCGGAGCAACCATTTTGTATGTTCGTTCTCGATGTTACCAAAACGCAACGAGTTGAGCTGAGCAACTGGACGAGCACCCATTGTAAAGATGTCGCGGTTGATACCGCCAACGCCTGTTGCAGCACCCTGATATGGCTCTACTGCCGACGGGTGGTTGTGCGATTCAATCTTGAAAGCACAAGCAAGTCCGTTGCCTATATCAACCAAACCTGCGTTTTCTTCACCAGCACCAGTAAGCAAGCAACCGCCCTTGCGAGGCAAAGTCTTAATCCAGCGGATGGAGTTTTTGTATGATGCGTGTTCGCTCCACATTACGGAGTAGATGCTCAGTTCGGTGTAGTTCGGTGTCCTGCCGAGCAACTGTTTTATCTTTTCAAATTCTTCTTCGTTGAGTCCTAATGCTTTAGCATCCGAAAATTCTATGTTTTCCTTCGACATGGTATATAATTTTATTGTTATCAAATAAGCCACAAAGTTAAGATTAATTTTGTGGGTTTTGGTTTGAATAACGATTTTTTTTGAACAAAATTTAAGTCACTACTTAACTTTGCCCTTACCCTCAACTACAATATTTCCTCCATTATTGACAAGTCCGCTCTTAGACTTTACAATCACCTGTGTCCCATCACCAACGATAAGCGTTCCGTTTACAATAAGCTTCGACGACCTGTCGATTTTCAGTTTCGACTTCGGCTCCATGCGGTACACGCTACCCTCTTCGATAACAATGCTACTCATATCTTCAACGCTTATTACGCTTCCTCGGTCCTGTACGAACTCAGAACCATTTTCACAAACAAGCGATGTTGGCGGAGCAAAAAGGTTGGTTAAACTATCACGCATCGGCTGTGCTACAGTTAGGTTCTGTGTCAATGTTATGGATTTTTTCGGAGCAAGTTTTGCCTTCTCCTTCAACGAAATACGACCTGTCCAAATAGCATCGTTTGTAATGTCGTAGTC
>Ga0265298_10008914_pt1 | contig 12005 bp, 10 predicted proteins | sample AusTroGonzalo_MG_3_FD_193486 | JGI IMG/M metagenome (GOLD analysis project Ga0265298, IMG submission 193486) | Bovine rumen microbial communities from tropical cattle in Woodstock, Queensland, Australia - Gonzalo_01 | ecosystem: Host-associated > Mammals > Digestive system > Stomach > Rumen ...
CAGACTGTTGACATCGAAATTATCTCTCTTGCTGAACAATGAGTCGATAACCTTCACATAACCGACTGTATCGTTGATAGTCTTGGTGAATGTGGTATCGTTAGGGTCTGCAACGATATTGACAACAGGAAGTTCACCTGTCTTGATGTATTCGATGAGGGTGTCGAAGCTGCCGGTGTATCTGTTGTAAGTCTGCTTGAACAGGGTCTGGGTGCTTCTGATATCCTTCAAATTCTGTACAACCTGTAATTCTCTCTCTTTACGTGTGTTTTCAAAAACAACCGGCTCGCTAATACTCTTGTATACCAAATAAACTAAAAACACAGCGACGATTGCCAATCCGATGTTGATTAAAGTCAGTTTTTTATTATTCATGATTTTAAATTTTATATTCTTTTTCAGTCTGCAAATTTAGCGAATTTTTTTAATAACGCTAAAATTTTTAAAAAAATATTTTAGGCGTAAAATTCCACCTCAAGTCCAATGGCTTTAACCTTCTCGGCTATCTTCGCCATCTCCTCCGGACCCAGTTTTTCCAGATTCTTTTCGGGAGTTTCCCTGTCGATGACGTAAATCATTGTCTTTCTCGGTTTTATCTTTTTCAGATGCTCTAGCCACAGGTTTATCTCCTCTTCGGTAGTGTTGTCAAAATGCTGGCCGTCATGCTCTCCTCGAATGAACAAAGTCTGAATAACCACCTGACCCTCAAAGCGTTGCAAATCTTTAATATACTGATCCAGATCGATTTTAACATTCGGCAGATTGATTTTGTTGATGGTGTCTACAGTGCCTCCGTCCAGTTTGCAGACGTTGTTGTCAACTTTCCGCAATGCATTGAAAACCCTCTCATCGTGAATCCTGGTGCCGTTGGTGAGCACGCTGATGACAGCCTTGGGGGCATACTTGTCGCGCAGTCTGGCTGTGATGTCGATGATTTCCGGAAACTGAGGGTGAAGCGTGGGCTCGCCATTGCCAGAGAAGGTGATGCTGTCTGGCTCCCTCGGCGTTCCGGCAAGATCCCTCAAAGCCTTCTCCAAAGTGACCTCATACTCTACTGTCGTAGGCAGTTGGGCATTAACGTCGCGATGCTCGGGGTTCCAGCCGCACTCGCAATACACACAGTTGAAGGTGCAAATCTTCCCCTCTTTGGGCAACAAGTTGACACCCAGCGAGTTACCCAGCCTCCTGCTGCGGATTGGACCGAACACCAAATCTTCTTTTAAAAATGCCATTTTCAAAATTTTTGGCAAAAATAATGAAAATATTCCTAACTTTGCAAAAATTTAGGCCGTATGAAGACAAAACAGGAAATCACCGAGAACTGGCTGCCACGTTACACTGGCATGAAACTCGACAAGTTCGGGAAATACATTCTGCTGACCAATTTCAAACATTACCTGGATGTTTTCGCCCAAATCAACAATGTTGAGATAGTCAACGAGGAAAGCTCAATGCCTTGCGCCACTGCAGGTGACATCACCATGATCAACTTCGGAATGGGCAGCGCCAACGCGGCCACCATCATGGACCTGTTGAGTGCCATACAACCTAAAGCCGTGCTTTTCCTGGGCAAATGCGGCGGTGTGAAAAAGAAAAACAAGGTCGGTGACCTAATTCTTCCAATAGCTGCCATACGCGGCGACGGAACCTCCAACTACTACATACTGCCCGAGGTGCCGGCTCTTCCGGCCTTCCAGCTCCAGAAAGCCATCTCGACCACCATACGCGAGCATGGTCATGACTACTGGACAGGCACAGTCTATACCACCAACCGCCGAGTTTGGGAACACGACGACAATTTCAAGGAATATCTTCACAAGACACGCTGCATGGCAGTCGACATGGAGACAGCCACCATTTTTGCGGCAGGCTTCGCCAACGAGATTCCCACAGGCGCCCTGCTGCTGGTTTCCGACCAGCCTATGATTCCGGACGGAGTCAAGACGGCCGAGAGCGACAAGAAAGTGAGCAGCACCTTTGTGGACGAACACATCAAAATAGGCATAGACGCCTTGCGCCAGATAATATTTAATAAATTGACCGTCAAACACTTGCGTTTCTAATGACCTACGAGCAGATTCTTACGGACATAAAAAACAAAATTTACCATCCGGTGTATTTCCTGATGGGCGAGGAACCGTATTTCATCGATTCCATAAGCGACGCCATCGAAAGCACTGTGCTTGACGAGGCCGATAAGGCTTTCAACCAGATCATACTCTACGGCAAGGACGTCAACGTGCACGACATAGTGACCCAGGCGCGCAACTTCCCCATGATGGGCAACTATCTGGTAATCATTGTCAAAGAAGCCCAGGATGTGAAGCAGATAGAGTCGATGGAGCCTTTCCTGGAGATGATTCCAAAGACCACCATACTGGTCATCGACTACAAATACAAAAAAATTGACAAGCGCACCAAGTTTGCCAAGACTCTCGACAAAGACTACGTTTTGTTCGAGTCGAAGAAGATGTACGACAGCGACATCCCGAAGTGGATAGTCAAGTACCTCGAAAACCGCAACTACAAGATTTCGCAGAAGGCCTGCCAGATGCTGGCCGACTTTCTCGGCAACGACTTGCAGAAGGTGCGCAATGAGCTCGAGAAGCTCATAGTGGCGGTGCCCCAAAAGAAGACCATAGACGACAACGATGTTGAGTACAACATAGGCATTTCAAAGGATTTCAACGTGTTTGAGCTGCAGAAAGCCATCTGCTACGGCGATTTCCCCAAGGCTGTGCAGATTATCAACTATTTTGGCGACAACACCAAAGACAATCCGCTAATTGCCACAGTGATAATACTTTACGGTTTCTATTGCAAGCTCCTGAAGCTGCATTACTCCACCGACAAGAGCCGAAACGGAGCCGCTAGCGTGTTAGGCGTCAACCCATTCTTCATGGAAGACTACTTCGAGGCCGCCCGCCGCTACGACATCCGCAAATGCGTGCAGTGCATAGCTGTCCTCCGCGAGTTTGACCTCAAATCCAAAGGCTACAACGTAGGCGACGTCTCCCAGAAAGAGCTTTACCGGGAAATGATTTACAAGCTGATGCAGTAAAAAAAGGAGAAGAGATAAAAGATTATAGAAAAAAAGAGGAGAAAGTTTAGGCGCGCCGTACGGCGCGCCCCTGGCATACTGCGTCACTATATCAATGTACTATCTTGTTATTTCATCAGATAATTTGTAAAAATAATAATTATTTTATAATTTTGCAAATGTTAAACTAACAGAATTACTAAATTATGAAAGACAATAATAACGATTATTCCTCGCAAGAAAAACCTAAAATTGAAATAGAAATCAACAAGTACAAGCGATTGGTAGATGTTTTGAATAATCCCAAAATGCTTGCTAAAGCCATTGTTGTTTTGGCAGTTGTCATCGTGCTTGTTTTTATAGGCGTTTCAGCAATCGCATTAATTATTAAACGCTTTTATCCCTACAAAGCAGTAGAAACAAATAAATATGGTGCCACTGTGATTAAAAACGAAGATACGGAGGTCACATATTGGTTGTTTAATTCCGCTGATTTGTGGGCAAACTCAGGTATTGAAGTTGAAAAAGGCCAAAGAATAACTATAAAAACGTCTGGAGCTTTCCATTCTGCAATTCATCATTTAGTACGTGATGCAAACAATAATTCTCAAACAGATAAATGGTTAAATGCTACAGGTGGTATGCAATCATTGAATCCGTCTGACAAATCCCGTTCACAATTTAGAATCGCTCCGGAATACGAGTTTAATACGGTGATTATGCAGGTAATACCGCAAAAAGTAATAGATTTGGGAAATGATTGGTATAAAAAAGTTGATTCAAATAAGAAATATACAAAGTATCTCGATTATATAGATGGCGGTGTTAAAGATTCGCTTAATGCTGCTAAGATCTATAAAATTGGCGAAAGTTATGAAAATATCGAGATTCAAGAAAAAGGAGTACTATGTTTCGCCTGTAATGATATCGCTTTGACTCAAAGAAAAATACAAGCCATGCAAAGCTTAGTTGATTTGGATGCTAATGGTAATGACGTTGGGGAATTGAAACTTGGCAGGAGCACAGATGACGAAGACAAGACGGAATTGGATTATTATTTGAAAAACCATTTTGTAGATGCTTGGTTCGTCGACAATGTTGGCTCTTTCCTGATTGTTGTTGAACGTAATAAATAATGTAGTATGTCTCTGATTTCAGCAATATATGATGCTATTTTTACTGAAACGCCATCTGATGTATCTGTAACAGAGCGTTCGTTTGTCTCGGTTATGTTAGAGGCAAATAATCAAAAGGCAGCTTTTGGTAAAGATGATTTCCGCTTGCATCTATCTAAAGGAAAATCTTTGGTCTTAACACGTTTTATAGTGCAATTAACAATTAAATGCACATTAGGTGTAATCTGGCTTATATATGGTATATACAATGTTGTTTACAGGATAATTACTGGTAGATGGCGTGGAATGAAGTCTTCATCAGGGATAAATCTAATTATAAGCTCCATCGTTTTTGTAGCTACAATTATAGCACTTTTATATGTATTGACTTTTTTGACTAAAGAAGTTGTCCTCTCACCAAATAATGCAAGAATCAATGACAAAGGCGTTATTACAGTTGACCAGCCTTGTCTTGAAACACATTCTTTTTTTCTATTGAATGCAGCCAATTTCTGGACACCAACTGACATACAGATTAACAAAGGTGACAGGGTTTATATTACTGCATCTGGCAGTATGTATAGTGATATTTCTGATATGCATAAAGCTGCTAATGAAAACAAAACACTCAAATATGCGCGAAGTATCTTGGGTGCTTATAAAGCTGTAGAAAAAGACACAATTGGTGTTAAATATTGTATTTATGGAAGGTACGATAAGGATGATTATTATGATTGTTGGTTTTTTAAATTGCCTAAGTGCTTAAGCAAGCATCCGCGTTTTGGATCTTTGTTGTACCAGATAGGCTCACCACATAAAGGATATATACCCTATAATACGGATAATAATCCGAGAGCTATTCAACAAATTCATCTAAACAGAAACAATAATGAATTTGTCTTTAAAGCGAAAAACTCGGGCATTTTATACTTGACTTTTAATGATGTCTTACTTGATGCTTCCATATTGAAAAGAATACATAATGACAGTATAAATGGAGAAAAAGCTGGATTAGAAATGTGTGAGGAATTGAAACGAGTGAAAATATTTCATAATAAAGACATTAAAGACGAGCAGATATGGTTCAAGGATAATTTGGGTGAAGTCCTTATTAATGTAAGAATTGAGAAGAGTATTAGGAGAAGTGATTTGCCTTGGTATAAAAAACCTGTTGTATATTTATACAGGCACCTTAATCATTTTGCGACACGAGGACTTGTTAAGTCGAAGGCGTGGTTATATTTTCTTTTTATATCGGTTTTTTTTGCGACAGATGTAATAGTTAGTAGAAAATATAAAAAAAGAATTAAGAATGAATAAATTAAAGATAACAACTCTCTTTTTGCTAATATTGGCATCCAGTTGTGTTTTTGCCCAGCAAAACCTCACTTTGGACAAAGTTACAGTTGTTAGCCGTCATGGCGTGCGTGCTCCATTGGAACAATATCTGAACACCCTTGACGAGATTACCGGTGACGGATATCAATGGACTCGTTGGTCAGTACCTGGTAGTAACCTCACTTTAAGAGGCGGCGCTTTGGAAACTTTGTTCGGAGAATATTTCAGATTGTGGCTTGACAAGGAGGGTGTCAAGTTGGACAGCACAGATGTTTATTTCGGCGCAAGTTCAAAACAGCGTACTATCGCAACAGCCAGAGCATTTGCCGCAGGTATGCTTCCGCTGATGACAGTGCCGATTGACTATAAAGTCAAAGCAGACGGAAGCGTCGGTTATCTTGATCCGGATTATCTCCCTTTGTTGAACGACCGCAGCGCCACGGATGGTATATTTGACACTGTCGCATTCAAGATAGAGGCATATCGCGAGTTGGGAGTGTTGCAGGCACCTTCATACGAATATTTAGAGAAAATTCTTAGAATGAAACATTCTGAGTGTGCTCGAAATAATGGGAATGGGCATTTCGACAATACTGTAGGCGTAAATCTTTATTTCTTTAAAGGCGATGAAAAACAAGAACCCAAAATGCGTGGCGGTTTGAATGATGCTAATATGGCAAGTGACGCGTTCATCCTTCAATATTATGAGATGTCGAATGCCAAAGAAGCGGCATTCGGACGCCGACTCAGTTTCGACGATTGGAAAAAACTAGCTTATATTAAGGATTGTTATGGTGAATATTTATTTACTAAGGCACCAATAGTTGCAGTGAATATCAGCCATTGTATGCTACAAAGAATCCAAACTGAGATGGCTCCTGAAGGTCATAAATTCGCATTTTTGTGTACTCATGATTCGATGATTGCCGCAGTGCTAGCTGCATTAAGAACAGAAAATTATGAACTGCCAAACACAATAGAAGTTAAGACCCCAATTGGGTTTAAATTGGTTCTTGAACAATGGGTTGAAAAAGATGGTGACAATCCTCAAAAATATGTGCGTGCGCGCTTGGTGTATCAGAGTACAGAACAGATCCGAGGAATGCAGCAGATGGATTTGTCAAATTCGCCAATGTCGTATGAATTGAGTTTCATTGGTTTGGAAAAAGCTCCGAATGGCATGTATCGTTACGATGACTTTATGAATCATTTGCAAAAGAGCATTGAAGCATACAATGCGACGGCACGAGGCCAGCATCCTTGGGAATAAAAAAAGGTGGTCAACGACCACCTTTTTTTGTTATTTATTTCTTATTCTTTTTAATCCATTCTTTTGCATTGACAAATGCCTCGATCCACGGAGCGATTTCGTCGTCTTTGCGGTTCTGCGGATAGAATGCCCACTGCCATGGGAGGAAGGCTCTCTCGAGGTGAGGCATCATAGCCAGATGACGACCGTCGGCTGAGCAGATACCGGCCACAGACCATGGTGAACCGTTAGGATTTGCTGGGTATCCGTCGTAGCTGTATGTCAATGCGATGTTGTATTTCTCCTTGCCGTATGGGAAGTTGAACTTGCCCTCGCCATGAGCGATCCAGACGCCGAGACGACGTCCTTTGAGGCTCTTGAGCATGATGCTGTTGGTGTCCTCGATGTTTACGTTCACGAAGCCTGACTCGAACTTATGCGAGTCGTTGTGAATCATGCGCGGATGCTTGTCATGATCTGGGTAGATGAGGTTGAGCTCGGTCATGAGCTGGCAGCCGTTGCAGACGCCGAGGCTCATGGTGTCAGGACGTTTGTAGAAGTTCTCAAGAGCTGTGCGTGCCTTCTCGTTGTAGAGGAATGCTCCTGCCCAACCCTTGGCTGAACCCAAAACATCGGAGTTGCTGAAACCGCCAACAAACACTATCATATTCACATCGCTGAGGTCTTCGCGACCGCTGACGAGGTCGGTCATGTGTACATCCTTGACATCGAATCCGGCGGTGTAGAGTGCGTAAGCCATTTCGCGGTCACACTGGCATCCTTTCTCACGGATGATAGCTGCCTTAATGCCTGAAGGAGTGCGACGGTGCATGTCTATGCCCAGATCCTTTGCCTTGCCGGTGAAGCTGCCGAAGTCAAACTTAAGTGCTTGATTTTTATAATTTTCAAAACGCTCTTTAGCTTTCGCTTCGCCACTCTGTTTTCTGTCGAGGAGATATGAGCTCTTGTACCAAAGATCACGTAAGGCGTTGATATCCAGTTCATAAGACTCTGTGTCTTTCTTAAGGTTGATGCTACGCTTGCTGTTTGGCTTGCCGATGACAGCATACTTGACACCTTCCTTATCGAGTAATTCTTTGGCTTTCTTATCTTTAATTTGGATAACCACTGCCGGCTGCTCGCTGAAGGCCACGCTGATGAGATCGTTGCCAAGTGCGCTGAGGTCGATGTCCATGCCGCCTTCGTTGTTGGCGAATGTCATCTCAAGCAAAGTGGTGATCAAGCCGCCTGCCGACACGTCGTGACCGGCCATAACGAGCTTCTGCTCAATGAGCTTCTGCAAAGTGTTGAAACACTTCTTAAAGTATTCTGTATCTTTGATATCCGGGGCTGCATCGCCAATCTTGCTGATGGCTTGGGCGAAGCTGCTGCCTCCGAGTTTGAAGTTGTCCTTCGAGAAGTCGATATAGATGATTTCAGAGTCTTTGTCGTTAACAACCACCGGTTTGACGGCTTTTTTGATGTCTGTGACCTCACCTGCTGCCGTCACTATGACGGTGCCAGGAGCCAACACCTTCTGACCGTTCTTATACTTCTGGGTCATCGAGAGGGAGTCTTTACCCGTAGGGACGTTGATGCCGAGTGCTAACACAAAGTCGCTCAAGGCTTTGACGGCGCGATACAGACGGGCGTTCTCGCCAGGGTTCTTGGCCGGCCACATCCAGTTGGCGCTCAATGAAACACCTTTGAGGTTCTCCTCTATCGGAGCCCAGACCAAGTTGGTAAGTGACTCAGCTACAGACATTCTTGAGCCTGCCTCAGGGCTTATCAGAGCCACCGCAGGGGCATGTCCGAGAGCTGTGCCAATGCCTCTGACACCCTGATAGTCGAGTGCCATGATGCCGAGGTCGGTGAGCGGAAGCTGCACCTCGCCGGCGCACTGCTGCAGGGCCACACGGCCTGTCACTGAACGGTCAACCTTGTTGGTGAGCCAGTCTTTGCAGGACACACCTTCAAGCTGAAGCACGTCTTTCAGATATTTCTCAAAGTCATTGTTTTTATAGTCGACTTTCTGGAAATGATAGTCTTTGTTGTTGTCGGTCAAGACTGTCTTAGGAGCGCTTCCGAAGAAGTCTGACAGGCTCAAATCTATAGGATTCACGCCGTTTTTGCGGACGAAACGCAGACGCTGGTCATCGGTCGACTCACCAACCATATAATAAGGTGCGCGCTCACGTTCGGCTGTCTGGCGGATAATCTCGGTATCCTGTTTGTTTACAAGCAAACCCATACGCTCCTGCGACTCGTTTCCAATGATTTCCTTGTCGGAAAGTGTAGGATCGCCTATCGGGAGGTTATCGACGTACACTGTGCCGCCGCTCTTGTCGATGAGCTCGCTGAGGCAGTTGAGGTGACCGCCGGCGCCGTGGTCGTGGATGGAACGCACCGGATTGCTGTCGTTCTCCACCATGGCGCGGATGACGTTAGCCACACGTTTCTGCATCTCAGGGTTGGCACGCTGCACTGCGTTGAGCTCGATGGCGTTGGAATATTGTCCTGTTCCTACGCTCGAGACCGCGGCGCCGCCCATACCGATACGGTAGTTGTCGCCGCCAAGCACTATGATGAGGTCGCCCGGCTCCGGATCTTCCTTCATGCTGTCATCTGTCGGAGCAAATCCTATACCGCCTGCCAGCATGATAACCTTATCGTAACCGAATTCATCGGTTTTATTGTCGTTTTCACTGTGTTCGAAAGTCAAGAGAGAGCCGTTGATGAGAGGCTGTCCAAACTTGTTTCCGAAGTCAGAGGCGCCATTCGATGCCTTGATGAGAAGCTCTTCAGGGGTCTGATAGAGCCACGGACGGGCCTTGAAGTTGTCTTCCCACTTGCGCGACTCGTCGTTGCGCGGATAAGGAGTCATGTAGACGGCTGTACCTGCCAACGGGATAGAGCCTCTGCCGCCGGCCAAACGGTCACGGATCTCACCGCCTGTACCTGTAGCGGCTCCGTTGAACGGTTCGACAGTGGTCGGGAAGTTATGTGTCTCCGCCTTGACGGAAATAACAGTGTCTATATCTTTGATTTTGAAGAAGTCGGCCTTGTGCTGTGTAGCTGGGGCGAACTGCTCCACCTTTGGTCCGAGTATGAAAGCCACGTTGTCTTTGTAGGCCGACACCAGACGGTTGGTGTTAGTCTTCGAGGTCTTCTTGATGAGGGCGAACAGAGTGTCTGGCATCTCTTTACCGTCTATGATGAAGGTGCCGTTGAAGATTTTGTGGCGGCAGTGCTCCGAGTTGACCTGAGCGAAGCCATACACCTCAGAGTCGGTGAGGGCGCGGCCTATCTTCTTGCTTATACCTTTCAGATAATCAATCTCTTCCGCACTGAGTGCAAGACCTTCCTCGTTATTGTAAGCGTCTATGTCGGTGATATATTTCAGAGGCTCAGGCTTACGGTCGATGAAGAACACGTCCTGGTCGAGGTTGTTGTATTTGTTCTGCAACATAGGGTCGAAGCTGTTGTCGTTTTCCTCGACCGGATGGAACTCCTCTATACGAGAAACGCCGCGAATGCCCATGTTTTGAGTTATTTCGACGGCGTTGGTGCTCCAAGGTGTAATCATCTCGCGGCGTGGGCCGAAGAAGGTTCCTTTTACAGAATTTCCTTCAATTCTGGTGGCGTCGCCAAAGAGCCAGTTAAACTTTTTAATATCGTTTTCTGAATGATTCTCAACGCTTTCTACAGCGATGACTGTGTTCTGACGGGTTTTGAAAAAGATTATCATGGTATGAGATTTTCAAGGCGCAAAGATACAAAATAGTTTGAAGATTTGAGTGTGAAGTTTGAAGTTTTTTTTCATATTTTTGCGTCAAAATTTTCATCATGAGAAAACACCGTGTACTATTTGTTTGCCATGGCAATATCTGCAGGAGCCCGATGGCGGAATATATTTTGAAGGATATGGTCGAGAAAGCTGGAAGAGCTGAGGAATTCGAGATTGCGTCGGCGGCCACTTCGACCGAGGAGATTGGGAATGATTTGTATCCGCCGGCGAGAAGGATTTTGTTTCAGAAAGGAGTAAAATACGGCTATCGCAAAGCACGGCAGATCACTAAACATGACTACGAATATTACGATTACATCATCGCAATGGATGAGAATAATCTGCGGAATCTGAATAGACTGCTGGGCGAAGACACCGAGCATAAAATCACCCTCATGATGGAGTATGCCGGCCAGCATCGCGACGTAGCCGACCCTTGGTACACAGGCGATTTCGAGACTACATTCAAGGATATAACGGAAGGCTGCAAAGGATTTTTGGCATCGAAAATTAATTTTTCAGAAAAATGTTGCGCGTATTAATAAAAGTTGTATTTTTGCAGTCCGAAAAATTTGAAAAAATATAAATACAAATTAATGTACGCAATCGTAGAAATAGCAGGGCAGCAGTTCAAAGTGAGCAAGGGAGATGAAATCTTCTGCAACCGCTTGAATGGCGATGTCGACAGCGCTATCAGCTTCGACAAGGTGTTGTTGATCGACAATGACGGCAGCACAAGGGTTGGCACCCCCGTCCTCGAAGGTGCTAAAGTAGATGCCAAGATTATCCAGCATCTCAGAGCAGACAAAGTTCTTGTTTTCAAGAAAAAGAGAAGAAAAGGTTATCAGACCTTAAACGGCCACCGTCAGGATTTGAGCAAGGTGCGCATTGAAAACATCACTGAATAATAAACCGAAAAAATTTAAAGAATTATGGCACACAAGAAAGGCGTTGGTAGTTCCGAAAACGGTCGTGAATCACATAGCAAACGACTCGGAGTGAAAGTTTTCGGTGGACAGGCCGTTATCGCAGGCAACATCATCGTTCGTCAGCGCGGCACACAGCATTATCCTGGTGACAATGTCGGAATGGGCAAAGATCACACTTTGTTCGCTCTTACAGACGGCATCGTGGAATTCCGCAAGAAAAGAGAAGATCGTTCATACGTGAATGTCATCCCGGTTAACGGCGAAGTGACAGAATAAACGTAGTTCGGAAACGAACAGAAAAACCATGCCAGCGAGTTAACTCGCTGGCTTTTTTTTATTTCCCCCAGCTTTCACGGTCGAGGCTACGGTATTGTATGGCTTCGGCCAGATGTTCGGGCATGATATTGTCGCAACCGGCCAGGTCGGCAATGGTGCGCGACACCTTGAGAATGCGGTCACGAGCGCGTGCTGAGAGCCCGAGACGCTCCATGGCATTCTTCAGCAGCTGTCCGCACTGGCTGTCAAGAACACAGTACCTTTGTATCAT
>Ga0265298_10008915_pt1 | contig 12004 bp, 14 predicted proteins | sample AusTroGonzalo_MG_3_FD_193486 | JGI IMG/M metagenome (GOLD analysis project Ga0265298, IMG submission 193486) | Bovine rumen microbial communities from tropical cattle in Woodstock, Queensland, Australia - Gonzalo_01 | ecosystem: Host-associated > Mammals > Digestive system > Stomach > Rumen ...
TTATAAGGAAGAAGAATTTGGCATTAGTTTTTATGAAAAAATACCTATTAATTATACTAAAGTTAACAGAAATACTGAAAAGCCTTTTGACTTATTGACTTTACAAGAATTTGATACTATTACTGAAGTTAAAGAATCTTTAGAGGAGTTTACTAAATCAGGTCTTAATATTGATAAAACGCGTATTATTCTTGAAAATAGAGATTATGTAGATATAAATGTTCTTAATGATATAAAAGAAAAATATAATATTGAATTAAGATATGGTATAGATTCGACTTATTCTATTGATGATTTAGAAGATTTTATTGCTATGAGAGCAAATATTAATTATTATAAAAAATTAATTGATGAAGCAGAATTATCTCCATTTGAAAAATTAACTTATGCATATGATTTAATTAAATCTCATGAATATAGAGAAGCAGAAAATAAAAATGAATCTAGACGTATAGATAAGATTGTTAAGACAGGATATATAGTTTGTGCAGGTTATTCTTTCTTTTTAGAACAATTATTAAAAGAAGAAGGAATAGATGCTATGACTATTTATACGAATGTTCCTAATGAAAAAGGATTTGAAGCGCATGCAAGAAATCTTGTTAAAATAAAAGATGAAAAATATGGTATAGATGGGGTATTTGCTTTAGATGCTACGTTTGATAGTGCTAGAAATCTAATAAAAGTAATTGATGAAAACGGTGATGAAAAGATCAAGGTAGGTTATGAAAAATTAGAATCAGATGTGGTTGAAAAATATTATGATAATTTATCATTATATAGATGTTTTATGGTACCAATAAGAGATTATCAAAGAATCTTTAAAGGAGAAGATTTCCCTGATGAACAAGAATTTATGGGAGATATAGAATTACCTACGAGTACTCCTTATAAAAAATATTCATGTAATACTAGACCTGGTTTTGATCAAGTATTGAGAGCAGTAGCAAAGATTAGATTAAAAGAAGGATATTCTAAAGAAGCAGCAATTGAGTCTATCAGAGGTATTATAGAAATAAATGATTATTTGGATAAAGAAAATTCTTTTGAACTACAAGCAGCTACTATTAAAAATAATTTTTAAGTAAATATTTTGAATATTTACTTTTTTTTGATATAATATTAATACTTAATTCTTTAAATTAAAATTTTTTTGAAAGGAGATATTATGAGTAAAATTAAAATTTTTAGTTTGGGCGGACTTAATGAGAACGGAAAAAATATGTACGTCGTAGATGTAGATAATGATTTATTTATTTTTGATGCGGGCTTAAAGTACGCTAATGAAAAGATGCTTGGAATAGATTATATTATTCCGGACTTTACATTTTTAAAAGAAAATATAAAAAGAATAAAGGGTGTTTTTATTACACACGGACATAATAAAAGCATGGGAGCTATCCCAGATATAGTTAAAGAATTAAAAGATATTCCTATATATTCATTAAAATTTACATGTGATGTTATAAGAAGAAGATTAGATGATCAAGGAATAGAGTATAAGAATCTTCATGAAATAGATGCATATAAGAAAATTAATTTTGGTAAATGTAGTATATTTCCAGTAAGATTAACACATTCAATTCCAGATAATGTTGGATATGTATTAAATACTCCAGATGGAGCCATTGTTTATACAGGTAACTATGTATTTGATTCATCAATGAATGGATCGTATGAAACAGATATAGGTAAACTTGCTTATGTTGGTAAACAAAAAGTATTATGTTTATTATCTGAATCTGAATATGCAGATAAACAAGGATATACTGTTCCAAATAACAGAATATCTGATAAAGTAAATGAAATACTTGAACATAGTGAAGGTAGAGTAATTATTACTGTATTCTCTGCTCATATTAGTAGACTTCAAGAGTTATTAACTGAAATAGAACAAACTCAAAGAAGAGTAGTAATAATGGGTAAAATGTTACAAGAATTAATTAATTATGTAATAGATAATGGATATGTAAAATTTGATAAAGATAAAATTGGATCACTAAATAATGTTGAAGATAAAGATGCAGTTATATTAATATCTAATGAAAATGAAAAACCATTTGTTAATCTAGAAAGAATAGTAAATGGGTATGATAAATATATTAAGATATTACCAACAGATACTGTATTTTATCTAGATCCAGTATCTACTAATAACGAAATGATGGCAGTTAGATTAAGTGATGAAATAGCTAAGATGGGAGCTAAAACTATTAGTTTGAGCCCTAAGAAACATTTACTTAACCACGCATCTATCGAAGATATAATGTTAATGCTTAACTTGATGAAACCTAAGTATTATATGCCGGTTATGGCTGAATATAGACATATGGTTGAAAATGCTGATATTGCTTATGATATGGGTATACCTAAAGAAAATATAATACTTAAGTTAAATGGAGAAGTAGCTACCATAGTAGATGGGAAATTAACTGAAGATACTGATAAGATTAAAATTAATGATATTTTAATCGATGGTAATTCTTCTAAAGATATCGGGGAATTAGTTTTAAAGGATAGAGAATTATTATCTGAAAATGGTATTGTTATTGTTTGCGCTACATTAAGTAAAAAGACTAAAGCAATACTTGCTGGTCCAGAAATAATTACAAGAGGATTTATATATGTTAAAGAAAATGCAGAATTTATTGAACAAATTAAAGATATATCTTTAAAGATTATTAATTCTAATATAACTTCTAGTTATGTAGATTTTAATAAGATTAAAGAAGATATTAGAAATGTATTAGGTAAGTTCTTATATGAAGAAACAGAATGTAAACCAATGATAATAACTATTATTAATGAGATAGAAAGATAGTGTTAACCACTATCTTTTTTATGACTATATCTTGAAAAAAAGTCAAAAATATGGTAATATATTTTTCGAAAGGTTAGAGGTGTAATATGTTATATATTATCATTGCGATAGTTGCAGTTATTCTTTTAATAATTGGATTTATCGTAGCAAATTATAATGCTTTAATTCAATTAAGAAATAAAGTAAGAGATCAATTTAGTCAAATTGATGTACAACTTAAGAAACGTGCAGATTTAATACCAAACTTAGTAGAAACTATTAAAGGTTATACTAAACATGAGAAAGGAACTTTAGAAGACGTTATTAAGGCTAGAAATACTTATTTAACTGCTAATACTGTTGAAGAAAAAGGACAAGCAGATAAAGAAATGACTAGTGCTTTAAATAAACTATTTGCTTTAGCTGAAAGTTATCCAGATTTAAAAGCTAATGAAAACTTCTTAGATTTACAAGCACAATTAAAAGAATGTGAAGAAAAGATTAGTTATGCTAGACAATTCTATAATGATTCAGTTCTTGCTTATAACAATAAATGTGAAATGGTTCCAAGTAATATAATTGCTGGAATGTTTGGTTTCAAAAAAGAAAATTTCTTCGAAGCAACTGAAGAAGAAAGAAAAAATGTTAAAGTTGAATTTTAATTTATAGGATTACTTAGTAATCCTTTTTTTAGATTAAGGAGGATATATGAAACATATTAAAAAAATAATATTAGGTTTATTATTAGTTATTGTTCCTTTTATTAAAGTACAAGCTAATAGTATATCTGATGTTAAAATGGATATCTATGTAGATCAAAATGGTGATGCTACTATTACAGAAACTTGGACTGCATATACTAATCAAGGAACTGAAGGATATCATCCATATTTTAATATAGGTAATTCTACTATAGAAGTAATAAGTGCTTCTATGGATGGAAATCCTTATACTATAGATTATTACTGGGATATTAATAGAGGATTAAGTGAAAAAGCCTATAAGGCTGGAATATATAGAACAGGTAATGAAGTAGATGTATGCTATGGTATAACAGAATATGGAAATCATACATATGAGATTAAATATAGAATAACAAAATTTGTTGCTAACTTAGAAGATGCAGATATGATAGACTGGACTTTATTCCCATATGAATTTAGTGTAGAACCTAGAAATGTATATATTAAGATTTACAGTGATTTTCAATATGATAAAAAAACAGTAGGTGTTTGGGGATATGGTAAAAAAGGAGCACCATGTTATGTATATGATGGTTATATTGAGATGACTACTGATGGAAAAACATTAGGAAGTAGTGAATTTTTAAAAATATTAGTTAAATTTCCAAAGGATACATTTAATAAAAATAATCCACTAGAAAATAATTTTGATTATTATCTTCAATTAGCTGAAGAAGGTGCTGATAAATATACTGAAAGTAAATGGGCTAAGGTATTTGCCATTATTTTTGGAATGTTAGTGTCTATGGGCCCAGTAATTTTAATGACTGTACTAACTGCTGTTTTAGGTAAGAATTCTAGTAACAATTATTATAATAAATGTATGTTTGGTGAAGCAGGAAATAAAGTTAGAAAAGATGTTCCTAATTTTAGAGAAATACCATGTAATAAAGATTTAATAAGGGCTTATTGGGTTGCATATCATTATAATCTAGATAAGAAGAAAGAAAACTTTTTAGGAGCAGTTCTTCTTAAATGGATTAAAAATGATAATGTTAGAGTAGAAAGAATAGATAAAAAAGGTATATTTACTACTAAGAGTGAAGCTAATATTATATTTAATAAAGTTCCAGGGACTAATGAAATGGAAGATAAATTATATAATTGGATGGTAACTGCTAGTAAAGATGGTAAACTTGAAAAAAATGAATTTTCTGATTGGTGTAGAAATAATTATTCTAAAATACTTAATTGGTTTAAAGACGTATTAGAATATGAAAGTAAGATGCTTGTTAATGAAGGAAAAGCAACAGTAACAAAATCTGGTTTCTTAGTTCAAACTAATAAATATCTTATCGATGATTCTATGATGATTGAAGCAGAACAAATGGCAGGATTAAAGAATTTCTTCAAAGAATTTACAAAGATTAATGAAAAAGAACCGATTGATGTAAAACTTTGGGATGAATATTTAATGTATGCTCAAATATTTGGTATGGCTGATGAAGTAGCAGAACAATTTAAGAAATTATATCCAGAAGTTATTGAAGCTATGAATACTCAAAACTTTGATTATACTGATCTAGTATTTGTTCGTTCATTAAGTAATACAGGAATATCTACAGCTGCTGCAAAATCTGCTGCAGTTGCTAGAGCTAGTTCATACTCTGGCGGCGGAGGAGGATTCTCTTCTGGCGGCGGAGGCGGAGGCGGCTTCGGTGGCGGCGGAGGCGGAGGCGGTTTCCGTTAATAAAAATAATCTTCTTTCATATACTTTACTAGAGGTAGGTATATGAGGGAAGATTTTAAAAACTTTGTCAATAATCACAAAGAGTTAATTACATATGTTAATCAAGATAAAATGACATGGCAAAAGTTCTATGATATGTATAGTTTGTATGGAGAAAATAGTGATGTCTGGGAAGAATATTTTAAAAAAGAAGATAGTAAATTAAATATTTCTTTAAAAGATATAATTGATAAAGTAAAGGGATTAGATCCTGATGAAGTACAAAAGAATATTAATTCTTTAAACAAAATATTATCTTTAGTTAGTACACTAATATCAAAAGATAATAATGTACAAGAAGAATATGAACCAATGCCTTTATATAAAAAGTTTGAGGATTAATGACATTAGATATTATTTTTAGAATTAATAAAGATGAAAATCTCCATAGGTATCTAAGAGAAAACTCTTATTGGTATAAACTATTAAATAGAGATCCTAAACTAATTGATAAGATGAATGAAGATATGAAAAAAGCATATAAATTAACTCTAGAAGATAAAGTTAGTGATTTAACAAGTAAAATAAACTTAATAAAGGGATTTTTAGATGCAAGTAAATGATAAACAAAAAGAAATAATTAATAAAATAGACAATTCTGATGAAATAAAAAGATTTAGAGAATTAGAAAAATCTATTAAAAATAATAAAGAATATATTTCTTTAATGAATGAATTTAATAAAATTGATAATCCTTCTAATGAAGAAATAATTAATCTAAGAAAAAGATTATTTAAAATAGATGGAGTTAAAGAATATTTAGAATTAGAAAAAGAAATAAGATTATTTTCTAAAAAAACTAGTAATATTATAGCTAGTGTTGTAGATAATGAACATTGTGAAAAGTGATTGAAATAATCACTTTTTTTTCTTATAATACTTTTAGGTGATTCAAATGCTTAAAAATAATATTAATTTAAATTTATATAAAGTATTTTATGAAGTAGCAAAATATGGTAGTTTTTCTAAAACTGCAGAATTTACTTATACTACAGAGTCTGCTATTAGTAAATCTATTAAGAAACTAGAAGAAGAATTAGAAACAAAATTATTCTATAGAAATTCTAGTGGAATAGAATTGACTGAAAAAGGGAGAGAATTATTATTTTATGTAGAAAAATCCTATGGAAATTTATTAACTGCAGAAAGAGTAATGCTAGAAACAGAAAATCTAGAAAGAGGTAAACTAAATATAGGATTACCATCTTATATATCATCATTTTTCTTCTTTGATAAAATAATTGATTTTCATAACAAGTATCCAAATATAGAAATTACTTTAATGAATGGGTCAAGAGAATACTTATTAAGTCTACTAGATAAACATCAAATAGATTTTATAGTATATTCATCACCAATAAAACATGATATTAATAATAAAGACTTAGATGTTATAGATTTATATCATGTTAATTATACATTCTTTTGTAAAAAAGAGGATTATGATAAATATAAGAATATTAAATCAATAAAAGATTTAAAAGATATTCCACTAGTATTACCAGTACCAGGTACTAATCATAGAAAGTATTTAGATGAAGTATTTATAAAGAATAATACTATTCCAAAGAGAACAATTAATATACATACTAGTGAAGGAATATTAACTGGTGTAAAGAATAATTGTGGAATCGGTTATATAATATCAGATATAATTAAGGATAATAAAGATTATATTAAACTAGATATAAAAGAAAAATTACATGAAGAAAGTATAGTTATTATATATAATAAAAAATTTTTAACTACAGCACCAATTAGATTTATCGAAGAAAATTTAAATATTAATATTAAATAGATATTCCGTAGAGGAATACCTATAGTGAAAAATAATCGCTTTTAATATAGCGATTATTTTTATATAATGAATTTAGAAAAGCGTTTTTCATATATTAAAGAGGGAGGTTTTATTATGAAGAATAATACTTCATTTAGTGATGAAGAAATACTTAACATAGTAGAAATAACTTCAAATGAGTGTGCTTTGTCTTTAACACCTAGACAAGTTATAAATATAATAGAAGAAATTGAAGATAAAAATTTTAAGGAAGAAGATAAATTCCTAGCATTAAAAACTATTGCTAAGATACGCGCAGATGTTTTATTTTGTATAAATCATACTACTAAACATAGACAATTTTTAGAAAGAAAAAGTCAATTTAATACTATCGAAGGTCAAGTAGTTCGAGTTAAAAATGCCATGTATCCAGAGAATATTGATAAAAAAATACTACTGGATATAGATGATAAAGTAATAGAAAGTATATATGAATCACATATAAATGAATTAAGATTAGAAATGAATGAAAGAAAATATGGAGAAAACAAGGTAAAAAAATTAACATTATAGAGGTGATTTTATGAAAACAATTGAAGTGGTAGCAGCATTAATAGAGAAAAATGGGGATATTTTAGCTACACAAAGAGGTTATGGAGAATTCAAGGGCAAATGGGAATTCCCTGGAGGAAAAATAAAACCAAAAGAAGATCAAGAAAATGCATTAGCACGTGAAATAAAAGAAGAATTAAATGCAGATATTAATATTATTGATTTTTTAAATACTGTTGAATGTGATTATCCAAAATTCCATTTAATTATGCATACTTATATATGTACTTTACAAAACGAAATAGAGTTTGTAAGGCATAATGAAGAAGAATTTGAACATGATAATATGGTTTGGCTTGAAAAAGAAGATCTTGATCATTTAGATTGGTTACCTGCTGATATTGAAGTAATAAAAGCATACAAAAAATTAAGAAGAAAATAATGGAGGTAAATATGGAGAATGATGAATTATTTGAAATACCTAAAGAATATTTAGGTAATAAAAGAATAGAAGAAGATTATATATCAAAAGAAAGCTCTGCTATGGCTACTGCCATATCTCAAGCACTTATGAGTAAAGATCCATCTACTCAAGTAGGAGCATGTTTTTTAGATAAAGATGGTAATATTATGTCGTGTGGCTATAATTGTCCACCTAAGGGATGGCCTGATGAAGAATTTACTTGGGATAAACCAAAGGAAGAAGAATATAATAAATATACTTATATTGTTCATGCTGAGATGAATGCGTTATTTAATTATAATGGATCAATTAAAGATTTTAAAGGTTCAACTGCTTATGTTACATTTTTACCTTGCCCAAATTGTGCTAAACATTTAGTACAAGCAGGAGTAAAAGAAGTAGTTTATTTAGCAGAAAATAATAGTAATGCTTTTTCTAAATTATCATCTTCAATAACTAAATATATTTTTAAAAAGTGTAAAGTTAGTTATAAAAAGTATGATTCTATCAATGAAGATAATATAAATATAATGGTATTTAAGATGAAAACTGAAGATGAAAAAGATTTAGCTTTCTTTGAAAAAAAGAAAAAATTAAACTTAAAAAAAGATAATAATCAATAATTATCTTTTTTTTATTCTTTATTTGTGATAAATTATATATGAAGAAAAAAGATGGTGTTATTATGATTGGAAATAAAGTAATTGTACATGTATTAGTAAAAACAGATAGTGGATACTTAGTAATGAAGAGATCTAAAGAGGAATCAGCTTATCAAGAGTATTGGGATATTCCTGGAGGTTCTGCTGAAGAGGGTGAACTACCTAGAGAAGCTGCTATTAGGGAAACAAAAGAAGAGGCAGGGTTAGATATTATCCCTCTAAAAGTAATTCATGAAGATAGTAGATTTGATGATATTAAAAATGCTGTATATATTAGATTAGTTTATTCATGTGAAGTAAAATCTGATATAAATAATATAGTTTTACAACAAGAAGAACATACAGAATATAGATTTATTAAATCTCTAAAAGATTTAGAAGGAGAAAAAATAACACCTTTTGTTATGGACTTATTTAATAATATATAATGGTAATTATTATATAATAATTACTTTTTTTATGTTATAATACTTTTTAGGAAGTGATTTTTATGCAAAGACCAAAAGGTACAATAGATATCTATGGAGAATACTATAAGAAATTAAATTACATCAAAAGAATTTTTGATGATTTATGTGATGAATATAATATTGGTTATATAGAAACACCAGTATTTGAAAATAGTGAAGTATTTCATAGAGGTGTTGGAGAAGGAACTGATATTGTTACAAAAGAAACATATGATTTTAAAGATAGAGGAGATAGAGATATTACTTTAAGACCAGAAGGAACTGCTGGTGTAGTTAGATCTGTAATAGAAAATAAGCTATACACAACTTTACCATTAAAATTATGCTATTTTGGAAAAATGTATAGATATGAAAGACCACAATCTGGAAGACTTAGAGAATTTTATCAAGCTGGTGTAGAAATATTTGGAGATCCAAGTCCATTAATGGATGTTAATGCTATTTCATTTATGGTTAAATTCTATGAAAGAATAGGTCTTAAAGGTATTAAAGTTAAAATTAATTCAATTGGTAAATTAGAAGATAGAATTAAATATATGGAAGCTTTAAGAGAATACTTTAAACCATATATAGATGGTCTTTGTGATGATTGTAAGGCTAGATTTGAAAAGAATACTTTGAGAATATTAGATTGTAAAGAAGATGCGGATAAAGATTGCATTAAGAACGCTCCAAAGATTGGAGACTATTTATCTGAAGAATCAAAAGAATATCTAAATAAAGTATTAGAAGGTTTAAAATCACTTGATATTGAATATGAAATAGATGATACTCTAGTAAGAGGATTAGATTATTATAATGATACTGTATTTGAAGTAGTATTTAATGGAAGCTCCGCACTTGGTGGAGGAGGAAGATATGATAAATTAACTTCTATCCTAGATGGTGTAGATTTACCTGCAGTAGGTTTTGCTATTGGAGTTAATAGAGTAATCCAAATACTTGATGAAGAAGATATCAAAGTAATTGATGATGATGCATTAGATGCATATATTATGCCAGTATCAGAAAATGAAAATAATTATGCAATAGAATTAATGTCATCTTTAAGAGATAATGCATTTAAAGTAGATATGGATTTCACTGGTAAAAAGATGCCTGCTAAATTTAAAGAAGCAGATAGATATAATGCTAAATTTGTAATCATAGTAGGGGAAGAAGAAGTTAAATCTAATAAATTAACAATTAGAGATAATTTAACTAAAGAAGAAGAAAAAATAGAAAGAGATAATTTAATTGATTATCTTGATGTAAATATTTAATGAAAAATATAGAGTTAATAGAAAGTTATTTAGATGAATTATTTCCAAATCCAAAATGTGAAATAAATTATTCAAATGAATATGAATTATTAATAAATATCATGTTATCTGCTCAAACAACTGATAAAAGAGTAAATATAGTAAGTAAAGAATTATATGGAAAGTATAATTCTTTAATGTCTTTATCAGAGGCAGATATTGATGATTTAAAAAGAATAATTCATTCACTTGGTAACTATAATAAAAAAGCATTATTTATAAAAGAAATAGCAACTACTTTAGTTACTAAATATAATGGTATAGTACCTAAAAATAGACTTGATTTAGAGAGTCTCCCTGGAATCGGTAGAAAGACAGTAAATGTATTTTTAAGTGAACTAAATATAGAACCACAGATTGCTGTGGATACTCATGTACATCGTGTTAGTAAGAGATTACAACTTGCTACCGGAAAAGATGATGTACTTAAGACTGAGATGAAGTTAAGGAAAGCCTTTAAAAAAGAAAATTGGAATAAAAGACATTTACAAATGGTTTTGTTTGGAAGATATAAATGTAAAGCAATTAAACCAGAGTGTGAAAATTGCAAATTAAAAGAAATATGTAAAAAGTGATGGGGAAATATGGGATTAAAAGAATTATTACAGAAATGTAGAGAGTATTTAAAATATAGAGAAATTGGAGAAAAAGAAGGAAATATATCTAGAGTTGTAATAGATAATTATAAAAGTATAGATTATTTAACCAATTCTGGTGTTAAAAAATTGACTGTACCGTCAAGATATAGAAAAGAGGAATCGAAAAATGGAAAGAACGTTAATTAAGAATCTTGAAGAAGAAAAAGAATCTTTAATAAAAGGGCATATTAATAAAATTAGAGATACTAAATATATGATCTTTATAGTTCTAGAAGATAGAAGTGGATTTATTCAAGTTTCTATTGAAAAAGAAGGTAATGAAGAATTAGTTAAAAAACTTGAAGGTGTTCTTAAAGATTCAATTATGGAAGCTGTAGGCGAAATGAAACTTAGTGAATATGTTAAACAAGGTGGAAAAGAATTTATACCTACAAACATTGAAATATTATCACGAGCAGAAGCATCACCACTTGAAGAAGGAGCTAATCTAGATACAAGACTAGATTATAGATGGATAGATTTAAAGACTGAAAAGAATCAATTAATGATGAAGATTCAAAGTACTTTAGTAGAAGGTATGAGAGAATATTTATATAAAGAAGATTTTACTGAAATACATACACCTAAATTAATTGGTACTGCATCTGAATCAGGATCAGAAGTTTTTGAAGTATCTTATTTTGATAGAAAGGCATATTTGGCTCAAAGCCCACAATTCTATAAACAAATGGCTATAGTATCAGGGCTTGAAAGAGTATTTGAAGTTGCACCAGCATTTAGAGCAGAAAACTCTAATACATATAGACATGCAACTGAATATACTTCATTTGACGTTGAATTTGCTTATATTAATTCATATGAAGATGTAATGGATTTAGAAGAAGATTTAATAATAGCAGGACTAACTA
>Ga0265298_10008916_pt1 | contig 12004 bp, 8 predicted proteins | sample AusTroGonzalo_MG_3_FD_193486 | JGI IMG/M metagenome (GOLD analysis project Ga0265298, IMG submission 193486) | Bovine rumen microbial communities from tropical cattle in Woodstock, Queensland, Australia - Gonzalo_01 | ecosystem: Host-associated > Mammals > Digestive system > Stomach > Rumen ...
TCATGATGGCATTGGCGAAGTCGGGACTGCTGCCGTGGGAGTGGGTGCACTTGATGGGCATCGAGGCGGGACCACTGCAATGGAATGGGGTGGCAGGCGTGATGACTCCGCTTTGCAAAGCGATAAGTCCGACCACGGTTTTGAAAGTCGAGCCAGGGGGATAAGTTCCGCTGATGGCGCGGTTGATGAGAGGTTTCATCGGGTCTTCCTGAAGTTCGTTGTAATGCTTTCCGCGTTCGCGACCTACCAGCAAGTTGGGGTCGTAGGTGGGACTGGTGACAAAAGCCAGAATTTGTCCCGTTGAAGGCTCAACGGCCACGATGGATCCTATTTTGCCTTGCATCAACTGTTCACCGTAGGCTTGCAAGTCGGCATCCAAACCCAAATAGATGTCTTTTCCGGCGACGGGATCCTTGTCGAGTTCCCCGTCCATGAAGCTGCCCATCTCGCGGTTGTGAACGTCCACCATCATCACTTTCAGGCCTTTCACGCCCCGAAGCTCTTTTTCGTAAGATTTCTCAATCCCTGATTTTCCTACGTAATCGCCTTGTTTATAGTAGTTTTCCTCGTCTTTCTCCAGTTCATTTTTGCTGATTTCTCCAATGTCGCCCAAAGTGTGTGCAGCAATCTCCAAAGGATAATGGCGCACGGTGCGGGTCTGGAAATAGAAGCCAGGATAACGGTAAAGCACCTCGGCGATGTGGGCGTAGTTCTCTTTCGAGACTTGGGTCATGAATGGCGAAGGCTTCATAAAGGATTCCTTTTTCGCCTTATTCATTCGTTCGATGAATGAAGCCTTGTCGATGTCGAGCAGGCGGCAAAATCCAAGCGTGTCGAATGGATAATACGGGTTGAGCGTGTCTTTGATGATAGTCTGTTTTGGGGTCACCATGAGGTCGTAAACCGCTTCGTTGAACACCAAAAGTTTGCCGTTTCGGTCGAAAACTTTGCCTCGGGCGGGATATTGGGTCACAAAACGCAAGGCATTGTTGTCGGCCAACTTTTTGTATTGTTTGTCGATGACTTGGAGAGAAAACAGCCTAATAATAAACAACACCCCCACAGCGATGAAGATGCCAATAATAAGTATTTTCCTGGAAATCAGGATTTTTCTGCTCTTTCTCATGTGAAATGATTGATTTTACAAAAGTACAAGTTTTATTGGACAATGGTAGTGGCTTTGCAAAAAAAATTTCCTTTTTGTTGAAAAACACCCTCATTCATTGTTACAATTATCTTTTTTCGTATATTTGCACGATTTTTTATGCAAAAAATGAGAAAGTGTATCATGTTTTTGATGCTGTGTTGCTTGGGCCTTTGTGGGTGTAGGCATGAGCAGAAAAATGCAGAGCTGCTTCATCGCAGCTTCTATAACTGCATTTGGGAACGCTTTGATTATGTGCGTAATAAAATCGAAGTCAAGGAGGAAACAACTTTCGACTTGAGCATGAAAATCAGTTTTACCGAAGAGTATCCCTATAAGGATTTTTCCATGGTTTTCACGGTTTTCACTGAGAACGACGAACCCTATAGAAGCAAGGGCTACAAGTTCAACCTGAAAGATGCTGAAGACCATTGGAATTCCGAATTGGTTGATGGATGCTATACCTTCGAGTTGCCCATCAACAAAAACCTGATGATTACTGAGCCGGGCATTTATTGTTTCCAAATTGAAAACAAGATGCCCATCACTCCATTGGTGGGAGTAAAGGAATTGACATTGATAAATAACTGAAAATAAACAAATAACATATCACTATGAAGAAAAGAATCACAAAATTGGGAATTGCGGCAATTTTATTAGCCATGACTTTTGCCTCATGCGTGCCGCAAAAGAAAATGCTTTACCTGAAAGAGGCCGAAATGATTTCGGAAAACCTTTCGAAGAATTATGTCAACGATCGTTCAATCAATTACAAATTGCAACCGGGTGACAACCTCTTCATTCGCGTTATGAATACTATTGACGAACGCAGTGCAGCTGCCCTTATGGGTAATAACGATGGAAGGGGTAATTATCTGTCTTCCGATGCTAGTATATATCTCCAGTCTTATACCTTGGACGAGGAAGGCTGCATTGAAATGCCCCTGACGGGAAAGATAGAGCTGAAAAACCTTACGGTTGATGAAGCCAAGGCACGATTGCAAGTTGAACTTGACAAGTATGTTAACCAGACTACTATTATTGTGAAGTTGTCTAACTTCAACCTTACTGTGCTTGGAGAAGTGAACCGTCCTGGTATGTATAAGGTCTACCAGTCACAAATCAATCTGTTTGAGGCCATTTCCATGGCAGGCAACATGACCAATTTCGCCAAAAACAGCGAAGTGAAAATTATTCGCCAGACAGATACAGGTTCGGAAGTTGTTACTATTGACATGGGTGTGGCAGATATTTTGTCGTCACCTTATTATTATTTGAAACCGAACGACATCATTTATATTGAGCCGCTCAAGATCAAGCAATGGGGCTTCACTACATTCCCCTATTCGACAGTTTTCTCTGTCGTCTCGTTGGCTGTCACCTTGGTTACCCTTGTGCGTAGTATGAGCAAATAAACGAAACAAGAATTAAAACATTAAACATCAAATAGAGTTATGCAGAACGAAACAACAAACTACAAGCCACAGCAAAGTGCTGACGAACAGTCCATTGATATCAAACAGTTGATTTACATCTGCCTAAGCCATTGGTATCTTTTTGTCATAGGCGTTGTCGTTGCCCTGGCAGCCGGATTTGCCATCAATAAATACAAGCCTAATATTTACCAAGCTTCAGGCACAGTAATTATTAAGGACAAAGGTGGTTTTGACCCCACATCTTTGATGACCAATTTGAATACGAACACACAAAACGTGGAAAATGAGATGGCCATCATGAGATCTTACACGCTTACTGAACGGACCGTCAAGAAAATGAATTTGGAAGTTTCGTATTTTGACAAAGGACGTGTTTCCACTGTTGAGCTTTACAAGACTTCCCCATTTACTGTGGAGTTTGACCGTAGCGTGCCTCAGACTGTGGGTATTGTCTATGAGATTTCGAGTATAGGAGACGAAACAATGATTCTCCAAGGCACCTGTGAGTATTATTCAAAATATGATTTTGTCCTTTGTCAATCTTTGGGAAGCTATCCTCAAAAAATTGATTTTACTTGCAAATGTAAGCAAGGTGAATGGATTGACAACGGCTACAACCGCATCCGTATCGTTTTGAATGAGCGGTATAAAGCAGAGACTGATAACAGCAGGAAGTTGTCTTTCTGCATCAATAGTTATCCGCAATTGGTAAACCAGATGAGCAAGTTTACGGTTTCTTCTATAAGTAAGCAGGCATCGGTTGCTTCAATTGTTATGACTGGCCAAAATCCTCTGAAGATTGTGGAATTCATCAATGCATTGATGAATGAATATGTGAATAGTGGTCTGGAGAAGAAAAACATGGTTTCTGAAAACACCATCCAGTTCATTGACAATGAATTGACAGGCATTCAGGAATCATTGAGTAGTGCTGAAAGTGAGTTGAAGGATTTCCGCACCCAGAACGACTTGATGAACCTTGACATGCAGGCTTCCCAAATCTATAGCAACTTGAAAGCCTTAGAGAAGGAAAAAGCTGAAATGACGGTTAATTTCAAAATTTACCAGCGCTTGCAAGATTATATCAAGGAACAAATTGACGACCCTGAGAGATTGGCTTCCCCCAGTACTATGGGCATCAACGACCCCTTGCTGAACCGTTTGGTAGCCGAGTTAGTCACGCTTTCACAAACTAAGGCCACACAGTTGCTGACCCAAACAGAACAGCACCCTCAGATTGTGAAATTGGACGAACAAATTGTTACCACAAAGAAAACGTTGTTGGAAACCATCAATAACTTGGTAATCAACGCTCAGATGGGTCTTGATGAAATCGACAAACGAATTGCGAAGGCTGTTTCAGAAACAAGGGTATTGCCTGAGAAGCAACAACAACTTATCAATTATCAGCGTAATTTCAATTTCAACGATGAAACTTACAAATACTTGATGCAACGTCGTGCTGAAGCCCAAATCCTGAAAGCCTCCAATACGCCCGATAACGAAATCCTTGATATAGCCAGACTTGATAGGGTATCCAAGATTTCGCCCCGCACCTCGATGAATTATCTTGTCGCTTTGATTTTGGGTCTGTTGATTCCTGCATTATATTTGTTCCTCAAAGATTTCTTCAACGTGTCCATCAACGACCGCAAGGATATTGAGAAACTGACCAGTTTCCCAATCATCGGTCAAGTAGCATTGGCAAATGGCAAGGATCCGCTTGTGGTGGTCAACAACCCCAAGGCACCTATTGCAGAGTCGTTCCGTTCGATTCGTACCAATGTCGAATTCCTCACCCAAGGCAAGGAGAAGAGCACGATTTTGGTTACCGGCGATATGCAAAGTATCGGTAAGACCTTCAACAGTATCAACGTGGCTTCCATCTATGCGCTCTATGGAAAGAAGACCGTTTTGTTGGGTTTCGATATGCGTAAACCTAAGCTCTACAAGGAGTTCGGACTGAGCAACAGTTTGGGTTTGAGTTCATTCCTTTCCAACAAGGAATCTCTTGACAGCATCATTCAAAACACTGCGGCCATCCCGAGTCTTGATGTCATCACCAGTGGTCCTATTCCGCCCAATCCGGCTGAGCTTATTGCCTCCGAAAAGTGCAAGGAACTCTTCGATCTTTTGAGGGAACGTTATGATTACATCATCATTGATACGCCGCCTGTTGGATTGGTGACCGATGCCTTCCTGCTGATGAAGTACTCCGACGTGAATCTGTTCATCGTCCGTCAGGGTGTCACCAACAAGAACATCTTCGGAAGCATCATCAAGGATCTTGAACAACGCAACCTCAATATTTCGATTGTCCTCAACGGTATCCAAACCAACAAGGGTTATGGCTACGGTTACGGCAAGAAGTATGGTTATGGTTATGGCTACGCTTACGGTTATGGCTACGGCAGATACAGCAGCCACAGCAGCGGTTACTATGGCAACGACTACTATGGCGAAGGCGACGATAGTGAAGGGAAGAAGTCCAAGAAAGCCAAGAAAGAGAAGAAAAGCGAATAATAAGCTTTCGTAAATGAATGAGAAAACAGATAGGTATTGGCACGCCTTATATGTCAGGTCGAGGGCCGAAAAGAAGGTTTTGGCCCAACTTGAAGATATGGGCGTGCAAGCTTATTTGCCCCTAATTACGCGCCTTAAACAATGGAGCGACCGCAAAAAAAAGGTAGAAGAGCCTTTGTTCAAGTCGTATGTGTTCGTCTATTCTAACGAAAAGGAATACATCCCGATTTTGAATGTCTATGGTGTGATTAAGTTTGTCACATTTGAGCGGAAAGCGGTGATTGTTCCTGAAAACCAAATACTTGCCATAAAGCAATATATTAATGATTACGAGCGGGGAGAAGATGGCAAGATGATGAATAACACGGATGATTTGAAGGAAGGCCAAATGGTGAGGATTATCAATGGCCCGATGAAAGGTCTTGTTGGTCGTTTGGATACCATCAAGGATAAGCGCCGCTTGATAGTTTTCATTGAGGTGGTGGGGCAGTACATACCTGTCAACATTCCAAGGACGAGGGTGGAGCGTGTGGTTGGAGGTTGATACCAAAATTTGCAGACAATTCAAACTTATAAGACATGGATTCAGAGAATAAAACGAAAAAACCGATTTGGCTTTATGTGCTTCTCGGATTGTTGGCAGTCGCTTTGGTTGCTTTGCTCGTGCAACTTTCTTCAGTGAAAGACGATCTGAAGAATTTGGAAGCCGAGAAAGAGTTGCAACGTGCTGATTTCCAAGCGGAAGTCGATAGCCTGATGAAAGTTCATAATGAGCTGAAAGACAGCTATGGCGAATTGAGTCAGGAGTTGGCCGAAAAGGACAGCATCATTCAAGCCGATGCCGTTGAAATCAAGAAACTCCTTGACTCACAGTGGGATTACTATTATGTGAAGAAAAAACTCGCCGAGTTGCAGACCATATCCCAAAGATATGTGCGCCAGATGGACTCGCTTTATACGGTCAATCGTGAATTGGTGGCCGAAAACGAGCGTATCCGCGAGGAATACCAAGCCGAACGCCGTCAGAATACTAATTTGACCCGCCAGAAAGAGGAACTGGCCAACAAGGTCAACAATGCGGCCACGATGAAGTTGTACAACTACACTGCCAATGCGGTTCGTTTCAAAGGCGGAAAGAACGAAACGACCACCGACAAGGCTAATCGTGCCGAGCGCATCAGGATTGATTTCACTTTGGCGGCCAACGACCTGATTGAACCCGGTTCCAAAGTGTTCTATGTCCGTATCGCCAATCCGGCTAAGGCCATCATCTGCAAAGGCACTGGCGACGAGTATTCGTTCACTTCAAATGGTGAGACCCTGCAATTCACCGAAAAAATCAGGGTCAACTATGAAGGCAACGAGACGGATGTGCGTGCTTATTACATCAAGCCATCGGAATACGAGATGATGCCTGGCACCTATTTCGTTGACGTGTATGAGCAAGGCGGAAAGCTTATCGGCCAAACATCGTTGGATTTGAAGTGATTTTCAATAGTATATTGGTTATGTATAAAGCCAGCCTTCGGGTTGGCTTTTTTCATTCCAGCACCGATTTCAGCACCTCATGAGAACGGAAGTCTTTCATCACGGGGGCGTGAAGCCGCATAAAAACTATGAAACCGTCCAACAGTTCGCGCCGCTGGCTTACTCGTAAAGGTTGTCGGCAAGCTTCGTCGACGCCAACATCCAATAAGCGCGAAAGCAAAGCCGAGGCTTCAGCATCGAAATAGTAAGGATGCAACGGATAATCGTGTGCAAAGACGCCTTCCATCATGTCAAAACAGTATCCCGTTTGGTAGTTGGCTTTGGGATAAAACCCGAGATGGCGCGTTAGTTCCAAAGTGAAGAAAAGCGGGAAATTGGCATAGTCTTTTTCCACCAAATCAAGCCATTGCAGGGAGCGGACGATGAAATCATAAAGGGCTTCGTTTTGCTCTTGTTCGGTGATGGTTTTGGAAAGTAACTCGCTGACATACATTATAATGGCACTTTTGTTCATCACCAAGGGAAGGCTTTGGTAGACCAACGAGAGTTGCACATCCTTCAAATAGCCCAAGGCATGATTATTGGGTTTTCCGGCCTCTATATAATTAATAAGGTTAAGGTTTTGGAACAGGGCGACGCGGTTTTTCGAATTTCTGTTGAACGCCCCTTTCACCATATAGGATTTCAGGCCGTAGTTGCGGGTGAACACCTTTACAATCAAGCTGGTGTCGCCGTATCGGATGGATTGCAGGACAACGCCTTGGATTTTGTCGTCCATCAGTTCAAGACCAGAATCTTGGTGGCAAACTTGTTGGTGCCTTGCATGGTGCTGACGAAGATGAAGTAAACGCCAGGCTCAACCTTCTCTCCGTTGATGTTGGTGCAATCCCAAACGGCTTGACCGCCTTCCGAAACCAGTTGGGTGACAAAGGTTCCATCGACGGTGGTAATTCTAACCAAAGAGTTAGAAACCAGCCCTTTGATGCCTACATATCCTGTGTAGCCCAATCGGACAGGATTGGGATAAGCCACCACGTCACTGATGACAGGTTCGGGCGTGGATGACTCGCCGCGATAGGAAATCACTCCGTTGCTGGTGCCGAAGAAAACCTCGCCGCTCTTGTCGATGGCCAAGGAAGAAATGGAATTGTCTAACAGCGGACTGTTTTCGGTGTTGAAATGATGGATTTCCTTAGGCTTGCTGTCGAACGACATAAGATAGGCACCGGATTCGAGTCCGAACCAGATTTGGTTAGTGCCTTTGACTGCAGCCATGGAGAGCACGTTGGAACCTGCGAAAAGGTAGTCATATTGGTCGGTTCCGTCATTACGGGGCACCTTTTTCTGCTCGGCATCGAAATTGGACCCGCTGAAAATTTGTCGGCTGTCGGTGAAGTAGCAAGGTCCGTTGTTGGTGCCTGCCCAAACTGCACCGTTTTGGTCAACGGCGAGGCAGTTGACTGAGCCGGCCAGATGGCCGTTACCCGTGGCCGTGTTCAAGGTGGCTACTTTGTCGTCGGAGGTGTTGGTCAACGTACTGTTTTCATTGAAAACGATGAGTTCGCCGCCGCGCCTAATAATCCATTTGTAGTCGTTGTCGTCAATAATCATCGTGCCGATGTCGATGCCGCTGAGGTTGCCACCGAGGTTGAAGGAATGCCAAGTGCCGTTGGGTTCCATCACGGAAAGGAGTTTGGCGGCACCCGTGTTGGCCACCCATAAGTTGCCTTTGCTGTCGAAGCCGAGACCGCTGATGTTAATCAAGTTCGGGTCGTTCACCCAGTAATCGAGGCTACTGTTGTCGGCATTGTAAACTTCCACCAAGGCCTTGTCTTTGAATTTCAACACGCCATATCCCCATGTGCCGACATAGGTGATGGACGGGTCGGAGGGATTAGTAGCTGTGCACACGAAATCGGAGAAAGGCTCAAGGTCAGGCAGTGTGGTGCTATTGAGTATGGTCCACATGCCGTTGAAACAAGCAACGCCTTCTTTCATGTAACGTTTGCTCCAGTTGGAGGCATGGCCACCTGTGGCAATCCAAACTTGGTCGCCGCATGCATTGAAATCAAACACATTCTTTGAGGCAGTTCCATTAGGCTTCACGTCCATGTTGTTCCAGCCGTCAGAAGTTTTTATCAGGCCGCGGAATGAGTCGCCAATCCAATAGTTCCCGCTGTTGTCTAAAGCCGTCGAAAGCGGTGTTATCGACCCGCCGGGATTGTAGATTTGGGTCATCAGGTTCATGGATCGGTCGTACACTTTCACGTTGTAGCGGTTGGTGATGATGAAGCAGTCGTTGTAGGCGCGAAGTTCGTATTTTTGGCTGACTTCATTTTCGAAACGTGTCCAGCGGTCACCGTCATAGATGAAAAGCGTGTCGGCATCGTAGCCACCGTCGAAGTTCAAGAACAGCTTCCCATTGAACACTTCCATTTCGGTATAGGAAAGATGGGGATGAATCACGGTGGAATCGAAATGCCAAGCTGCATAGTTGGCCAAATTTTGGGCATCCATCGAGGCGTAGTAAACGCCATTGTCGGTGGAAGCGTAAATCTTTCCGTTGAAAATAGCAATATCAGTTACGTTAACCATATCGCCTTGGTTGCCAATATAATAGGTGTCTTTTACCTCTTCCTTCTTCAAGTCGAAGACGACAATGCCGAAACCGCAGGCTACGTATGCCAAATCGCCATGAAGGAAAACATTGTTGATGTTCTTGTTGCCCACGATGTTCTTGTCCTTGATGTCGCTCATGTTTTTGATGGTGCCATCGGAATGGATGAGGTCGACGTTGGCGTTGGTGTAGGCCACAAACAGTTTGTGCTGGCTCTCGTTGTAGCAAATGGTGCTGATACCGATGTCCGACAAGCCGTTGATTTTGTTCTTGATATTGATGGAGTTGTCCTGCGTGTCGTAGTAGAACAGTTCATACTCCGTGGCCGCGTAAATCTTGTTTTCGACGGGTTCGACGGCAATCACCTTATGATAAGGCAAATGGGTGCGCCAGTTGCCGATAGAGACGCCATCTTGGGCAAAAGCCGTTGACAAAGAGAGCGTTATGAGTAAAAGGAAAAGGTTGAGTTTCTTCATAAGACTATTGAATTTGAGCGGTAAAAATACGAAATTACTAATTATAACGCTGATTTTATGGCTTTATTGTTATGGCCGAGGTAGTTGCGCACTTATTTCTCCTCGTTGAGCGCTTCCTTCGCGTGGGCCAAGGCTGCATCGAAGTTGTCGTGGATGTTGCCCTTGCCGATGAGGAAAGTGATGCGGCACTTGTCGAGTGATTTGCGGACATTGGGCTGAACGCCCGAAAGGATAATCTTCTTGTTGGCGGTTTTAAGCGATTTGATGGCTTCACGGAAGTTTCGTTCGCCGGTTTCGTCCATGAATGGCACGTGTCGCATTCGGATAATCAGTATCTTGGTGGAATCGGGACGGCCTTTCAGCACCTCACTGAACTTCTTGGCAGCACCAAAGAAGAACGGTCCACTGATTTCATAAATCTCGATGCCTTCGGGGATGTCGTCGTAGTTTTCCATCGTATTGGTATCCAAGTCGTTCTTCAAGATGGCTTCGCCATTGTCGGCCATACGCTTCATGAACATCAGCGAGGCCAGCACAATGCCGACTTCGATGGCCACGGTCAGGTCAACGAGCACAGTAAGGAAGAAGGTCACTAACAAAATGATGATATCGTAGGGCGAGCCGCGAAGGATGGACGCGAAACTGCGCCATTCACTCATGTTGTAGGCCACCACGATAAGAATGCCCGCGAGGCACGACATGGGAATCAGTTTCGCATAATTTCCCAAACATAACATGATGAGTAGCAAAGTGATGGCATGTACAATTCCCGCGATGGGGGTACGGCCTCCATTCTTGATGTTAGTGGCTGTACGGGCAATGGCACCAGTGGCCGGAATGCCTCCGAACAAGGGTGTGACGATGTTGGCGATGCCTTGTCCAATCAATTCGGTGTTGCTGCGGTGTTGGCTACCAATCATACCGTCGGCAACAACCGCCGACAATAATGATTCAATGGAACCGAGCAAGGCGATGGTAATGGCGGGCTGTATGTAGTTTCCGAAGTTCTCCCAATGGACTTGCGGGATGCTTAACGCAAGACTGCCCTTGATTTCACCGAACATGCTTTCGATGGTGGTCACAGGAATGTCGAATATGGCCACCACAGCCGAAACGAGGATGATGGCCACAAACGAACCGGGAATCTTGTTGGTCAACTTGTTGATTATGATACTTATGAGAATGGTTGCCACCGTAATTCCCAAAGCCCAGTAATTGGTTGTGCCGATATTGTCAAGATAGACCGCCCACTTGTCGATGAACGCGGCAGGCACCTCGGCGATTTCAAGCCCGAAGGCATCCTTGATTTGGGTTGAAAAGATGGTAAGCGCGATACCGCTGGTGAATCCGACCACCAAAGGATGCGGTATGAAACGCAGCAATGAACCCAACTTCAGCAGACCAAACATGACCATGAACACGCCCGCCAAAATGGTGGAAATCATCAGGCCGTCGAGGCCGTATTGCGACACAACGCCCGCGATGATGATGACGAAAGCTCCCGTAGGTCCGCCAATCTGCACGCGGCTGCCACCCAAAAATGAAATCAGGAATCCCGCGATGATGGCGGTCACGATGCCCTTTTCGGGCGACACACCAGAGGCCACGGCAAACGCAATGGCCAACGGCAGGGCCACAATACCCACGATGATGCCCGAAAACAAATCTTTTGTGAATTGTTTCTTGGTGTATCCCTTTTTCAGCACGCTGAAAAACTTGGGATAAAAGACGTCTTTGATGTCAAATTTAGCCATTGGGTCTGTTTAAAAAAAACCTAAGTGGCTGATTATCACTTAGGAATTGGTGGATGATTGGTAGCCCAACTAGGACTCGAACCTAGATTTAAAGTTTAGGAAACTTCCGTTCTATCCCTTGAACTATTAGGCCGTTGGATGAATTCCGCTGCAAAAGTACGGATTTTTCTGAAACGGAGACACACCTTTTTTTAAAATCATGCCAAATCGAGTACGATGGGGCAGTGGTCGGAGTGCATCACTTGGGGCAGGATGCCCACTTGGGCGATGCGGTCGCGGAGGTTATCCGTCACCATGTGGTAGTCGATGCGCCAGCCGAGGTTCTTGGCGCGGGCACCGGCGCGGAAACTCCACCAACTGTATTGGTTAGGCTCCTTCACCAAGTGGCGGAAACTGTCGATGTAGCCGTCGCTGAGGAAGTCAGTCATCCATTGGCGTTCTTCGGGTAGGAAGCCAGATGAAGTGTCGTGCTTTCTTGGGTTGTTGATGTCGATGTCCTCATGGCAGATGTTGTAGTCACCCGAAAGCACCAACTGTGGCCTTTCTTTTCGTAACTCGTTGACATA
>Ga0265298_10008917_pt1 | contig 12004 bp, 3 predicted proteins | sample AusTroGonzalo_MG_3_FD_193486 | JGI IMG/M metagenome (GOLD analysis project Ga0265298, IMG submission 193486) | Bovine rumen microbial communities from tropical cattle in Woodstock, Queensland, Australia - Gonzalo_01 | ecosystem: Host-associated > Mammals > Digestive system > Stomach > Rumen ...
AAGTTTGAAACAAAAGGGACCAAGTTTGAAACAGAAGTATGCGGTTTTGGGAACAAAGTATGCGGTTTTGGAAACAAAAGTATGTGGATTTGAAACAAAAGGCCGGATTTGAAATGTCCAACCATCTGTCCAAAAAAATCCCCGGCGGAGGATTAGGGCCTCTGCCGGGATACGCAGCGTTATCTGCCCAGATAGGCATCGAATTTGCGGCGCGTCGCCTCGGAAGATCTCAGATACCGGCGCTCCAGGCTGATGTCGAGATCGTCGTCCTCCGGATCCGCCTCCGCCCGAAGTGCACGGTTGAACGCCCGGAGGTAGACGTCCATCCTTTCGGTGTCGTTCCACTCGTACTTACGCTGCCATCCGTCGAGCAGCTTGTCGGCGTCGGTGCCGGCAAAATCCTCCTGGAGCATCTCCGCGAGCTCACGGACACGCTGGCGCCTAACAGCCCTCCTCGGCTCATCGAGATCCCTCAACACCTGCTCACGCCGGCGATCGCCGTTCATCGAGAGCCTGAGGAAGCCGTTGGCAACCGGACTCACGATAGGTATCTCGCGCATGAGCGCATGGATCCCCCTGGGGACGCCCTCGGCCTCATCCACACCGGCCCTCCCGGGCGTCACGACGGCCCTGAGGCCGAGATCGTTGCCGACCTGCCCGGCCATCTTGGCCAAAAACACGCCGAAATCGGCCGCGCTCTCTCCCCTGGCGGCGAAGAGGTCCTTGCCATATACATTGGTCGATCGCATCACGTCGGTCGGATTGAACCCCATGAGAGCTCCGATGCTGTCCTGGAGCGCCGCCATCACTGGCGTACGCGCCCTGAAATCGGGGATGATGGTCCCGAGCGTCATGTCCTTGGCCACAGACCCCACCGACACCGTAGGATCTGTCGGGTTGGGCGCAAGCTGCGCAGCCATATAGTCAACGACCGGCGAGAGGATCCTCTCCTCGTCGGTGAGACGGGAGGCGAACGAGAGCGTCACGTCCCCCCAGCGCGCAACGTGGAACGAGTTGTAGTAGCGCTGCATGTACTCGCTCACGTTCATATCCCTGCGGCGCATCTCCTTGAGCCAGCCCAGGAGCCCGCCCAGAGGTCCGCTCTCCGCCTTCCGCTCGTCGCCGCCGCTCATCCACTTTATTAGCGCCGCCAGAAGCCCGCCATAGATCCCGAACCGCCAGATGAAGCGCGGCAGCAGGCGCGCGACGGCCATCTTGCCCAGCGTCTCGGCGGGCCTCTCCTTGACGTTCCCCCACCACCGCATGTAGCCTGCGCGCGCCGTCGACCAGTAGAGGTTCCAGGCGTTGTTCACGAATTTGGCCTGCCCAGGTGCGGCCGATCCTTCGACGACAGGGATGGACGCGCCCTGGGCGACTTTGAGCCCCACCTCCCCCGGGGTCGCACCGGGATTCACGCTGCGCTGCTGGAGCGTCGCGACCATTTTGGCCCAAAGCTCCAGGTCGCGGTTGAAGTCGGCGTTGAAGGTGAACGGCTTCGCGGCGGCCGCGAGAATGCGCATCACGGCGCCCTTCCCGGGCTCGGTCCCGAGCCCCCCGAGGCTGCGGCCCCTCAGATAGTCGTCGAGCGCGCCGCCGCCCTTCACGGCGCCGAAGCGCGCGATGAGCGCGTTCCCCTTCATTGCGTAGCGGAGCGCCTCGATGTCCTCCGCTAGCTGTATCGCCTTCGACTGGTCGCCATGGCGCGCGGCCTCGTCGGCCTCAGACTGCAGCTTCGCCACCTTCTCAGGATGGAGATACATCTCGAGCATCCTCTGCGCCTGAGCGGCAAAGTAGATGTTGGTGTTCCGCCCGAATATGAGCCTGCTCAACGGATTCCTGAAATAGTAGTCGGGCATCCGGCGCGCGAACTCGGTCAAAAAGATGTCGATCTTGTCGCTTCCTCCAGGAAGCGCGTAGTTGAGCGCAAGCGCAAGATTGTTCTGGCGCATCCCCTCCAGGTTGGCTTCATTGGAGCGGAGGTTGCGGTTGTAGTTGTTCGGCGTGTAGAGGAGGTTCCAGTCGATGAGCGCACCGTGCATATATCGGCTCACGGCGTCCCAGCCCTCGAGGCTCGATGCGTCGTGCCGGTATCCCCTGGCGATCATCGCCGGGACCACGAGCACGCGCCGGCGGCCATCCTCCACGTAGCCGATGAGTCCGTAGCGGTCGCCTTCCGGATAGCGGATCCCCTCCTTGTACGGGAGATCCTTGACCCCATCCACATTAAGCCTGGTGAGCCCGTCGCGCATCCTGATGACATAGTCGTTCCTGGCCAGCCATCCGCAGATCCTCTCGTCATTACGGAGCGTCGCCTCGATCCAGTCCTTGACGTCGCGCGAGCTGCCGACCAACGGCTTGAACATCGATGTGAGTCCGCCCTGGCCGAACGACCTGCGATGAGTCTCGACGAGATCGAGCATGACATCGATGACGTCATCCCCATTCGGATGCGCCTGGCGGTAGGCCTCGCGCATCTGCGCCGCGGCCTCCACCTCCTCGGCGCTCCAGGTGCGCTCCGTGCGCACATAATCCGCGTTGGATTTGAGGTAGTCGACGTAGGCCCCGCCGAGCGCCTGCACAAGCCTCGCGTCGGAGAGTATATGCCTCTGGCGGATGGCCTGCCACCGCCTGAACGTGTTCTCGATCTCGGCGTACTTCGCCTCGCCCAGATCATACCTCATCTCATCGAGCGCCACCTGCGCCTCACGGGGCGACATGTTGCGCGCCGCGCTGCGGCCCTGCGAGCCTATCACCCATTTTAGATAGCCATAGCGGCGGAACTGGTTGAGATCCATGCCGGCCTCGCGCGCACCGTGCAGCAGTACGGCCTGATCCCATACATACTCGCGGATCTCGCCCTGCCGGCCTCGCTCCATCGCGAGCTGGCCGATCCGCAAATCCTTGAGTATCCTGTCCTCCTCGCCGGCGACGAGCCTGTACTGCGCCTCTGTGATGTCCCCCCTCTTGAGCGCCGCCTTGGCCGCAACGACCGCCCGTTTCTGCGCGCGGGAGATGAAATGGTAGAGCGGGCCGTTCATTGTCGACCAGTTGTAGGATACGATGTCATACGCCTGCTCGGCGAGCGTGCCGATCGGCCGCCTGGCCGCGTCCTCGAGCGCCTGGATGCGCCTCTCGATGTCGAGGCTGTGCCTGCGGTCGATGTCGGCCATGAGCCTTTCGACATGCCCTCCAGACATCGATGTGCGCCTAAGCTCCGTCAGTGCGTCCACAAGCCTGTCGTTGGATGTGATCGCGTCAACCATCTCGCGGTAGATGTTAGGGGCCTCCTGCCTGAGCTGATCAGGGGACGCCAGGAAGGCGCCGAACATCTCGGCCCACAGCTCACGCGGCTTCTCGAAGTAGGGCTCCACGTCGGCCGCGGAAACCTGCTGGAGCGTCTTGCCGCTCGTCCCGCGCCACCAGGCCGCGAACCTCAGGGCCTCATCCCTTAGCGCAGCGTAGCCCGGATTGTCGAGCTGGCGCTCGAATTTGCCTATGAGCGCGTCGCCAAGCCTCCTCATGCCTCCCATGACTCCGGAGGAGTCGACCGGCAGATCGCAGATTATGTGCCCCAGCTCATGCGCAAGGACATTCGTCGCCGCCCGGTTGCCGCCGCCGGCAAGGCCGCTGACGCGCTCCTCACCTATCCTGACAAGCTCGCCCTCGAGCGCCGTCTCGGAAGCCGTCCGCATCGCCGTGACGTCCGACGGCCTCGCCGTCGCGCGCCATATCGGATCCTCATGCATATATAGCCCCTGCCGCCTGCACCATTCCTTGGCGGCCGCGAGATCGCTCTTGTCAAGCATCCCGAAGATGTCCTTGAGGACATAGATCTTATCGCCCATGCGCTTCCCGAGCCAGGTCTGGCGCTTCCTTGCCCGCACGGTGAGCGGATTGAAGAGCTGCCCGGTGACGAGCCTGTAGAGGCGCGTTATCTCCGAGGCGCTCATGGCGATCGGATGCGTTATGTTGGGATCGAGCGCCGGCATCTCGGAGTTGAGGAGCTCGATGCCGGCGAGGTGCGCCGCTCCGCTCTGCTCGGAATACGCCAACTGCTGCGTCACGCGCCTCGTCCCAACGGTTATCGCGCTCAAGGGCGAGCCGCCCCTTGCGTACATCTGCCGTCCATCCGTCCACTTGTGGTCCACGCGGATGTTGTCGTCGCGGAAGCTGACGTAGTTCCAGCCCGCCTTGTCGCCGTCCTTCACGCCCTTGCCGCCGTAGCTGTCCACAGGGTACTTCACGCCGTCGATGCCATGCGCCGCCAGCCATTCGCTCGCAGACTTTGGCGAGCCTGTGGCCTTTGACACAAGCCGGTAGACATCTTCGCCTGTAATTTCGGACGCGTCTCTAACCTGCAGTAGAAGTTCATCGCCCCTCTTTATCTGAATGCGGCGAACTTCCTGCCCTTCGACAATCCGGCTTTTCTCTTGTATATTCAAGCCCAGCTCGCGAAGAAGGCCAAGTTGCTCTGCGCTGACGGGCTCGTACCACTTCAGGAGGTGGCTCTCGTCGCCCGGCGCGCGGTCGGTGAAGAACGTCTGCTCATAGACGTTCTCTTTTAGCATTTCATATTCGCCACCATGTTCCTCAAGTTCTTTCACCGCAGCCGTAAGGCTTTTTACAAGTTTATCATTGTCCTTGTCAAGTTCGATGTATTCTCGCAGTTCGCGTTTGGCCGCTTCGACATCACCGTTGTTTCGCTCGAAATAGTATGCGGCCAGACCTTCCGCTTCCTCCATCTGATCTGACCTCTTGCCTCTTTTCTCCGACAGGATTCCTCTTGCCTTCTTCTCTCCCGCGTATTTCTCCGCCACTCCTCTTTCGGTGCTGCCGTACAGCCCCCAGCCGTAGACCTGTTGTCCCTCTCCGCTGCCGATCTTCTTCAGGCTCGGGCCGTCGTCCACGCCGCCCTGCCGCGAGCGGTTGGCGTAGTCCGCCGCGCTCCCCGTGTAGATGCCGCCCCTGGAGAAGTGTAGCCTGGAATTTAAATTCGTTTTACCCTCTTGACCAGAACGGTCACTATTTGATATAATACCGTTCATTGCCGATACCGCTGTGGCTACCGTCCCTTTGGACAGCGGGGCCGGGCTTTCAAGCTCGACCCTTGCAGTATGGGTCGGCATTCCTATTTCAGTCAGATCATAGACTAATCTTCCTTTGCCTTTCAATTCCACTACTATAAGATTGCAGGGATATATTTCATAACCATCTTCCGTTCTGACCGCAAAACGTGTCGCCGCCTTGTAAAAAGTGGCATCCGCCTTCCAATGTTGGTTTATGTGATTCGCCGCGCTTCTATCCCCTAGAAATGAAGTTGCGACGATATCGTCAATCACGGACATGCCTGCAACGCTTCCACGCCACAGGTTCTTCGATGAATTTCCTCCTGTGGTCCGAAGCCGCATGGCGTGATCCGACAGAACCAAATGCTCGACAGACTTCCAGTTTATGCGCGTAAGCTCCTTCTCGCCAATCTGCGCTGCAGACTTTCCGACAAGACCTCCAAGCAACTTCAGCACCTTCTCCGGATCTCTGGCATCCCTCTTGCTTAAAGGATACCCGACGGCAAACGCCGTCTCCCTTCCATCAACAAGCGCTCTTGCAAGCGAAACATCGCCGCCGGCATCACCCTTCGCCTTAGCGGCAGCCGATGCAGATCCGAACGGCCTGCCGCTCATCATCTCGGCGCGCACCGCGTCGGCGATGTCCTCGACCGACATGCTGGCAGCCATCTCCGGAGTCAGATCCGCGACGCCGAGCACATCCTTGCCGAACTGCGCCCAGAAGTCGCGCACGAAAGCCTTTATCTCCTCGTACACCTTCTCAGGGACGTCAGCCTTAAGTCTCTCACCCCTGTCGGCTATGAGCCTTACAAGCGCCTCCTCGGCCCTCTTCTCGGGAGAATCTTCCTTGTAGTCGGGATGCCCGCTCACCTCCTTGAAGTACTGCGTATCCTGGACGAGCCTTATCCCCCTGTCGTATAGGGATCTGTTGGCGCTCTTGAGCGCGATGACCCCCAGGTGGCCGAACTCGTGGATCGACGTGTTGAGCCCCTGCCTAGTTCCGAAAAATGCCGCGTTGAGCCACACGCTCTCGCCGTCCGTGAAGCCATACGTGAGCCCGTCCGCCACAAGCTCCGTGCCGTTCGGATGCTCCAGGAGCTTCGCCCGGAATGCCTCCCCGTCGAGGATGACATCCTTCGCAAGGCCGCTGTTCTTCAGGACATCGATGACAGCCTGGCCGCGCGCCGCGTCCTCGGCCGTGACGGCGTTCACGCGGTCGTACTCGAGCAGCCTGCCCGCGAGCGAGGCAAGCTCCGGAGTCTCGAAGCAGAGCTTCACCCCGCCTTCGAGCGCCATGTCGTTGAGTTTCGAGACCAGCCGCCCGAGACGCGCGGCGTTGCGCCCGTCGAGCGCGCTTGCGTAGTCGAGGCCGGTGACGTACAGGCATCCCCCCTCGGCGACGATCTCAAGCCCATGGACCCCAGGAACGGTCCATACGCCGTCGGCCCCATCTTTGGCGACAAGATCCAGCGAATGGTCCTGGACGGTCGCCGCAGATCTCTCGAGCCCCTGCCCGGACCTCATGCCGGCCTGCTCGAGCTCCAGCCGGCCGACCGTCGTGATGCTGCCTTCGGCCGTCTCGACCGGCGTGTTGCCGGCCCTGTCCCTGGCCATCATGCTCTCGAGGATGTCGGGGAAAAGGACGATGTCCGCGAACGCCGGGCTGTCGCCCGGATTCTGCGCCGCATGCCATGAGGCGAGCTCCCATGCGCGCACAGGCGTGCACGTCCAGCCACCCCCCTTCATCCCGGCCGCATAGATGACGCCCGCGTTCTCGGCTATCATCCTGCGCATCCCCTCGGCCCCGTCGGCCGAGGCCAGATGGTCCGGAACCGAATCCATCAGGGCCTCCTGCGCCTTCTCCCAGCCCTCGCCGAGCCTCTCGACGGACGTTGAGCGCACAAGCCCCTCCACCAGCGGAAGGCTGTCGTCGTTAAGCCTCGCGAGCGTACCGGCGGAGGCGTTCTGCACAACCTCCATCTCGCGGGCATACCTCCCGGCCATGTCCCCGAGGACCACATCGACCGTCTCGCCGTCCAGTCCGAGATCGGACAGCGCGCGCACCGCCTCGCAGCCAGAGATCGTGCCGTTGCAGAGATTGTCGAGCTGCCCTACGAGACGCGCCGAAGCGGCACTCCATCCATCCTCGGCCCTGAGGACGACAGCCTCGACGCTCTTGACGTTGCCGCTCTTCGCTTCGCCGAGCCGCCTTGCGCCGCTCATCACGGTGCGCATCCCGTCCCCGTCCTCGAAGACGACGATCGGCGTCTCGTGCGGGACCTCCGTCCTGGCCACGCCGCCGGCCGATGGAGCGGCGCCGAAGATGTCGGCGACAGGCACCGTCTCGGTCCTGACGCCGCCGGACTGCATCTCCCTCACAAGCGCAACCGCTCCATCGCCGGCCGCTCTGCCCGGAATGCCGCGCGTGCCCACGCCAACAAGCGCCGGGACATCCGTGCGCACGACCGTCTCGCTCGTCGTCTCCTGAGTCTCCGCCGTCGACTTTGCGCCAGCCGCATCGCCGCCCTTCGATTCGCGGCCGAACTTGAAGGCGCCCCAGATGCTGCCGGCGCCGCTGCCGCCGGTTGCATAGGATACGGCCTCGTCCACGGCCTCGGCCGCCTCCTGCGCGCTGCGCCGTCCGGCGCTCACGTCGTCGAGCGCCATCTGCGCCGTCCGGGCGGCATCGAGGTCGGCCCCGTTGGCCCGGTGCAGGAGGGACATGAAGGCGTAGCCGTCGGCGTCCAGCTCGGGCGCATGCGTCTTCACCCTCTCCTCGGGCGGGAGATCCCGCCAGGCCTTCCACTTCATGACGCTGTCCGGCACGCTGCCGTCGCCTGCGTGCCACTCGCCGACCTCGCCCGTCGCCGGATCGATTATGCGGAAATAGTTCCAGCTCGCAAGGTCGTTCGCGCGATGGTAGTACTCTGCAGCCGTGTCGATGGTTTCCGACTGCCTGAGCGGGCCGGCCGTCCTGCCGACGACTTCACCCTTTACGTCCAGAATCGTGCCGTCCGCGACGATTATGCGGGCCGCCCTGCCCTTGCGCACGGTGCCGTCGGCCATGCGCATGTCGCCCCTGGCCGGACGGTACACGGTGCCGTCCGTGAAGATGACCTCACCGTTGACCGTAACGGCCCTCACGTCCGGAGCCACGCCCCTGCTCTGCACAAGCGGCAGCCCCTGCCCGGCGATCCTGAGAGCGCTTTCCGCCTGGGCCTCCACGGCGGGCGCATATCGCTGCCTGTTCTCGTTCACCCAGGCGCTCGCCGCCATGCGGTCCTCTCCCGCCAAAGTCCTCCTGACGGGATACGTGAGCGTGTCGAGCGCTCCGGGAATCCGCGTCGCCATGACGAGCGCCGAGCCGACTGCAGCCGCCGAGAATACGCTCCTGGCCCTGTCCTCGAGCGAGCGGTCGTCTCCCCTGACGGCGTTCGCGACCTCTGCCCCCGCCTGGTTGAGCGCGCCCAGCGCGCCGCCCTCCAAAATGTCCACGGCCGCCGCCTCGAAAAGCTGCGGGACGCTGCGGTAGAGAAGCCTGGACGCCCGGTCCGGACCGATTATCCCCGCGAGCCTGCCGTAGAGCGGCGCGATCCCGGCGTTGACGCCGGCGTTTATAGATGCGGCGAGTACGGTGCGCGAATCCGCTTTGCGCCCCTGGGCCTCCGTGGCGTTCATCTGGGCCGAATAGCCCTCGGCCCCCATCGCCGTGGCGACGCCCTTGGCGCCGGCCGCCTTGCCGATCTGCCCTAGCGACCAGAGACCGCCGAGCTCCCGCGCCGCCCCAAGCGCAGCATTGACCGCAGCCTTGCCCTCAACAGTTCCATGCGTGAAACGCTTTCCGAGAATGTCGTCGGCGACGAAACCGAGCGCCCCTTCGGCCGCGCTGTCGATCCCGCGCTGCAGACGTCTCGCCCCCTCGGCGAACTCTCCGCCGCCGACGGCGTCCGCGGCGAGCCCTGCGACCGAGAGCCCCGCGTCCGCAAGCCCCTTGGCCGCACCGACCGCTGCGGCGGTCGCAGTGCCGGCGACGCCCCTTGCGATGTTCTCGAGCTGATACGTGAGTACGCCCTGCTTCCCTTCGGGGTCCGTCCAGTACTTCGAATTTGTGAAGGCGTCCTTGAGGATCCCCAGCATGCTCGGCTGCGGCGATTTCGTCATGCGCATCGGCCGCTTGGCATCACTCCAGAGCCTGGTGAAATCGTCAAGCCGCTCGTCGTTGACATGGTAGCGCAGGCCCTCGTCGTCAGTGTACTCGTATCCCCATCCGGGATACTCGCCCCTCAAGCGGAACATGTCGAGCGTCAGCGCGCCCTTCTGTCCATCCTTCTCGTCAAACATGGAAGCCTCCCCAAGCGGAAATCGTTAATTCAGGCCTTTGGCTGCACGCAAGACCTCATACGGGCTCATGCCCTCGTACTTGTCCGGATTCTCCTTCATGAGCTTCTGGACAAGTATCAGATCCTCGGACGTCATCCCTTTCGCCTGCGCCCTCAGAGACTCGATCTCCAGCTTGCCCTCCTGGAGCGCCGCAAGCCTCGCCTCCGCAGCCTCGGCGGCGGCCTTCTGGGCCTCAGCCTGCACCTTAGCGACATCCAGAGCTCCGGCGCTTTTGATCTTCTCGAGCTGGATCGACCCTTTAAGCCTGGCCTTCTCGATTCCTGCCGTGACATTGTTCCTGTCCTTCTCGATCTCTAGGTTCCTGTCGGCTACGTACTTCGAGGCGGAGCTCTGGTGCTCGGCCACAAGGGCGCCGGCCACGCGGCTCTTCTCGATCTCGGCCTGGCGCTTTGCGGCCTCATCCTCTAGCCAGTTCTTGTTGGCCTCGCCAAATGGGGTATGCCCGTACTTGCGCTCGAAATCCTCCTGGGCGATGCGGGCCTGCCCAGCCACCTGCGCCTCGACGGCTCCCCTGCCAGCGTCGCGGGCCTTGCGCTGGTCAATTTCAGCAAGCTCTACGGCATGGTCGCGTGCCTGTCTATCAGCCCTCTCCTGCCTCTTCTGGGCGTAGAATTCGAGCATCGAGGCCCTCTCCTGCGGGGAATGTGACATGGGGCTGGACCGCACATGCGCCATGTGCCTTTCCATGAACCTCTCGTGGGCCCGGCCGAACCGTTCCGCCTCGGCGTCAAGCCTCGCCTGCTCGCCCAGGCGCGAAAGCCCCTCGCCGCTCCGGCCGGCGGCCAACGCCGCCACAGCCTTCTGGCGCCGGCCTGCAAGCTCCGCCTGCTTCTCAAGTTCCTCGACATCCCGCTCTCTCAGCATCCTGGCCATTGCGAACCTCCTCAAGGGCGCACCATGCGCCTCTGAGACATTGTCGCAGATATCCGGCCTCAGATAAAGGGAAATCGGCCAAAGGGATTGATTTTTGTGTGTATATACACAGAAGCGCCCGGCGGCTCACCCGAGGACGGGCCCCACATCGTCCGGCACGCTCTTAGACGGATCAGCGTAGTAGTAGATGACGGTCTTGATGTCGTCGCCGGAAAGCGCGCTCGCCTTCTCCGCACCGTACTTCTGGTAGGTCATGTCCACGGCGATCTTCCTGAGCTCGTACGCGGCCTTGCCGTCCGAGTCCATCCCGAGCACACCGCGCATCCTCGTGTTGAGACACTCAAAGACATACCGTGCGGAGTCCACCACCGGCTCGTCGGCGTCGCCCTCCCCTCCGGCCATGGCCACGATCTTGGTCCACACGGCCGGGGCGACCGGCCAGAACACGTGCCTGCCGGACGAATGGCTCGTCTTGTGAGGCGTATACGATATGAAGACCCTTCCGTCGCGTTTAACGAAATTGCCCCACGTGAGACGGCCGACGTCGCCGTTGCGGACCGCGAACTCGAGCATCATCGTCGCAGCCAGCCAAAGCCTTCTGTCGGCAAGCCCCTCCAGGCTCGCATAGAAGCGCCGGATGGCGTCCAGGCGCTCCTGGCTCGGCCGGACGTAGCGCGGCGGGGGCGCCTTCCTGCGAGCCGGCATCTCGAATCTGGGCAGGACGAAGCCCGCCTCGGCGTAGTACGGCGGGATCCATGCCGGGGCGATCGACTTGAGCGCCGATATGTACGTCCAGGCCGACGTCGGCGCCAGTCCGGACGAGATCACATCCACGAGATAGTGGTCGAGCGTCGCGGCCGTCAGCTTGGAGGCCCTGTCGCCCATGTCGAGTCCGCAGCCCGATATTATGCGCCTAAAGGCCTTGCGCGTGTTCAGGGCCGTCCTTTCGCCAGGCACGCCGTTCTTGATGCGCTCGCGCTCGGCTGCATCCTCGTACACGTTCAGCATGTCGGCGAAGGTCGGCTCCTTGAGGCTTCTGCCGGCGCAGTCGATCAGGGCGGCGCGCCTGGACGATGCCCACGCATAGTACGATTCGCGCAGCCTCCTGGTGACGCGCGGACGGACGACGTCGCCTATCGCATCGATCCCCTGCACAGGGGCCTTCTCGAAGCACCGTACGCCATCGACGCACTTCGAGAAGAACACCGTTTCGCCAATGAGGACTATGCCCCTGTCCAGCGTGACCCTTCTTCTGCCCATCCCCTATCCCCTTTCCCGTATTTTTGCAAACACGCCAAAAGTGTTTGCAAATTGTTGGTAAAACTACCACAAAAACCAACAATCTACCGCCAACTATCGCCAACAGTGCAAACATTATACCACAGGATCGGCCTTAAATCAATAGGGAAAATTGGATTAATCCAAAAAAATCGACAGAACCACACTACAATCGTCCAGTTGAGCTACACTCCCCGGAATTTCTTGGGTTTTATCGCTCTTGTTGGCAAATTGTTTGCATTTTCCTTTGCCGACAGCAACGAGCCGCCCTCGAAAACAACGGTTATAGTATACCAAAAGCTCAGCCCGAATGCAAGCCCTATCCGCCGAAAACCGCCAGAAGACGCCCTTTAACGCCAAAACCGCAGGGAAATCAGATGATCTGG
>Ga0265298_10008918_pt1 | contig 12003 bp, 8 predicted proteins | sample AusTroGonzalo_MG_3_FD_193486 | JGI IMG/M metagenome (GOLD analysis project Ga0265298, IMG submission 193486) | Bovine rumen microbial communities from tropical cattle in Woodstock, Queensland, Australia - Gonzalo_01 | ecosystem: Host-associated > Mammals > Digestive system > Stomach > Rumen ...
CCGCTTGCCCACCCGCCTCTTTAGCTCAGTTGGCCAGAGCACGTGATTTGTAATCTCGGGGTCGTTGGTTCGAATCCGACAAGAGGCTCTAAAAAAAGGAAAGGTTAAACGCCTTTCCTTTTTTTGTTTTATTTCTTTTCTACTTTCATCGCCTGCTGAAACTTCGCTGGAGTCATGCCCGAATACTGGTGAAACACGCGATGGAAACTGGAGAGACTCAATCCGCAGTGCTCTGCCACGAACTCGATGGCCCAGTCGGGATGCTCCGTCATCACACGTCGCGCTTCCTCCGTACGCAATCGGTTCAGCCAGTTCGTCAACCTGCCATACTCCGTCTGCTGCAACCATGCCTTCAGCATATAGCGTTGTACTTCCATGTCGTTGGCCACGGTGGTCAGTGTTTGGTTAGGCTTCAAGTAACCTCCCTGGTCCACCCATTTTTTTGCAGCCAGTTCCACACGCAACCTGTCTGACTCGCTAATCACCGGTTCCGTCTCATCACTCTCCTGACTCTGCTCTGCCTCCTCCACACGCTGCGAATCCTGACTGATGCCGTAGCTATGAAAACAGCTGGCACAATAATAGATAATGAAGAAAAACGCGCAGGCAAAGGCCGTGAGCAGCCATCCCTCCTGAAATATGGCGAAGGGTACAAACATCGTGATAATGGCCAGCATCGTCACACTACGTCCCATCCATCCCAACAAGTCGTTTCTCTCACGATCGTAATACTCGTCAACAGCCCGTTGCATGCGACGATAGCCCTTGTAGAGTAGCACGAAATAATAAGACTCCGTTATCAAAAAAAATGTTGCCCCCACATATTCTGTAGCCCTCAATATGTCAGACTCCTGTCCAAACGGAATATCATCGGTTAATGCTACGCCAAACAGTAACACAGCAGCCACAAGATACATAGCCACACCTCCCCACACATCACGCTTATTGATATGTCCCTTCTGCTGCACGGAAAGAATGGCCATATTGATACTGATGCTGCACGGCATAAAGAACAGCAGGTTCCAGAACACAGCTTGTGTAACCCCCATCTGCCTATAGCCACCGATGTATTGCAGTAGGAACTGCGCCGCTATCAGCGCCAGTCCGCCCGCCATCATCCAGCGTGCCCTTGCAAGGGCTTTATTCCTTATAGTGCGCCTAGGCACCTGAAATGCCACCGTCAGTGCCAGCAGCACCATCGTCAGCATTCCGCCATATTGCATCTCCGTAATACCTATCATCTATTCTTTTGTTTATGGAGTCCAAGAAATTTTGGATTCATTGCGCCAACAAAATTACAAAATCCCGATGAAATCGCCAAAAAATAATCTTAAAACTAAATTTTAAGACACCATTTTCTATCTTAAAACTTTGTTTTGAGACACCAACCCTCTCAAGAAACATCATCATCCCTAATTTTCTTTGTACCTTCGCGCAAAATTTGAAACGAATATATGAAATCAGCTCTCGACATGCCCCTGTGGCTTTCCCTTCCCCTCCTTGTCATCTACATTGGCTTGTGGGCAGGCTTTCTCTATACGCTATACTATTATAGTAATTGGAGAGAGCGCAGGATGAAAAAGAAACAAAAGAAACAATAATACTAACGACAACATGAAACAGTTAACTAAAAAAATACACAAGTTGGTGCATGCAGTCCTGATTCTGCTCGCCACTATTATCGGAACAGGATGCAGCAGCACTACCGATAACAATGAGAGTGAACTCAACGATGCTGAGAAGGCACAACTGCTGGAGCGCGCCTACGTATATACGCTGCCACTGATGCTGATGGATGCCACTTATATCAAGATGACCAACGTAGAGGAGCCCGTGGCTCAACAGGCACCCGCCAACAGACTGATTCATGCCCGTCGACTGGCGAATGCCAGTACCAAGGAGGTGGTGACCCCAAACGTTGACACCAACTACACCCAGGTGATGCTTGACCTCTCGGGCGATGCCGTCGTTCTTCGTCTCCCTCACACCGACCGCTTCTGCCTTGCACAGATACTCGACGAATGGAGCAACTGCATCGCTGCCCCCATGGCCACCGACATCAAAGGCGACTATGGCTACTATTGCTTCACTGGTCCAGACTACGAAGGCAGTGTACCAACCGACATGGTGCACATTGCCTGCCCCACCAACCACGCATGGATGCTACTTCGCACGGTCTGCATGGGCGAGGACGACCTGCCCAACGTGCATGCCATACAAAATGAGATGCGCACCTATATGCTCAGCGATTTCCTCACCACAGGTGCAGAATACACTGGCAAGGGCGTTCATAATCCCGCCTACGACTTCACCGCTCCCGTAGACTACATCATGTCCATGCCTATGGCCGACTATTTTGCTCGCGCCAACGAACTGATGCTGACCAATCCGCCCGCTGCGGCCGATGCCGAATGGATAGCCGACCTGAAGCGTATCAACGTAGGTCCCGGTCTGAAATTCGATGCCAGCATCTTCGGCAGTCAGGCACAACAGCTGTGGACCACCCTCGTGAAGAACATCATTACCATCACCATGCCGAAGAGTCAGCAGTTCATCAAACCAAACGGCTCATGGCAGTTCTATGGCGAGCCCATTGCAGAGTTCGGCACTGAGTACTACTACCGTGCCCTCATTGCTGTGGCAGCTCTTGCGGCCAACCCCGTCAGTGTAGCCGTGTATCCGCGTGCTAACGTCGACTCAGAAGGACTGCATCTCAACGGCAATCACCACTACCGTCTGCACATCGAGCCAGACAATTGGCCCGACACCAATGACTACGGTTTCTGGAGTGTCACCCTCTACGGCGAAGATAACTTCCTCTACGACAACCCCATAAACCGATACAATATCACGGACCGCGACCAATGGCAGCGTAACCCTGACGGTTCACTCGACATCTATATCTCTAACGAGCCCGACTCTGTCCATCAGGCCAACTGGCTACCTGCGCCCGCTGATGATTTCCATCTCATCTTCCGCATCTACAATCCCGTAGAACGCATAGCCAGCAATGCATGGACCATGCCGGTCATCACCCGTTTAGACTAAAAAAACAAGGCAGGACATATCACCTGATTTACGAACAATAAACCTTTAATAGGTAGAAAGGTAAAGCGAATGAGCGAGTATTACTATTACGGTCTGGCGGCCATACTCTATGTCACCACGTGTTGGACATTTGTTATTATACGATGGTTTCACACTTGCCAAGAGCCGAAGGAGAGAAGGTCCTACATCTGGCCCGACCGCAAGTTGCAGTGTCTGGTTTATTCCATGGCCACACTGCTCCTGCCCTACGTCATCGACCCCACCAACGAGGCAGCATGGACACTGATGAAGAGTTATTTCCCAGCCACCTACTATTTCTACTGTGGACTGCTGCTGCTCTGCTATGCCGGCACAGTGAAACAGTGGAGCCGTTGGAAGTTCATCAGTTGGGTGGCTGCCTGTATCGTCATTGCCACGATGCTCATTCCTGTGCTCAACGCCTGGCTGCCCTTCGAGTTTATGAACGCTCAGGGCATAGAGTTCTGGCATTACGTCATCACCTTCGAGAGCTTATTGATGATGGGCTTCTGTTTTATTGCCATGTGGCAGGTCTGGTGCTGGATTCGCGAGTCTAACAACGCCAACTATTCCAACCCTGACGATTTCCCCGTTCGCTATGCCAGCACAGTACTCTTCTACCCCATCATCCTCACGCCTCTGCTCTGGCCCGCTTACATCCTAGACTCACGCCAGGTAATGGCCATCCTGCATATTCTGCTGGCGGTGTTCAACATGCTGTTGCTCATCACTGTGATGCCCGCCTGGCGACGCAAGTACATGTTGCCATCAACCGAAGAGGACGAAGACAATGCTGACGATGAGGCCCAACAGGATGCCCATATCGAGGAAATCATGGAGCAAACAGCACGCGAGATTGCCGCCTATGTGGAAGGACAGCGCGCCTATCTCGACCCTCACTTAAAGGTAGACGATGTAGTATCACATTGTCAACTGGGTCGCACCTATGTTTCGATGACCTTCCAACGTCGCTTCGGTTCCTTTGCCTACTATGTGAACCGTTTACGATTAAACCACTACGACCAGTACCTAACCGATCATCCCGATGAAACTAAGGAGGCAGCAGCTCTAACTTCCGGTTTCTCTAATTACATGGGCTATTATCGAGCCAAACAGAGATTAGGGAAATAAGTAACAAAGGGAAAGCCGATTTCACCGATGAAATCGGCTTTTTTTGTATCTTTCTTACACCTCTTGTACAATTTGTTATGTTCATTACACATTGTTGTTATGAGGTTTACATCCATTTGTTATGTACTTGTACAATTTGTTATGAAGCGGTCGTACAATAATGCGTACCTTTGCACGCAAAAGAAAAAGCAATGGAGAAAATGACAGTACTATCTTATGTTTTATGCGCAGCCCTCATCATAGGAGCCGTCTGGTTCCTATGGTACTGCTGGCGCATCATCAAGAAACGGAATTAATAATTGGTATCCAAAAAAACAAGATTATGAAAAAGGTATATGTGAAGCCTGAGATGCTGGCTATTGAGTTAAAACAACAGGGATGCCTGCTGGCAGGCAGCAATAAAAGTGTGACAAACATGAAATTCTCTGAAGATGTGGATATCATCCAAGTTCCTGGCGGAATTGATGACGATGACGACGATGTGTAAATAGTTCTCAACCGAGACATTAACCATGACCAGGCCCACAGGAATTCCCCTGTGGGCTTTTTTTGTATGAAGAGGACAAAGCCCGATGGAATCGGCACTTTTTGTATCGTTCTTACACGTCGTGTACAATTTGTTATATTTATAACAACAAGATGTTATGAGGTTTATATAGATTTGTTATGAATGTGTACAATTTGTTATGACTAATCTGTACAATAATATATAACTTTGCACACGGAATTAAGAAACCAAATAAATAAAAGACATGATGAAATCAAAATTCAGCCTAATAGTCATGTTCCTCCTATGCATGTTGGTAGGAGGCATGAGGGCGCAAAGCAATCTTACGGTGTATCAAGGAACTGATTATCTCGGAATGGTTCCCGTTGCCGGCGTCAACTTCAATTACTACACCCGAAGTCAATATGTGATTCCCGCAGCGGATCTGAAAGACATGAAGGGTAGCGGCATCTATTGTCTGATATACTATCTCGACGACTTCAACGACGGCAAAATGATGAAGGGCGACGTCAACGTGTATCTGAAGGAAGTTAACTACACCACCATCAGTAAGTTCGAGCCGGTGAGCAGCGAAGACCTTTACTACGAAGGTGCCCTTACGATGACAAAGGTGGACAACACGAGGATGGTGCTCATCACACTCAAGAAGCCTTTCGTTTATAACGGTGGCAACTTGCTGATTGACTTCGAAAATCCTGAAATAGGAGATGCGAAGGGAAAGAGATTCTATGGAAAGAAGGTCACGGGCGCATCCATTTCGGCGTATGGTTCTACCAAAAGCGAATTGGAGAGTAAAACACCTAGCCAATATAACTTCATTCCGCAGACCACATTCCTGTATTATCCACGCCCTGAGATTACGGGCGTAAGCACCACCCCAACAACAGCCACGGTCAACTGGACGGGCCAAAGCAACAGCTATCAGTTGCGCTATAGCGAGATGTCGTTCTTTGACGACTTCGAGGATGGTTTCGGCAACTGGAAGGTGGAGCACAAGGGCGGAGGTACTGAAGACACATACTGGCAAATTATAAAAAATGAAAATAATAATGCCTCATATGAAGGAGACTATGGCGTCATTGTTTTTAGTTACTATAACAAAACACCTTATAAGGTTGACCACTGGCTTATTTCGCCTCAGGTTGAATTAGGCGGAGAACTGAGATACTGGGTGCGCGTCGGCGATGCCAGATATCCTGAGGATTATGAGGTTTACGTCTCGACCACCGATAAAGAAACAGAGTCGTTCAAGTTGCTGGCGTCACCAGGTAAAGCAACCAACACATGGACGGAGGTGTGCATTGACCTGAGTGCATACGAGGGACAAATGGGCTATATCGCATTACGTGATATAAGTGACAACAAGTATAATATGCTCATCGACAACTTCGGCATCTATCACAACATAGGGGAATGGACTGGTGTGAAAGATGTGACAAGTCCCTACACCATCGACAATTTGAAGGAAGATCAATCTTATATGATTGAGGTGAAAGGGTTCTCGGCCAACGAGTATGAGACACCTTGGGCTCAGTGTGCAGTCATCACCCACGGCAACCCAACGCCCTATGATGTCAAAGTGAGCCAGGGTGCTCATGATGCCACCTTCAGCTGGACAGGCTTTGGTGACAGCTACCAACTGGCATACAGAACGGCTGAAAAGAAAAACATCATGACACAGAGCTTTGAGAATGGTTACGACGGATGGAAGAGAGTGGACTGTCACAACAATTCTGATTGCAACGCTTACTACGCGGTATGCAGAACTGGGCAGGTGGGCTTTGCCTTCTATTCGGACAAGGTTACGGAACCTCAGTATCTCATCTCGCCCAGGTTGGCAACGACAACCGATGGAACCATGCTGTCGTTCTATTATAAGAACTACAATACTTCATATACCGAGACGTTCATCGTGGGTTATAGTTCTACAACCGACGACATCTCGGCCTTTACTTTCGGCAACGAGGTCAGCATCGTTAACAACCAATGGACGCAATTCGCAGAGGCTATCCCTGCAGGCACTAAGTATATCTGCATCAAATATACATCACAAGACAAGCATTACCTTTTTTTGGACGACATCGAAATCTACAAGCCACAGACAACCTCAAGCTGGAACATCGTCACGGAAATCAACACCACATCGACAACCATCGACGGACTGGATGCTGACAAGCAATATGACTTCCAGATTCGAAGCATCAAAAACCGCAAGAAGGGAAAAGGTACCTCCGACTGGATAAGTATGCAAGCGTTCAAGACCCAAGCGGCACTGCAGTTGGCCAACTACGACGCTGCTCTGAGCCAAAAGAATATTGATATCATCGATGAGAACTTGAACAAGACGGCGGAAGTGACACTGACCGACCGCACGTTGACAAAGAACGGCGACTGGAACACCCTATGTCTCCCCTTCTCTCTGTCGGCCGAGCAGATTGCTGCCAGCGAACTGGCGGGAGCCACTATCAAAGAACTGGATAACTCAGACAGCGGCACAAACCTCGACGATGAGGGACTGCTCACCTTGAAGTTCAATAATGCCACCAGCATCACGGCGGGCAAGCCATATCTCATCAAATGGGAAACGACTGGCGAAAATATCGTGAATCCCGTGTTCACAGGTGTCACCATCACCAGCACTATGCCGAGCCCCATCGTGAGCAACGACCAGAAGGTCATCTTCGTAGGTCAATACTCACCCTTCGAGATTGTGGAGAGTGGTGCCACGAGCAACAACCAAGGCAACAAGAACGAGATTATCCTCTTGTCTACTGGTAATAAGTTGGGCTACTCGAAGAACCCACGCACAATTGCCAACGGTAAGGCGCTGAAGTGCTTCCGCTGTCACTTCATGGTGGCGGCAGATGACGAGCAAAAGGCACGCAGCTTCGTGCTCGACCTCGACGAAGGCGAAGAAATTACGGGCATCCTGACGATAGAAAATGAAAGCAGTCAGAGGGAAGAATGTTGGTACACCCTCGACGGTCGTAAACTCGACAAGATGCCCGCGAAGAAAGGAATCTATATTTCCAATAAAGGCAAAATAGTAAAAAGGTAAAAACTTATTGCTTTAATACCCTGTCAGCAATCATTGCTGCCTGATGTATTCTGTTTCCCATGCCGATACCATCGCGCATGTTACCAGCCAGGATTAACCCAGGGAACTGCTGCTCGATATACGATATAGCCTCGAAACGTGCACCACTGTCCACGCCATACTGCGGGATGGCTCGCTTATGGCGGAAGATACGTATCATATCGGGCTCACGTTCCTTGGGATATTTCAGCATAGAATGGAATGCCTCAATCACTACCTCGCGAATCTCAGCGTCGCTCATCTGCAGATAGTCGGCATGACGGGCGCCACCCATGAAATAGGAATAGAGGGCACCACCATCAGGAGCCCTTTGCACGAAGCACTCCGACGGGAACAGAATACCCAGCAAAGGCTTTTCTTCCTTACTAGGCACCAATCCGCCAAAGGCCGGATAGTTCAGTCCCTTGGCATCACGAATACCCACACATACCTGAATGACAGGCGCATAATAAAGACTGCTGACTGGCTGCATCAATCCCCTTGGAATGAAGGGTAACAGTTCGGGCAATGCATAAGCGCCGACGGTAGTAACCACATGACGGCAGATAATTACCTCTGCACCGCCATCATAGCTCACACGCCAGGTCTTATTACCGTGAGGCATCACCATGATATCAGGAGCGCCTGTCACGATATCAAGTCCCTGTGCCAGTGCCTCGGCCATCCTTTGCAGTCCGCCAACGGCAGAGAACACCTTTTTCGTTGCCAACTTATCGCGCTCACTTTTCGGCTCTTTTCGTTTGGCCAAGGCCCCACGCACGAAACTGCCATAGTTGGCCTCCAAGTTATATAACTTAGGCAAGGCGAATCGCGTTGTAAGTTTCATAGGGTCGCCAGCATACACTCCCGACACGAACGGGTCTACGGCATACTCAAAGAATGACCTGCCCAGACGGCGACAAGCCAATGCTCCAACCGACTCATTGGGATTATCACCTTTCTCTCGCCATGGCTCACCAAGAATACGGAACTTATCTTTCAGTGTGAACAAAGGTGTGGAGACCGCTTGCATCAGGCCTGATGGCAGGGCATGAAAGCGATCGCCCTTCCATATCAGTCGACGCTTTGACGATTCGCGCGCCACCTCCATCTGGCATTTACCCTCCAGGTTGCGAAACATCTCGGCCACCTCTGGGAAAGAAACAACACCCGTATTAGGTCCGCTCTCAAAAGTAAAACCATCTTCCGTATAGGTACGAATCTGTCCACCAATGCGGTCCTTCTTCTCCAACACCAGGACATCACGACCCTTCCTTTTCAGGTTAAATGCCGTGGCGAGACCCGTCAGTCCAGCACCAATAACAACAATATCGCGTTTTTGTTCCATATCAGAATTCAAGAATCAATGAAGTGCCAAACGTGAGAGGACGCCCCTGCTGCCCATAGCCCGTGTTAGTTTTGAAATAGTAGGTCAGATAATCGGTATTGGTCAGGTTCTTACCCCAAGCCTCCCAAGTCAGTCTGCCAGAAGTCACACTAACCTTAGCATCCAGCAGTGCATAGAAAGGCTGGTATACAGCGTTATCCTCGTTCCAGTAGATCTTTCCCATACCATTAACACCAGCGCTCAGCACAATGCGATCGATAGTAGGGCAACATGGAAGAATGGTGTAGGCACCTCTGAACGAGAGCGTCTCACGAGGCACAAACGGCAACATATTTCCAGTGTAGCTGACAGTTGCGCTCTTCTCATAATCCAGGAAGCGAGCATACGTATAACCATAACTCAAGCGCAGTGTGAGAGGCTGAACAGGACAAGCTGTAAGTCCCAGTTCAACACCCTTACTGTCCGAATGACCAGCATTACGCGTGATATTACCTACCCCAACCACAGTCTGTGCAATCTGCTGATGGCGCCAGTCCACATAGAACAAGGTCAGGTCGGCCTGCAGGGCATGATCAAACAGGGAACTTTTGAAGCCCACCTCATAGTTCCAGTTATACTCAGGATTAAAGGTACGCTCATCGTCCGATGTAAAGGCAGAGTTAAAGCCACCCGTCTTATAACCCCTTGCCACCGAGGCATAAGCCATCTGATTGTCACTGAACAGATATTCCAGAGCAAACTTCGGAGTCAACTGCGTGAAGTTCAGTCTGCTCTCGTAAGAATCAATGGGAGTACCCAAGGTTCTGTCGAATGCCGAAGCAGTCTTATAGGCTTCGTAATTCTCCTTGGCGTGCTCATAGTCAAAGCGCAAACCAAGTTTAGCGTTCAGACCACCAATGATGCGTAGTGACGACTGATGATAAACAGACAATCCCCTTGTAGGACTATCATATAGATTAGGCATACAGTAGTTCTGAGGAATGTAATGAATATAAGTAGACTTCTTATAGCTATCACTAAAGAAGAAGGCACCCACCATCCATTGGTAACGACCACTGATCTTCGACTTCAACGTCAGTTCCTCACTAAAGATGTTCTGACGAACACGCTGATTAACCCAGTTCAGGTCGTTCGGCATGAAGTCCTGGTCAATACCCTGATTGTCGTCGATATACTGATAGGCCGTCTGACTGTTAAAGCTAAACTTCTGGCCTTCATAACGTGCATTGAATCCAGCTGTGGTCAACTGACGCAGATAAGAGCTATAACGGTTATAATTGATATCGCCCGTTTTTCTCGTCTCCGGATTGTAAGTAGCATAGGGATAGCCACCCTGATCACTATTCCTGTAACTCAAGTCGGCAATCAGCGTCCAACGCTCAGCAGGTTTCCAGAACACACGTCCACGCAGGAAGCCCTCGTTAAACTTGTCCACCTTACTATTATCATAAGCATTACGGAAGAAACCATCGTTATGATGATAACTGCCGTTGACGGCAAAGGCCAGCTTGTCATTCAACTTGTTGTAATGACTGGCATTCACCACCATATCATTATAACTGCCATAGCCCACTTTTACGCGAGTGCCCTGATACTCAAACGGCGAACGAGTATAGGCATTGATAATGCCGCCAATACAGTTACGACCATAGAGTGTACCTTGCGGACCACGCAGAACCTCCAGCGAACGTACATCAAACAAATCATCATCGAAAGCCGAACGCTCCATATGAGGCACTCCATCCACATAGAAGCCCACGGTAGGACCATTTGTCTTTGCTCCCACACCACGAACGAACACAGGCGAGTTCTGACGCGTGCCATACTCAGGAATAAAGAAGTTAGGCACCACATAGCCCAGATCCTTTATACTCGTCATCTCACTCTGACGGATACTGACACTCGAAAGCGCAGTGATAGACAAAGCCTCTTTGGCTGGTGCATCCTGCTTAAAGCCTACAACAGTAACCTCATCAACATTCATGTAGCGAGCCACAGAAGTATCGGCCATCTCCTCAATGTCGTTGGCAAAAGAGCAGACAGGCAACATCAATAAAAACAATAATTGAGATTTCATATATGTTTAGATATTTGTGTTATTATCGAGTGCAAAAGTACAAACAACTAAACAAACCAGCAATCCCTATTTATATGGATTTTTCCTTACGAATATCCATAAAAGATATTACCCAACACATTACATACAGACACAAAAAAAAGACCCTGACTCATTTCTGAATCAGGGTCTTCGCTATGAAAAAAAGATGGCGGCCTCCTACTCTCCCGCATTGCATTGCAGTACCATCGGCGCAAGCGGGCTTAACTTCTCTGTTCGGAATGGGAAGAGGTGGGACCCCGCCGCAATAACCACCTGAATATCTCTGGACTAGAATCGCCTAGGACTGCCTAGGAAAGCCTATCCGTATAAGGTTGGCATATCAACACAAGAACTGTAGCACTTACCTATTAAAACCAAACCGCTCACAGTTGAAAATATGCGCTTCACAGCGAAAGATCTCGGGCAATTAGTACAGCTCGGCTTTGACGTCACCGTCTTTACACCTGCTGCCTATCAACGTGGTAGTCTACCACGACCCTCAATGGAGCCCTCATCTTGTGGCCGGCTTCGCACTTAGATGCTTTCAGCGCTTATCCGATCCCGACGCGGATACCCGGCGGTGCACCTGGCGGTACAACCGGTAAACCGGAGGTCAGTCAAACACGGTCCTCTCGTACTAGTGTCCGATCCACTCAAGACTCCTACGCCCACGATAGATAGAGACCGAACTGTCTCACGACGTTCTGAACCCAGCTCGCGTGCCACTTTAATGGGCGAACAGCCCAACCCTTGGGACCTTCTCCAGCCCCAGGATG
>Ga0265298_10008919_pt1 | contig 12001 bp, 11 predicted proteins | sample AusTroGonzalo_MG_3_FD_193486 | JGI IMG/M metagenome (GOLD analysis project Ga0265298, IMG submission 193486) | Bovine rumen microbial communities from tropical cattle in Woodstock, Queensland, Australia - Gonzalo_01 | ecosystem: Host-associated > Mammals > Digestive system > Stomach > Rumen ...
ATTAATCAGTTTTTCCAATGAAAACTGTGCGTTGGCCGGGCTGGTGGACGGAAGGCACACTGCCTCCCGTCTGATCTTATTTTGGATATATTTCTGGTACATCTCATGGGATTTGCGCCCGTTGCAGCAGATTTTTTCAATCGGGCTGTTGTCGAGGATCATTCGCAGGTCATTGGCCCGGACGTCCCGGATGCTGGCATCCGAGGATCCCGTAATCACACAGCTGGCAATGGAATCCCACAAAGCCAGCCCATTACTCAGAATCAATATCTTTTTCTCGGGTATTGTTGCCGGCACCTCCTGCCCGAACAGTGCCGCAATCACTTTCCAGAATCGGTTCTGCGGATGGCCGTAGAAGAAGTTCTGTTCCCTGGATTTGACGGATGGAAACGAGCCGAGAATCAGGATCCGGCTGTGCTCGTCATACAACGGCCCGAAAGGGTGCTCAATGCGTGATGCGCTCATCTGTTCGTTCCTTCCCGGGCCGGATTCTGAAAACCGTTGAACCGTGCCCGTTCCTCAATAGGCATCTTCTTTGGCACAGCAGGTTCATCCTCCGCAATGCCGACGGGGAGAATACAGACCAGCTCATATTCCTCCGGCACGCCGAGAATCTTCGCAAGTCTGTCGCCGATCCGGTCCGTGTCGGTAATATGCCCTTCATACCAGCAACTCTGATATCCCATCGCGGTGATTGCCAGCAGCATATTTTCGATCGCGGCGGCATAGTCCTGGGTCGCAAAGCACCTGTCACGGTAGGCGTTGATCCGCCGGGTCAGTACGCAGATCATCGCCGGCGCTGTCTGCGCGACAGGCGGATCAATCTCCGCCTTCAACCGGGCCAGAAGCTCTTCGTCATCCACCGCGATCAGGCTTGTAGTCTGTTTGTTGCAGCCCGAAGGCGCCGCCAGGCCTGCCTCCATAATCGCCGTCAGGTCTTCCCGCGGTACCCTGTCCGGTTTATACTTCCCGCGGTAGCTGCGCCGGCGCAGGATAACCTCCTGCAGAAATCTCTCCCCGCCTTCTCTCTTATCTTCACTCTTCACTCTCCACTCTTCACTCTTTTTTTCTTCCTTCTTCAGAGAAAGCACATAGATCTGGCAGGGATTCTCTTCTCCCCATAGGGAGGGAATAACCTCAAACTCCTGAAACCCAAGGCTCTGATAAAACCGGTTCGTCCGGTCATAGTCTTCGTAGTATCCCATCTGAACGGTCTTGACCTGCATAAAGTCATACCCGGCCCGGACGGCATATTCTTTCGCAGCCTGAAACAACGCTCTCCCGATGCCATGGCGGTGATACTCTTTCTTTACGCCCATCACAGCCAGTTCCGCCGTGCTGTTGCCGGTTTCTTTCAGACACAAAAATCCGACCGGCCGGCCGTTTTCTTCAGCCGCAAAGAAAACCCATTTCCCGCTGTCGTGTATATAGCCTTCCCGTGTCTCAGTCACCTCAAACCAATCTTTCAGCGCTTCAAGGGTTTCCCGGGCAATCTGCTGCTTTTGCGTGGAGTCGCTGATCCGGCGGATTGTCATTTTTCTTCACTCCTTTGTTCCGGTCTTTTTGATGAATATATCATACACCGGATTCTCTTTTCTTTCCACCTCTATGGTACAGCGGGACGATCTTCGTTCAGGCCCTGAATGTATGAACTGCCATCCGCCGGATCACGTGCGTATAGATCAGTGCAGGAACCAATACGGAACCTGCCCTGAAGAAATGAAAGCAAGGAGGGTATAAAAAATGAACGAGCTGAATCTGAACGAAATGGAAATGATTAACGGAGGTCATGGCGGTTCTCCCACCAGGCTGCCCGAAAAGCCGGGGTACTGGGTATACCGGATTCAGAGCGGCGACTGCCTCTCCAAGATTGCCGGAAGGAATGGCACGACCGCGGAATATCTGAAGCGGATCAATCCCACGATCCATAACATCAACGACATCACAGCTGGATATTACATCTATATTCCGGATTAATCACGACGCTTACCGGGTGATGCTGCAAAGTTTCAGGAGTGAAAGCAGTTGCAGCCCGAAAGGAGTCCCGATCAGATCGATCCGCCTGGTCGGTACTGGCGGAAGCAGCAGAGGAGGTCCCGGACGAATACGTTACGGAGACCTCCCCTGTTTTTTTGTTGAAGGCGGGTTTGACACGGACGAAAGTGGGGTTTTTGTGGACAGTAGGGGAATGGGTGTGTTATGATAGTTCTGAAATCCGGTAAAGAAAAAGAAATAATGCGAGGAGGAAAAAATATGCTGCATCCCGCGAAAAAAAGTTTTTCTGTTGTCCTGGCACTCCTGTTGCTGGTCTGCATGTTCGGCACAGCGGCGGCAGACAATGCGCCTTGGCCTGTAAAGACGTTTTACGGCGTGGGAGTGGGCGTGAGTTATCCGCCCAATAATCAGAATGTAAAACGTCAGGCATATTACGGTCCGAATCCCTATACCTATGCCGGTGCCGGCGCTTTCAAAGCGAGATCTGTGCAAAATGCGGTGGCACTGTTCCGGGAAGGGGATTTTGCGCTGGTGGATTTCTACTATCCCTCCATGGGCAAATACTGTGTCTACTTCCAGGTCCAGGACCTGACCACCCGCAATATCGACCAGGAAACACTGACTGCTTACCCGGCAGCGGTCACTGCGGAAATCCAGCCGATGATGGGACCAGGATACGACTATCGTCCAATGGAGGAACTGACTCCGAGCAGGAATGTCAGGCAGGTGCTGCTTACCCGGGGAATGCGCGTCAATGTACTCTTTGAGATGAACGGGTGGGTATTCGCGGAGTTTTCCTGCGCCATCGGCACGGTGCGGGCCTGGCTCCCGGCCAACATGGTGGAAAGCATCTGATTTGTCAGGGAGGGAGCTGTATCATGCCGTTTATTAATTCAAAGGTGACCGTGAAACTGTCTGATCAGCAGAAGGAAACACTGAAAACCGAATTGGGAAAGCTGATTACAACGCTGAATAAAAGCGAGACCTATCTGATGGTCGGGATTGAAGATTCCTGTGACCTGTGGCTTGGCGGCCGGAAACTGGACAAAGGTGCCTATGTGGCAGTCAGCCTGTTCGGTAATGCGCCAAAGGAATCCTATGACCGGCTGACCGGTCAGATCTGTGACCTGCTGAGTGATAATCTCGGTATTCCTGGAAACGCGGTCTATGTGACATATCACCCGGTCAGTGACTGGGGCTGGAACGGCGGGAATTTCTGAGGCCCTCTGATCATTCCGGATCGGCGCCCTGCAGGGATGTGTCTGTTCTCCTGTCGCTGTCGCAGAAGACGATCTCCGGCATGAGGGGGCATCCGCCCATGCACAGGTCTTTCTTTCCGCAGGCCGGGCAGGCGTTCCTCATTTTGCTGCGGAAAGCTTCGAAGGGTTCGCTGTTCCAGGCTTCTTCAATGGTGGCGCCTCTGAGGGAGACGTGATACTTCTTCTCCTGGTCGAAGCTGCAGGGAGTCATGTTCAGGTCCGGGCTGATATAACAGCTGAAGCGTCCGCCTTCGCAGGTATCGAGTGATTCCGGGAGCACATTTTTGCAGTAATGGATGGCGCCCGGGACGTTGCAACTGTCCATACCGGTTTTATATGGGTGTCTCCGATCCAGCAGGCGAAAGAACTGTCTGACTCTGGGATCTTTATATGCAAGCATGTTCGCCTTCGTACCCTGCCCTGCTGGTTTGTGCAGAAGAAAGATCACGGCGTTGATCCCATCCGGGAAGGTGTCCTCTGTCAGGCGTTCGACGGCTTCGTCGATGCTGTTGTTCCCGAGGACATAGTGGATGTTGGTCTTCATCCCCGCGTCCAGCAGCATGTCAATGGCTTTGAGGGTGTATTCACTCCGGTACCAGCTGACCGCTACCGCGCCGCAGTATTTTTGGCAGATTTTCGCAGTCTGCGGTGTCATACCGTAGCCGGAAGTCGTGAAATTCGGAACCAGGTCATTGGCTCTGCAGATCCGGAGGAGTTCCTCAAAGTGTTCATGCTGGTCCGGATCTCCCCGGCCGCCCAGGGCGAACTGGTTGCAGCGGTGCCTTGACTGCTCCGCAATCCACCGGAAATCCCCGACGGTCATGTTCGGCTGCTCCACCGTCAGGCCGCTCTGATAGCAGCCGATACCGGCCTTTGCGCAAAGGCCGGTTTTTCCATGGATACAGTGACCCATGACGCCCACGTCGATCAGGTGAGGATAGGAGGCCATAAAAGGATCCCTGCCGGTATCCCTGCCGTCTGCGTCCAGAACGCCGGTGCGGACATATGCGCCGGTCTCCGTGTCAAAGGCGGCCTTGAAGTGATATTTTACGTCGTCAATGATATAGCGCATGGTCTGATCCTTATTGCTCAGTCCTTCCAGATTCTTTCAGTTGTTGAGCCCTTCGCGACGGAATAGTCGTCGGGATCGTCGCCTTCCTCCTCGTCCTTCCTCGCGACAGCAAGGGTCTCCCGCTTCGTCTCCAGGTCCGCCTCCGCAACGGAGTCAATAAAGTAGGTATCCACTTCCCACCGCTCGAAGATTTTGATCTTTCGGATCTGTGAGACCGGCAGCGCCTCGACCTCCTTCTGGGTGCCGGGAGTAAGCCGGACGCCCATTTTCCGGAAGGACGACGCTTCACCGCCGCCGTCCGTCACCTCGAAAAGCCGGTCCAGTTCTTCCCATTGGGCCATCCTGTCGTCGTAGAGCTTATTGATGAGTTCCAGCACTTCCCTGCCCGTGCCGAGAGACAGGACGCCTTCCAGCGTGAATCCTTCCTCGTTCATGGCTATCCCGTCACTGCTGATGTTGGCTTCATACCCGTCGAAATATCCGCCGTACTGCTTTCCGTCCTTCGTCTCGATGACGATGGTCACATAGCAGCTTGTACTGGAATTTGTGACAAAATCCGCACGAATCTTCATTCGCTTTTTCTCCTTTTCTGATGGGACGGACATGATCCTCTCCCGTGTCTGCTGCGTCCCAGGGGGACTACCAGACCTGAATCCGGTCTTCCGGCTTAAGCCACATCCCGTCGCCTTCCGTGATGCCATAGGTTTCGAAGAACAGTAAGATCTTCTTCATGGGATGAATCTCTTTCAGGCAGTGTTTTCCGGATCCGAACCGGGAAAAGCCAATACCTCTCAGTTTATGTTTCGTTCTCAGAACATCTCCGGATGTTCTTCGGCAAACAGGTTAAGCCACCTGTTCAGGTTCTCCTGAACGCTCTGGATTGTCAGAATATACACCGGTTCAGAAGAGGAAGGAAACTCTGTGAAACGGGCGGAATACCAGTTGCTCTGATCCTTTTCCAGCCTCATCCGGAAAACCGCCTGAATAAACTTCCGGGGACTGTTCCGGATTCGCTCTCCCATCGTTTCCATATTCGCAAACTGCAGATATCGTTCCTGATCTGCGGGATCGACATGATTTTCGCAGAATTTCCTGATTGTCTTGTCAACGGATTCCTCACGGTCATAGGAGGGCAGACTGCTGGCCGCATAGATCCGCTTCGCTTTTTTCGTTTCGGGCCGGATCATCGCGACCATCTCATAGGTGAAAAAGAGCGCGCTGCCGTTATCCAGCATTTCCTGCGCTGTTTTGACTTCCCGCTCAGCGTCAAAGGTGTTCAGGCGCATGAGAATCATGGCCCGCCCTTCCCTTCTGGCGATGAACAGAGCGCTGAGCCTGTAATACACATCCCTGTAAGCATACTCCACCGTCTGGATCGTTCCCTGCTGCAGCGCGTCCATCACAAGTTTATGAATGGCCAGGTAGTAATGGCCCCGCTGGTGGCTGGTCAGGGCATTCTCCAGCCCGTCCACGGACGAGAAGCCCAGTTCCCGGAGCCGTTCCTTGTATCCTTCTGTAGCGTAAATATAGGTGAAATTCTCTCTCCCGCATTCGATCAGGGCGATCGAGCCGTCATAGCTGCTGACATAATCAGCCGGGCTGCTTTTCCAGCGTTCCGCATATTCCTTCAGCGGGTTCGGGTTCACAAAGTTCAGCCGGCCGATCTGACCCCAATATGCCTCGTCTTCTTTCTTTTCCAGGATCCCCGGTTTCCTGTCAATCTGCTCAATCAGGGCCTCTCTGGAAAGCGGTCTGGCATAATAGAAACCCTGCTGCGCTTCACATCCGATGTCCAGCAGGAATTCCCGCTGCTCGTTTGTTTCCACTCCTTCTGTCAGCGTATGGATCCCCAGGGTTTTCGCCATGCTGATCAGCGATGCCAGCATATTTTTCCCCTTCGCGGACATTTTCCGCAAAAAGAGCATATCAAACTTGATCACGTCGAAGGGATAATTCTGCAGCACGTTCAGCGAGGAATAGCCGCTTCCGAAGTCGTCCAGCCATACGGAAAAGCCGGCGTCGCTGAAGCGGTTGAACACCTTTTCAAAGGCGTCCGTATCTTCCAGCATGACGCTTTCCGTAATCTCCAGACTGACCGCCTCAGGAGGAACCGAATACGCGTGAAGCACAGAGCAAACCTGTTCAAACAGATCCTCCCGGGCAAAATCCAGCCTGGAGAGATTCACGGATACACGTGACAGCGGCGTTCCGCGGGCGCGGAGCTCATCATATAAAGCGCAGGCCTGGCGGAGAATCTCCATATCCAGTTCAAAAATAAGACCGCCTTGTTCCAGCTGCGGAATAAAATCCGCGGGCGAAAGCATATTCCCGTCCGGATCAAACCACCTGGCAAGCGCTTCCGCACCCATGATCTGCTGCGTCAGGGATCTGAAAACAGGCTGAAACCAGGCCCGGATCCCTCCGTTTCCGAGTGCCTCATGAAAACGGTCCGCAAAATCAGCTTCCGATTTCCAATCCATATCCGTCAGCCCTTTACTGTTTTATTCAATCCGGTTGTTCCTGCAGATATATATTTCGACACGGAAAAGGCAGACTCCTGTATGTTTCATTCCCCGGCACGCAGTCAATGGAAAATCCGAAAGCTTTCCGGACTTTCCGCTTGCGGAGAAATAACAGCCTGTAATTCTCTGATTCCGTCCTGTTTTTTGGTCGGGCTTCAGGATAATATACAGTTGCGGTCAGGGAAAAACCGCCGTCAGGAAAAATATACTGCCATCCTGACTGAAGGACCGTATAAACCATTGGCAGTGATGATGAATCACAGCCAATGGGAAATTTCCCGGATGAAATGAAAGGAGGGGACGAGCTGTGCGTAAGATGAACAAAGGAAAGAAACTGCCGGCAATGCTGATTGCCCTGGCCATGCTGCTGTGTTCGTTCCCGGCGGTCATTGCGGAGGAAGTAACGATCCCCGCGGAAGAAGCAGCTGTTGAAGTACAGCAGGTACCGGCCGAAGCGGAACCTGAAGTTATCGAGATTCCCGAAGAAGCACCCGTGGCGGAGCCCGAAGTCGTCGAGATTCCCGAAGAAGAGCCCGCAGCGGAGCCCGAAGTCGCGGAGATCCCCGAAGAAGAACCCGCGGCGGAGCCCGAAGTCGTCGAAATTCCCGAAGAAGAACCCGCAACCGAGCCTGAGGTCGAGGAGATTCCCGAAGAAGAGCCCGCGGCCGAGCCTGAAGTCGTCGTAATTCCCGAAGAGGAGCCCGAAACAGAGCCCGAAGTCGCGGAGATTCCTGAAGAGGAGCCCGCCGAAGCGCCGGAAGACGAATGGAACGACGAGCCGGAAACGGAATCTGTCCGGGAAAACGAGTCCGAAGATCTGATCGAGATCGAAGATGACGATGCCGGCGCTGTTTCCGAAGAACGGCTGGCGGAATTCAACAATCCCGAAACCTATGAAGCGACCGGTTTCAGCGGCAGCGTGGAAATTGAAATGAAGAGCAGTGAAATCCGCTGCGGCGGGGACGTCACGCTGGCGGCAAAGGTTGCCGGTGTGGAGATGAACCACCGCCTTGTCTGGGAAGCCAATGACGGCGACGGCCGTGGCTGGTTCACCGTTGGCAGCGGTCCCGAATACACCTTTACCTTAACCCGTGACATTGTAAACCGTGAATACCGCGTGAGCCTCTATACCGTTGACTGATCTGAAAAAAACAGTCATTGCCCGGACGCGTTTGTGCCGGTCCGGGCAATGAAATCCGCAAGTTCCTGAATCACCCGGGCATCCACCCGGTCGGCGCGGGAATAAACCGCGGCTCCTTCCGTTTTCTGTCCCGCGGTGAAGGCATGAGTCAGCCCTGGGAAGGAAATCATCTGCCAGTTTTTCTTTTCGCCCAGCGCTTCTTTCCAGATCCGGAAATCTTCCATGGTCACCTGATAATCTTCTTCTCCCTGCAGCAACAGAACAGGTTCGGTAATCTCCCCCGCGGCCTGCAGAATATCATAGTCTGCCAGCCACTTCCAGTAAGCGGCGTAAACCCCGGCGACCGTATCGTCTTCAGCCAGGGAATCCAAATCCTGCAGCTTGTCCAATTCCGCAAAAACCGCGTCCTTCTCAGCCTGCTGCTCATCTGTGATTTCCGGCATCAGGGAATAAAGGAAGTCGTATTGTTCCCGCATCAGCACATCCAGCGGCCTGGGGGAAGCCGCCATCATGATAAACCCGCAGGCCTTTACCGGAACTTTTTCCAGCTCCCGCGCCAGCGCCGGAATCGCGTTTCCTCCCAGGCTGTGGCCCAGTACATAAATGCGGTCCGGATCAATCCTGTCCTGCCGGGCAAGCAGCTGCACCGCGTTCACGGCATCCTCAAGATATTCGTCTTCCAGGGTGATCTGCCTGTCTGCCGCCAGCTCCATACCGTACACATAGGAGCGCTTGTCAAAGCGATAAACCGCGATTCCCTTCTCCGCCAGGCCTTCCGCAAGATCCCGGAAAGGCTTCAGATTCCCGACCGATTCATCCTTGTCGCTGGCGCCCGAGCCTTGCAGGAGAATCACCACCGGGAACGGGCCTTCCCCTTTGGGAACCGTCAGCACTCCGGGCAGTTCCCCGAGGGACGGAACGGGCAGGGCCAGCTCTATGCTGCCATACAGGTCGGATTCGTTCTTCGTCTCTTCCCCGCCGCCGCTGTAAGTGCCGGTCTGCAGGCCCGCGATCGCTCCGTCCTGAACGATGAGGATCAGGTCCGCCTGCATGGCGGAAAACACGCAGGGAATATGGAACGCCTTCAGGCCCCTCATTTCCCCTTCATACGCCGGCAGAACGGTTTCGGGAGTGCCCAGCGCTGCCAGCTGCTTCGCCAGAGCGGCAATCCCGCCCATCTGTTTGAGCGCGGCCGTCATCTGGGGAGAAAGCGCCCACAGGTCTTCCAGCTCTTCCGGGTGTTCTCCCAGGAATGCCGTAATGAATTCATCCGCGTCCGCGGCCGTCTCCATTTTCCGGGGTTCGGACTCCGCCGCGGAAATTCCGAAAACAATCAGCAGCATCATGACCAGGATGGCTGAAATCATCTTCTTCATCGATTGTTTCCTCCGTCTGTTTCCATCCGGAAACCGTCAGATCTTCAGGTCCCCGTCTTTGACCCATCCGGCCTTCCGCACAAAGAAATGGATGATCAGGGACAGCACGGCGGGGAGTACGAAGCAGATCAGCACCAGCCCCAGCCAGTCCGTAGCGGTGATGGCCGCTTTTGCTCCCGAAGCCACGTCATTGACCCAGCCCGTATACACCCCGAGCGGACCGACAAGCCCGCAGGTCCCCATACCGGATGAAATGGGGGCGCCGTTCATTTCCATTCTGAAGACGCAGGTCGCGATGGGGCCGGTAATGGCCGAAGCAAGCGTGGGAGCAATCCATACCCGCGGATTCTTCACGATGTTGCCCATCTGCAGCATGGAAGTGCCGAGCCCCTGCGAGATCAGACCGCCCACTTTGTTTTCCCGGAAGGAAATCACGGCAAAGCCGACCATCTGCGCGCAGCAGCCTGCCACGGCGGCCCCGCCGGCCAGCCCCGTCAGCAACAGGGCAGCACAAATCGCTGCGGAGGAAATGGGGAGCGTCAGCGCCACGCCGACAATCACCGAAACCAGGATGCCCATCAGGAAAGGCTGAAGTTCCGTAGCCCACATGATCAGGTTGCCCACAGCCATAGCGGCTTTTCCGAGCGGTGGGGCGATCAGCCAGGAAAGGAACATGCCGACGCCGATGGTTACCAGCGGGGTGACCAGGATATCGATCTTCGTTTCTTTGGATACGGCCTTCCCGAACTCGGCCGCGATAATCGCAACAAAGAGGACGGCCAGCGGGCCTCCGGCGCCGCCCAGCGCGTTGGCCGCAAAGCCGACGGCGGCCATGGAAAAGAGAACCAGCGGCGGGCACTTCAGCGCGTAGCCGATGGCAATTGCCATGGCCGGTCCGCTCATGGCGGAAGCGAGACCGCCCACCGTATAATCCGTGCCGCCGATGGTGGCGATCTTCTCCGTCAGGAACCCGATATGCAGCTGGGAACCGAAGGTATTGATGATCGTTCCGATGAGTAGGGAGCAGAACAGGCCCTGCGCCATCGCGCCAAGCGCGTCGATCCCGTAGCGCTTCAGCGAGATCTCAATATCCTTTCTCTTCAGGAATTCCCTCGTTTTCTGAAAGCCCTTCATATTCATTCACGTTCCTTACTTAAAAATGATCCTCAACGAGAATCGGTTTCCGGACAAAAATCTGCTCCAGCGTTTCCTGGTTTTTCATCACAACCGTATCGTCCCGGTAAAGCGCTTCGGACAGGCTCACGGCCCCCGTCACCAGCTGCCCCAGCGCTTTTTCCGATACGCTCAGGTCGGGTTCCAGGTCAGAGGGACAGACCCCATCGCCGCTCACCTGCCACACGCCGCTGTTCTCCGGGATCAGTTCATCGCTCACGCGGATTACAAAGCTGCAGCCTTCCGGTTTCCGGATGGCTTCCAGCGCTTTAACCGCGTTCACGACCCGGACCATATAGTTCTGTTCCGTCGTCTTTTGAATATCGTACGCCAGCGGGCTTCTGATCAGGGACATCAGTTCAACATCCCGGGGCAGGAACAACCGGATGGTCCCGTAATCGGCCGAAAACCGCGCCAGGAAGCCCAGAATGGCCTGGAAACCTTTCGTCCCGTCCCAGGCCAGATCCTTCACTTCAAGAATCGCCTGCGGATCGTGGCGGATGTCCTGGAAAATCAGATAAGCGATCGGCCGGCCGTCTTCGTAAAGGAGATAGCAGAATTTCCGGTCTTTATAGTATTCGCCCTTCAGGTGTTTTTCCATCCGTTCGTCGTCCCGGCTGATCGCCAGGTTGAAAGAGGACGCGAACCGGTTATACAGTTCGGTCCATTCGTTGACCGGATCGCCCTGTTTCCACAGTTTCGCCTTTCCGTGAAAAGCATATCCTTTCAGGACCGCCGGAGCGAACTCATAAACGTTCTTCCAGCAGACCGTTTCATAGCCGAACTTCCGGTAAAAGGAATGGCTGAAAGGATACAGGGTGGAGATCACTTCCCCGTCCGCGTAGGCATGGGGCAGCAGCTTCAGGAAAATCTCCCGGATACCGCCTTCCATCCTGTATTCGGGAAGGGTTGAAACACCCCCGATCCCTCCGTTGCGCACCGGCGTGCCGTCCAGGCGGCTGATGAACTGATGATTGATCATCGCCGCTGTCAGCGTCCCGTCCTCATGGAACGCGCCCCAGTGCTGACAGGTCTCCTGTACACTCTCCTCTCTGGCCTTTTCCGGATCCTCCATCCGCATGTGGAATGCTACCGTTGCGATCAGCCTTGCCTGAAACCGCTCTTCCCCGCTCAGTAAACGTATTTCCATGTCTGCTGCCCTCACAATCGATTGTCACTGAACGAAAACAGGCTGCCTTCCGGCAGCCCGTTTTCGTTTGTCTTGCTTATGCCTGGCCGGCCATCTTCTTGTAGGATTCGCGGCGCACCTTGGCGTCCTCTTCCTGCTGCACAAAGAGCTTCGCGGCGGCATCCGGGAACTGCTGAGCCAGGGAGGTGTAGCGAACCTCGCCCTTCAGGAATTCCTGATAATCGCCGGTCGGATCCTTGCTGTCGACCGTCATGGGATTCTCCAGCTCGGGGTTGTAACGGTACAGCTGCCAGTAACCGCAGTCGACCGCCTT
>Ga0265298_10008920_pt1 | contig 11999 bp, 6 predicted proteins | sample AusTroGonzalo_MG_3_FD_193486 | JGI IMG/M metagenome (GOLD analysis project Ga0265298, IMG submission 193486) | Bovine rumen microbial communities from tropical cattle in Woodstock, Queensland, Australia - Gonzalo_01 | ecosystem: Host-associated > Mammals > Digestive system > Stomach > Rumen ...
CGATGAGTCAGGGTATTAAGATCGATACCAAATCGCTTTAATCTCTAAAAAATCACAGACAAGTATGAAAAAGGAAGATAAAAATCTCGTCATTGAAGCGCTTGGCGCACAACTGGGTGAATATGCACATTTCTACCTCGTTAACATCGAGGGACTGAATGCAGAGAAAACCAGTGCACTGCGTCGCGCCTGCTTCAAACAGGATATCAAACTCCTGGTAGCCAAGAATACGCTGCTCCAGAAGGCTCTTGAGAAAAAGGGCATCGAGGCGGAGATCTTCGAGGCTCTCAAGGGGAACACCGCTCTTATGCTCAGCAACACGGGTAACGCGCCTGCTAAACTCATCAAGGAGTTCACCAAGGGCGACAAGACCGGTGAGGCTAAGCCGCAACTCAAGGCTGCTTACGTGGAAGAGACTGTTTACGTAGGCAAGCAGAATCTCGAGTTCCTGTGCGCTATCAAGTCCAAGAACGAACTTATCGCAGAGTTGGTTGGCTTGCTCCAGTCACCGGCGAAGAACGTTATCTCGGCTTTGCAGAGCGGACAGAATACTATTCACGGCGTTCTCAAGACTCTCGGCGAGCGCGCTTGAGAAAGCTAATGGCCAATGGCTAACAGCCAACGGCCGCCAAACAAAAACAAACTGAATTAAAAAACATTTAAATTTTATAAGACAATGGCAGATCTTAAAGCTTTTGCTGAACAATTAGTTAACCTTACCGTTAAGGAAGTAAATGAACTCGCTCAGATTTTGAAGGACGAGTATGGTATCGAACCCGCAGCTGCAGCTGTTGCAGTTGCTGCTCCTGCTGCCGGCGGCGCTGCTGCTGAGGCTGCTGAGGAGAAAACCTCTTTCGACGTAGTTCTGAAGAGCGCAGGTGCTAACAAGCTCCAGGTTGTTAAGGCCGTTAAGGAGCAGACCGGTCTCGGACTCAAAGAGGCTAAGGACATCGTTGACGCTGCTCCCGCTAACGTGAAGGAAGGCGTTGACAAAGCTACCGCTGAGGCGCTCAAGAAAGCCCTCGAAGAGGTAGGTGCTGAGGTAGAACTCAAGTAATACCCCACAGGCCAACCACCTAAATCGGGTGGAATAGGTTTAGATTCCCACGCAAATGGGAGTCTAAACCTTTTCTGCTCAATAGGACAGAATGATTAAAAAACTGAAATGATTGGTAATTATTATAAGGTGAAAGTTAAATTACTATAAAATACATCGCCACCGATTTAGATTTAAATTATTCATTACCAACAGTTTTATTCTGTTAAACAATTATTAACCATATAAAATAATGGCTACAAACAAAAAACAGCAGAGAGTCAATTTCAGTCGTATGCAGAAGCATATGCCCTATCCTGACTTTCTCGAGATTCAGTTGAAGTCCTTCGAAGACTTTGTGCAGATGGATTCCACTCCTGAGCAGCGTCGTAAAGAGGGACTCTTTAAGGTGTTCTCGGAGAACTTCCCCATCCAGGACACCCGCAACAGTTTTACGCTGGCTTTCCTCGACTATAGCGTCGACCGCCCCCGCTACACCATCGAAGAGTGTATCAAGCGCGGTTTGACCTACAGCGTACCCTTGAAGGCCAAGTTACGTCTGAGCTGTGAGGACCCTGATCATGAGGACTTCGATACCGTCGTATCGGATGTCTATCTGGGAACGATCCCTTACATGACGCCGAAAGGCACGTTCGTCATCAACGGCGCCGAGCGCGTGGTAGTAAGCCAGTTGCACCGTTCACCCGGTGTATTCTTCGGCACCAGCATGCACTCCAACGGCACCAAGCTCTATTCGGCGCGTATCATCCCCTTCCGCGGCTCCTGGATCGAGTTCGCTACCGACATCAACAAGGTCATGTATGCTTACATCGACCGTAAGAAGAAACTGCCGGTAACAACCCTTCTCCGTGCCATCGGCTTCGAGTCCGACAAGGACATCCTCAACTGCTTCGACCTCGCGGAAGAGGTGAAAGTGAACCGTGAGACGCTCGAGGCGTGCATGGGCCGCAAACTGGCCGGTGACGTGATGCGGGCTTGGGTAGAGGACTTCGTTGACGAGGATACCGGTGAGGTGTCGTCCATCGAGCGTAACACCATCGTTGTGGAGCGCGAGGAGGAACTCACGCCGGAGACCCTGGAGACTATTCTGGAGTCCGGTTCCAAGACCATCCTGCTCCACAAGCAGGAGGAGCGCGAGAACGATTTCGCAATCATCTTCAACACCCTGCAGAAAGACCCGGCCAAGACGGAGAAAGAGGCTGTCCTCTATATCTACCGTCAGTTGCGTAACGCCGAGCCGGCCGATGATGCCACGGCGCGTGAGATGATACAGAACCTGTTCTTCAGCCAGAAGCGTTATGACCTGGGCGAGGTGGGACGTTACCGTATCAACCGCAAGCTCAATATGTCCATTCCGGACGACACCCGTGTGCTGACCAAGGAGGACATAATCGAGATTATCAAATACCTCGTCATGCTCATCAACTCCAACGCCGAGGTGGATGATATCGACCACCTGTCCAACCGCCGTGTCCGCACGGTCGGCGAGCAGTTGTTCAACCAGTTCGGTATCGGTTTGGCACGTATGGCGCGCACCGTCCGTGAGCGTATGAACGTCCGTGACAACGAGGTGTTCACGCCGACCGACCTGATCAACGCCAAGTCTATCTCGAGCATCATCAACTCCTATTTCGGTACCAACGCGCTGAGCCAGTTCATGGACCAGCAGAACCCGTTGGCGGAGATCACCCACAAGCGCCGTATGTCGGCCCTCGGCCCCGGTGGTCTGAGTCGTGACCGTGCCGGATTTGAGGTGCGAGACGTGCACTATACCCACTACGGACGTCTCTGTCCTATCGAGACGCCGGAAGGACCGAACATCGGTCTGATTTCCTCCATGTGTATCTACGCCAAGATCAACGACCTCGGTTTCATCGAGACCCCGTACCGCAAGGTGGCGGACAGCATGGTTGACTTGGATAACGACCACGTGGTATATATGTCTGCCGAGGATGAGGAGAACCAGGTGGTGGCACAGGGTAACGCCCCGCTGCGCGCCGACGGTAGCTTCATCCGCACCAAGGTTAAGACCCGTCTGGGAGCCGATTTCCCCGTGGTTGCGCCGAGTCAGGTCAACCTGATGGACGTCGCTCCCTGCCAGATCGCTTCCGTGGCGGCTGCGCTGATTCCCTTCCTCGAGCACGATGATGCCCACCGTGCCTTGATGGGATCGAACATGATGCGCCAGGCAGTACCTCTCATCACCTCCGAGGCTCCGATCGTCGGAACCGGTATCGAGGAGCAGCTCGTGACCGACAGTCGCACGCAGATTGTCGCAGAGGCGGACGGTACCGTCACCTATGTGGACGCTGATGTCATCCGCATCAAGTATGACCGTTCGGAGGAAGAGGAGCTGATCAGCTTCGATACTCCGGAGAAAGAATACAAACTGCCCAAGTTCGAGAAGACGAACCAGAATACGACCATCGACCTGCATCCTGTTGTCCGCAAGGGCGACAAGGTGGAGAAGGGTCAGATCCTCACCGAAGGCTACGCCACCCAGGGCGGTGAACTGGCACTCGGTAAGAACCTCAAGGTGGCCTATATTCCTTGGAAGGGTTACAACTACGAGGATGCTATCGTCCTCTCCGAGCGCATCGTGCGCGAAGATATGTACACATCCGTTCACGTCGTTGAGCAGCTGCTCGAGGTACGTGACACCAAGCGCGGTATGGAGGAGTTCACCGCCGATATCCCGAACGTGTCGGAAGATGCGACCAAGGACCTCGACGAGAACGGTATCATCCGTATCGGTGCATACATCCAGCCGGGTGACATCCTCATCGGTAAGATCACGCCGAAGGGCGAGACCGATCCGAGTCCTGAGGAGAAACTGCTCAAGGCTATCTTCGGTGACAAGGCGGGTGATGTGAAGGATGCTTCGCTCAAGGCGAGTCCCTCGCTCGACGGTGTCATCATCGACAAGAAACTCTATTGCCGTGCCAACAAGGACCGCAAGCAGAAGATGGACGACAAGATCACGCTGGCGGATATGGATACGGACTTCAAGAAGAAGGCCGAGGCATTGCGCGAACTGCTCGTCAACAAGCTCTATGCCCTGCTGAACGGACGTCAGGCGGTATCCGTCAAGGATATCCTCGGCACCGAACTCATCAGCAAGGGACAGCACTTCAGCAAGGAGCGTCTCAATGAGATCGATTACTTCTCTGTGGAGCTGGAAGGCTGGACGGCGGACGCCCACAAGAACGAACTCGTGGCGCAGTGCGTCATCAACTATATCGCCAAATACAAGGAGATGGACGCCATGCTCAAGCGCGAGAAGTTCAACCTCACCATCGGCGACGAGCTGCCCAACGGCATCATCCAGATGGCGAAGGTCTATATCGCCAAGCGTCGTAAGATCCGCGTGGGTGACAAGATGGCCGGACGTCACGGTAGCAAGGGTATCGTATCCAAGATCGTGCGCGTTGAGGACATGCCGTTCCTCGCAGACGGTACGCCGGTGGATATCGTTTTGAACCCGATGGGTGTGCCTTCCCGTATGAACATCGGCCAGATCTTCGAGGCCGTGCTCGGTTGGGCAGGACATGAACTGGGCGTTAAATTCGCTACGCCTATCTTCGACGGTTGTACCATGGAGCAGCTCGACGAGTGGACCGACAAAGCCGGCCTGCCGCGCGGCGGTAAGACCCAGTTGTACGACGGCGAGACGGGCGAGCCCTTCGACCAGATGGCAACAGTCGGTGTGACCTACTTCATGAAACTCGGTCACATGGTCGATGACAAGATGCACGCACGTTCCATCGGTCCGTACAGTCTCATCACCCAGCAGCCGCTCGGCGGTAAGGCGCAGTTCGGTGGACAGCGTTTCGGTGAGATGGAGGTTTGGGCACTGGAGGCTCACGGAGCTGCCCATGTGCTACAGGAGATCCTTACCATCAAGTCTGATGACGTCACCGGACGTGCACGTACCTACGAAGCAATAGTCAAAGGAGAGAACTTCCCCACGCCGGGTCTGCCCGAGTCGTTGAACGTGCTCCTGCACGAGTTACAGGGATTGGCTCTTAGTATCAAAATGGAATAATGGAGGACTTGAAATATGGCTTTTAAACAAGAAAATAAGAAAACCGGTTTCACCAAAATCACTATTGGACTTGCATCTCCGGATGAGATCATGCAGATTTCGTCGGGTGAGGTGCTCAAACCGGAAACGATTAACTATCGTACCTACAAACCCGAACGTGACGGTTTGTTCTGTGAGCGTATCTTCGGTCCTACCAAGGACTACGAGTGCCATTGCGGCAAGTACAAACGTATCCGTTACAAAGGTATCGTTTGCGAGCGTTGCGGCGTGGAGGTGACCGAGAAGAAAGTGCGCCGTGAGCGTATGGGTCACATCAAGCTCGTTGTGCCCGTTGCGCATATCTGGTATCTCCGTTCGCTGCCCTCCAAGATGGCTGCTCTGCTCGGTATCCCGACCAAGAAACTGGAGACCGTCATCTACTATGAGAAATACCTCGTAGTGCAGGCGGGTGCTCTGGAAGGTCAGGAGATCGGCGAGAAGCACGAGACGGACAAGAACCGTATTCCGGTTGAGACGAAGATGCTCTTGGATGAGGACCAGTACCAGCAGGTACTCGCCATCATGCCCGAAGGCAATGACATGCTGGAGGATTCCGATCCGAACAAGGTGATTGTCAAGATGGGTGCTGAGGCTGTCTATGACCTGCTCTGCGCTACTAATCTGGACGAACTGAGTTACGAGCTCCGTGCTACGGCGGACAAGTCCTCTTCGGCACAGCGCCGTCAGGAGGCACTGAAGCGCCTGCAGGTGGTCGAGGCTTTCCGCGCGTCGAACGGCAAGAACCGTCCCGAGTGGATGATCCTCCAGGCTATTCCTGTTACGCCGCCGGAGTTGCGTCCGTTGGTTCCGCTGGATGGTGGACGTTTCGCCACCTCTGACCTCAACGACCTCTACCGTCGTGTCATCATCCGTAATAACCGCCTCAAACGTCTCGTGGAGATTAAGGCGCCGGATGTCATTCTGCGTAACGAGAAGCGTATGCTTCAGGAGGCGGTGGACTCCCTCTTCGACAACAGCCGCAAGACGACAGCGATGAAGTCGGATGCCAACCGTCCGCTCAAGTCGCTCTCTGACTCCCTCAAGGGTAAGCAGGGACGTTTCCGTCAGAACCTGCTCGGTAAACGTGTGGACTATTCCGCCCGTTCGGTTATCGTCGTTGGTCCGGAACTCAAGATGCACGAGTGCGGCCTCCCGAAGGAGATGGCTGCCGAGTTATACAAGCCGTTCATCATCCGCAAGCTCATCGAGCGCGGTACCGTCAAGACCGTCAAGTCGGCGAAGAAGATCATCGACCGTCGCGAGCCGGTTATCTATGAGATTCTCGAGCATGTGATGGAGGGACACCCGGTTCTGCTGAACCGTGCTCCGACACTGCACCGCCACGGTATCCTGGCTTTCCAGCCGAAGATGATCGAGGGTAAGGCTATCCAGCTCCATCCGCTGTCCTGTGCCGGCTTCAACGCCGACTTCGACGGCGACCAGATGGCTGTCCACTTGCCCCTGTCCAACGAGGCTATCCTCGAGGCGCAGCTCCTCATGCTCGGCTCGCACAATATCCTCGACCCGGCGAACGGTAACCCGATTACCGTGCCTTCGCAGGATATGATTCTCGGTCTCTATTATATTACCAAGGAACGCGCAGGCGTGAAGGGCGAGGGGCTCTGCTTCTATTCGGAGGAAGAGGCTATCATCGCTTTGAACGAAGGTCGTGTGGACATCCACGCGAAGATCAAGGTGCGCGTGAAAGGCCAGATCATCGAGACCACTCCGGGCCGCGTCATCGTCAACCAGTACGTGCCGGAGGAGATCGGCTATCAGAACGAGCTCATGAAGAAGGGTGCTGTCAAGTCCATCATCTCCAAGGTCATCAAGACCTGCGGTGTGGCGCGTGCGGCACAGTTCCTCGACGATATCAAGGACCTCGGTTACTACCGCGCTTTCAAGGGCGGTTTGAGCTTCAACCTCAACGATATCCTCATTCCGGAGGAGAAGAAAGAGATGACCGAGAAGGGTAATGCGGCCGTGGATGACATCAACGAGCGTTATAACTTCGGTTTGATGTCCGACGACGAGCGTTACCGCGCTACCGTCGATACATGGAAGAAGATTGACGAGGACCTCAAGAATATTCTGATGAAGCACATGGCGGAAGCCGACGGCGGATTCAACTCTGTTTACATGATGATGCACTCCGGTGCCCGTGGTAACGAGCAGCAGATCAAGCAGCTGGCCGGTATCCGTGGTATCATGGCAAAACCGTTGAAAGCCGGTGCTACCGACACCCGTCCTGAGATTGAGAACCCTGTCTTGGCGAACTTCAAGGAGGGTATGTCCGTGCTCGAGTACTTCATCTCCACCCACGGTGCCCGTAAGGGTCTTGCCGACACGGCTTTGAAGACGGCCGATGCCGGTTACCTGACCCGTCGTCTCGTCGATGTGTCGCACGACGTCATCATCAACGAGGAGGACTGTGGTACGCTCCGTGGTCTGACGGCGCGCGCTATCAAGGATGGCGACCGTGTCGTTGCTACCCTCACGCAGCGCATCCTCGGACGTGTCTCCGTACACGATATCCATGATAACGAGGGCAACCTCATCGTCGAGGCGGGCGAAGAGATCCGCGAGGCGGCTTGCGAGGCTATCGAGGCTGCCGGTATCGAAGAGGTGGTTATCCGTTCCGTACTCACCTGCGAGTCCAAGCACGGCGTCTGCGCCAAGTGCTACGGCCGTAACCTCGCATCGCGTAGGATGGTTCAGAGAGGTGAGGCTGTCGGCGTCATCGCCGCACAGGCTATCGGTGAGCCGGGTACGCAGCTGACCCTCCGTACCTTCCACTCCGGTGGTTTGGCAGGTGGTTCGGCGGCACAGAGCACCTACGAGCTGACGCGTGACGGTATCGTCGAGATCGAGGATCTCCGTACCATCACTACCGCTGCCGGAGAGGTGATTGCGGTGAGCCGTAAGAACACCCTCTCGTTGAAGGACGAGAAGACAGGCGTTGTACTGGCTACCTTCGATATCCCCTATTCGTCCAAACTGTTCGTCACTTCCGGCGAGAAATACCCGAAGGGTACGAAAGTCTGCGAGTGGGATCAGTATAAGGCGCCGCTCTTGATTGAGCAGGACGGTTTCATCAAGTATGAAGACGTTGTCGAAGGCATTACCTGCAAGACCGAGACCGACGAGCAGACAGGTAAGAAAGAGGTTTCTATCACTGAGACCAAGGATAAGACCAAGATGCCGCAGGCGCATATCGTGGACAAGGACGGCAATGTGCTCCGTTCGTACAACCTCCCTGTAAAGGCGAGTCTGATGTACGCCGACGGTGCAGCTGTCAAGGTCGGAGACACGCTCTTCACCATGGCGCGCGTCACCAACAGCGGTGGTGATATCACCTCCGGTCTGCCCCGTATCACCGAGCTCTTTGAGGCACGTAACCCGTCCAACCCCGCTATCGTGGCGGAGATCGAGGGTGAGGTTTCGTTCGGTAAGATCAAACGTGGTAACCGCGAGCTGTTCATCACCAGCCGTCTCGGCGAGCAGAAGGCATATCTTATCCCGCTGACCAAGCAGATTCTGGTACAGGAAGGCGACTTCGTTCGTGCCGGTGTGGCGCTGTCTGACGGTGCCATCACGCCGGAGGACATCCTCGCTATCCAGGGCCAGACTGCCGTACAGGACTATATCGTCAACGAGGCACAGGCTGTATATCGTATGCAGGGTGTGGAAATCAACGACAAGCACTTTGAGATTATCGTCCGCCAGATGATGAAGAAAGTGGAGATCATCGAACCGGGTGACACCCGCTTCCTGGAGGGCGACGTCGTGGACAAACTGGACTTCCTCGAGGAGAACGACCGTATCTGGGGCCGCAAGGTGGTTACCGATGCCGGCGACAGCGAGGTGCTCCACGAAGGTCAGATTGTCACCGCACGCCGTCTGCACGACGAGAACTCCAGTCTCCGCCGCCGCGACAAGAAACTGGTTAAGGCGCGTGACACCGAGTGTGCTACCGCCAAGCAGATTCTCCAGGGTATCACACGTGCTGCCCTCGGTACCAAATCGTTCATGTCTGCCGCCTCCTTCCAGGAGACGACCAAGGTGCTCAACGAAGCCGCTATCCGCGGTAAGGTGGATTACCTCGAGGGCATGAAGGAGAACGTGATCTGCGGTAACCTCATTCCTGCCGGTACCGGTATGCGCGAGTTCGGAAAAATAGCCGTGCACAACCAGGAGGAGTACGCGGCTATTCAGGCAGCCCGTGAGGCAGCCGAAGCGGCTCTCAACGGCGAGGATTACGAGTAATATTCAGTGCAAACTGTTATAGCTTGGCCAGTTCAAGGCAAGCGAGAATGAGCGGGGCGACTCCTTTGGGGTCGTCCTCTCTTATGCGCTCGTGTATATAATAGGAATAGGTGCCGTCGCGGTAGGGATTGCCCCCTAATCCGGCTACGGCGCAGCAGTCGATGAGCGAGATTGTGCCGTCCTCGTTGCGCACTATCTTATGGGCCATCAGCCCGTCCAGCACTTGCTGTGCCTCGGCTTGGTAGCGTTTGTCCAGTACGCCGATGCGCACGCCTTTCGCCATCGCGTAGCAGTACATCGCCGAGCAGGTGGACTCAAGGTAGTTGCCTTCTTCGCCCGCACGGTCCGGCACCTGGTACCATAGATGTGTCTCTTTGTCCTGCACTGCTATAAGGGCGTCCGTCACGCGCTGGAGAATAGCCTCTAATGCGGGGCGTTCAGCTTGCTCGGCGGGCATCAGTTCCAGCACGTCGCACAGCGCCATCACGTACCATCCTTCGGCGCGGCCCCAGGTCTCGGGGCTGCAGCCTGTGACCGAGTCGCTCCATGCCATCTGACGGCTCTCGTCCCAGCCGTGGCAGTTCAGCCCGTTCGGTTTGAGGGTGTGCTGGTCCACCACCATGAACTGATTGGCGATGTCGCTCCACGCCTCGGGTTCGGGCTTGTAGGCGGCGTACCGGGCATAGAAAGTCGTGCCGGTGAATAGGCCGTCCAGCCACATCTGGTGTTCATATACCTGCTTGTGCCAGAAACCGCCTTCGCTCGTCCGCGGTTGTTCGCGCAGCTGCTCGCGCAGCGTCTCGATGGCAAGGACGTACTGCGGTTGCGGGCGGATCTCGTTCAGCAGAATAAGGAAATTGCCGCCTTGGATACGGTCCATGTTATAGAGGCTTTTCTTGTAGGTCAGGATGCTGCCGTCCTCGCTGATGAACTGGTCGGCAAAGCGGAGGGCGTGGTTCAGAAACAGGGTGTCTTTGGTGGTGTTGTACAGTTCCACGAACGCGCGGGCCATCAGCGTCGGCGTGTATTCCCATTTGGGCTTGGCGGCGCCGTCGCAGGTCCATAACTCCGGGTTATGCCTCATCTCGCTCTTCCCGATCTCCTCCGCCAATTGCACGTACGCATTTTCTTTCGCGCATCCCCATACCATCAGCACTACCAGTGCCATTATTCCTACCTTTTTCATCATAGTTCTATATTTTAAGAAAAAAACATACAAAACACTTTTGAATGGTTTTAGAGCTTCGCTCTCTGTGTCTTAGACCACTTGATCATCTATAAAAATAAATTTTTCTATCTGCTCAATTGCTCTGATCCACACACCTTCGTGTCAAATCATTCAAAAGACATAAACATAAAAAACAATTTTAGAACATGTACATAATGCCATCCTTGGTATCCAAGTAGTAATGTTCTGCTTGGTCCATGGGAGGGGCGAAGTTCCACAAAATACCGATCTGCTTGCCGGTCAGGCGCATGTAGTTCCATAATTGCTGACGATGCTCCGCTACCAGTTTGTCTACCGCCTTGCACTCTACGATCACCTCATCATTAATCAGGAAATCCACGAAATGCTTGTGCTGTATAGGCTTGCCGTGAAAGACCACTTGGAAGTAGTACTCACGCTGGTAGGGAATCTGTTGCTCGTCAAGCAGGATCTGCAACGCCTCCTGATACATATACTCATTTAAGAATGGTCCAAGCTCGCGGTGAACAGCAGAGCACGCGCCATTGATGGTGTAGCATTTAGCCTTTAGTTGCTCGCACAACTCCGGGTACTTATCGATCAATCTCTTCAGCGTATATTGCATAATCGTAACTTTTTATAGTTGTTTATTTTAAGAAAAAAACATACAAAACACTTTTGAATGATTAAGCGTTTCACGCTTCCCGTGCTTTGTTGTTAAAAAATCCTTGATAATAAATTCTCAGATATTTTTTATCACCAAATCACGACTCTTCCGAGTTTAATCATTCAAAAGAAATAAACCTAAAAAACAATATTCTGCATACGCGCATGTGTAATATAAAATTGTCATTTGTGTTTATTTCTGATTAATAATTTGAATCTCGTAGGAGATGGAAGATGATTTTGGTAAGGTGGTCGTCAAATTTATTTGAACGAGCAGATTAGCAAAATTATATTCAAAGGTACGCAGTACTTAAATTATTAATCAGTGTTTTATATGTTTTTTTCCTTCTGTAACATCATTTGACGGTGCAAAGGTACTGCTTTTTTTTGATATAGGCAAATGAATGGGTGGTCTAAAGAGTGTATTATTTGACACTTTTTGCAGAAAAACCGCGTACGCGCCCACTCACGCTTGCGCATGTAAAACATTTTTTGTACCTTTGCACCCGCAAATAGAAATATGCACTTGAGTATTTTGGCCGATTGGCAAAGGATCTTGGGCAATCTGTTTAATCGCAAACAAATAAAAAATAAATAGTAATCAAAAAAATCTAATGAGTATGAAAAACATTTTTCCATCTTTAGCTTCAGCGAAGATACTTCTAAAAACAGGGGGGGGTAATTCGCGCCAATTCAAACATTTCTGGCAGTACGCAGCATGCTTGTTGCTTGCTTTTTTT
>Ga0265298_10008921_pt1 | contig 11999 bp, 8 predicted proteins | sample AusTroGonzalo_MG_3_FD_193486 | JGI IMG/M metagenome (GOLD analysis project Ga0265298, IMG submission 193486) | Bovine rumen microbial communities from tropical cattle in Woodstock, Queensland, Australia - Gonzalo_01 | ecosystem: Host-associated > Mammals > Digestive system > Stomach > Rumen ...
TAATATCATTAATGAGATATTTGGAGTTCTCATCATCGTTTGTGAAGCGATACTTCACCCGGCTCTCAGACAACTCGACATATTGAAGGTCGAACGTGAGATTGAACTGATGGTAGCTCTGATCGTAGAAGTAGTCATGGACGGAACCCACATAGCCGCCTTCATGGTAACCGACCTCATTAAAGATGCGATTCCACACTGGCAGTGGGTCGTCCTGTAGGAACTTCAAGTCAGCAAATGCAGCCAACACCACCAACTGACGACGATTACCCGTGTATTTGTCTGTATTACGGGTAGCTGAAGCACGTCGTACCTTTACTTCTTCATGTTGTTTCAACAACATGTCACGACGACAACTACGTGGCATACCGTCAGTTACATTACTCATTACAGACTCCTGTGCAAAAGCATGAATGCCAACCATGCTCATGAGCAGGGTGAGCAAGAATGTAAGTTTTAGTTGTTTCATATTCGTTTATTGCTTATTAGTTAATACTTCGTCCTCCACGCTATAACCTATAAACACAAGAAAAGCGCAGACCTCACCATACGCACATCAGGTTTGCGACAACCTTCTAACGAATATAGGAAGCCTGCACTTACGCAAGCTTCATCTTCGTTAGAACTTGCTCCTTCACTTTCGAGGTCGCGATTCGATGTGCAAATGAGCAAATAAAATGTATGTGTCCCAAAGGAACACGCTGCAAAGATATAACAAATCTAATTATCCACCAAATCTTTTCTAAGAAAAATGCATAAAAAGTTTGGAGTTGTTAGTTTAGTGTTTAGAGTTGTTGAGAATGTGTAGAGTTAAGAGTTGAAGAAAGGGATTGCTTAGAGGTTAAGTGTTCCCATATTTAGTGGAGAAATTTGATGCTTGGGGAAACGTGTCGATTCAAAAAGGAGAGTGAGTCGATTCAAAAAGGGAGATAAGTCAGCTTCGAAGGGACATTGCCTAAAGGCGCACCATCGTTTGCCTCCAGGCAAATGGCCATTCGCCTATAGGCACATGGTCGTCCGCCTATAGGCACGGGAGGACTTATAAGTTGAGGTTTTTTTTCTAACAGAGATATTAATATCTCTGTATAGATTACACTATTCAACATGTAAGCACCAAAAAGGAAGGCCGCAAATGTCTTTTCTGCCTTTTCTAATTCCAATGACACAATGATTCTTCTATCTTCCTCTTTCAAGCTCATAGTAAAACAATTTTATCTTCCTCTACATTATAATAGAACATGGAATGTGGACCATTGAACCACTCATCCTTCGTATAGGCATGTGGACGAATGTCTTCTCCGATATCCCATCCCATTGTCATAAAAGGGTAAGAATACTTTTGAAAATCAGCGTTTTCAATCTTTGGCTTATCAAGTAACACGAGCAAATCCCAGTCGCTGTCCTCATGGTAGTCGCCACGTGCACGAGAACCATAAAGATAGAGCGTGCTACCTTTGGGAAGCACTCTTTGAGCTACCTTCTTGATGTTCTCTATGACCTGCTGACGTTCCATATCAATTCATTTCTTGCCTGCAAATAGAGTCGTTAAAAGAGTTATGAGTATTTAGCCGGCAAACTCTTCGAATTCGCATTGTGCATGAATTGTTGGAGTGCACTCAAACACTTGCTGGAGTACAATCCAACAAGTGACGGAGTGCACTCGTGCAAAAGAGGCAGACAATCCGCTTATTGTAGACTAATCAAACGTTCTGCAAGCAATCAATGGCAAAAGAATTTGGTCAGCAAAGTGGAACATTCAGATGCCATTATTCCAAAAATGAGTGAAAAAAGGGGAGGGAAAGCAAGAATTTGAAAGATATGTTTGGCTAAATTGGCGAAAAGTTGTAATTTTGTGTCCGAAAACATAGCGAAAAGTTGTAAAAGAATCGCTGGTTTAGTTGCAAAAAGTTGTTATTATGCTTAGAAGAAAAGTATTATCACAAATAGAAGAGTGGCATCAGGACGGATGCAAAAAAGCCCTGTTGCTGACAGGTGCTAGGCAGGTGGGAAAGACTACTGCAGTACGTGAGTTTGCTAAGCAGCACTACACGCACTTCGTGGAGGTGAACTTCGTGAAGCGTCCAGTAGCTCAACAAGCCTTTGGTGGCGACCTTGACACCAAGACAATCATCACCAACCTTTCGGCTATGGGCTTCGGCCCTTTCGTAGAAGGTAAGACACTTGTGTTTTTCGATGAGATTCAAGAGTGCCCCAATGCACGTACCGCTATCAAGTTCCTTGTGGAAGACCATACCTACGATTACATTGAGTCTGGCTCGTTGTTGGGAATCAACTACAAGCCCGTGTCATCCTACCCCGTAGGCTATGAAGAAGAGATAGCCATGTTTCCACTCGATTTTGAGGAGTTTCTTTGGGCAAATGGTGTATCGGAGCAGGTCTTCGATTTGCTGAGGAAGTCCTATCTGGATGAAATTGCCGTACCAGACTTCATCCATCAGCAAATGAGCCAGTACTACCGTCAGTTCCTTGCTGTGGGCGGTATGCCTGAGGCTGTACAGGCGTTTGTGAATAATCCAGACTTCCGAACCGTGGAGAAAGTTCATCGTTCTATCCTGACCACTTACCGTGCAGACATCTCACAGTATGCGGGAAAAGACCAAGTGTTGGTGAAGCGGGTCTTCGATGCTATCCCCTCTGAATTGGCAAAAGAAGATAAACGCTTTATCCTTGCTGACTTAGAAAAGGGAGCTTCACGCCGCAAATACGAAGACCCCACCCAATGGCTTATCGATGCAGGTATTGCCTATTACTCGTTTAATACCTCTGCCTTTGAACTGCCTTTTGAGGCTACTGAGAACCGAAAGCTGTACAAATTGTATATGGTTGATACGGGACTGCTGGGAAGCATCCTTCTTAAAGGTATCCAGTTTCAGGTGCTTAGTGGCGACATCAGCGTCAATGAGGGAGCTCTCACAGAAAACTATGTTGCCTGTGCTTTGTCTGCCAAGAGGTTCTCGCTTCACTATTACGACAAGAACAGCAAGCAGGAGCTGGACTTCATCATCGAAGAACAGAATAAGATTACCATCATTGAGGTAAAGTCAGGTGAGAAATACAAAAAGCATTCCTCATTAGACGCTGCCATCAGAGACCATGCAGACAAGATTCGTCGCTCCATCGTATTGAGCCGATACAATGTCTGCGAGAAGGACGGTGTGCTATACCTGCCGCTTTACATGGCAATGTTCCTATAGACTCTGACATAAAAAAGTCCATAAAGTCCCGATGTAATCGAACGAAGTAGTAAATTGCTGGAGTACACTCCAACAAGTGACGGAGTGCACTCCAGCAAAAGAGATGCATGATAGATGTATGTTATTATAACCCGTGGTTCTGCAACCGATACTCTGCCAGTTGTGCGTACTTAGTGCCTGGACGTCCGTAGTTGGTGTATGGGTAGATGGAGATGCCGCCTCGTGGGGTGAAGATGCCCGTCACTTCGATATACTTGGGATCCATCAGCCGGATGAGGTCCTTCATGATGATGTTGACACAATCCTCGTGGAAGTCGCCGTGATTGCGGAAACTGAACAGATAGAGCTTGAGGCTTTTCGACTCTACCATACGCTGGTCGGGCAGGTAGCTGATGCGTATCTCTGCAAAGTCGGGCTGGCCGGTGATAGGGCAGAGGCTGGTAAACTCGGGACAGTTGAACTGTACCCAATAGTCGTTCTCCGGGTGCTTGTTCATGAATGTTTCCAACACCTCGGGTGCGTAGTCGGTCTTATATTCTGTTTTGCGACCTAACAGTTGCAGGCCTTCTTCGTCTCTTTTCATATTTGCTTAATCTTAAATGCATTATACGATATGTTGTCGTCATAGACATCGGTGTGTTCGTGGCGCTTCACGTAGTTCACTACGCGGATGGTGAGGGGTAGGGCGACAATCTCATAAAGGGTCTTGGCGACTACCTGGGTAATCATGAGGCTGATGAGTACATCGAACGGCACCTTGGGTTCTCCATCGACGATGGTGGGGAAGATGTAGAAGGCCAAAGGGAAGAAGATGACGGAATCGGCAGTCTCACCCACGATAGTAGATGCGATGGCTCGGAGGGAGAAATAATAGTTCTTGTGACCCTTGTTGCGGTTGGCGAGCTTCATACGGCTCATGACCCAAGCATTGAGGAAAGAGCCTACGATGAAGGCAATGAAACTGGCTACGGTAATCTGTGGCGCGAACATGAAGATCTGGCGGAAGGCCGAGTCGCCTCCGGCTTCTAATGGCGGGAGGAAGCAGGCGATGGTACCCATGACGACAACGAAGAAGTTCATCAGGAAGCCTGTCCAGATGATGAGACGTGCCTTGCGGTAGCCCCACACTTCGGCGATGCAGTCGTTGAGGATGTAGGAAATAGGGAAGATGATGAAGCCGCAGGTGAGCGAGATGTCACCATATACACGGAATACCTTTGTTTCCAACAGGTTAGATGTGATGAGAGCCACACAAAAGAGGATTCCCATCAGCATGAAGAAGACACTAACCGTCCCCTTCGGAGAATTTGTTTTTTCCATTGATTTCTTGTTTTTTTAGCGTGGTGTTCAAGCACACGCCCCCATACGGGGAAATTAATACTAATAAAGTCGCATTCGCGGCTTTCGGGGTGCAAAGGTAGTGAAAAATGTAAAAATGAAAAAATTATAAAATGTAAAAATGAAAAAAACAAAGGAATAAAGTCATTCTTCTTGAAAAAACAACAACAAAAGGACAGGAAATTGTGCTTCCTGTCCTTTAAACCGTCCCTTCCCTTGAGGGTTTCTGTCCCCCGATAACGGGGGAACCGAAGGGGGTGCAAAGACCATTGAAGGTTAGTGGTAGGCTCCTTACTTCATCATCACCTTGATGGTCTTGCCATCAGCTGTGCGGATGATGTTGATGCCACGTTGTGGTGCTGCGAGACGTGCTCCACTGATGGTGTAGATGCCTGCTGCATTGCTGCCTGCATTGGATTCGATAGCCTTGATGGCTGTATCGCCACCAATCTCTGCTACCCGGTCGCCTGCACCATAGTAATAGAGTTTCCATTCGCCTACCACCTCGTAGTCGTTTGCCAGCACTTCCTTCTTTGAGAGTCCGATGGTTACTGTGCCATCGTTACCTACATAGAACGGGAGTTTGTTGAGGTAGTAGCCAGCCTTGAAGTAGGCAGCCGTAGGTGTGGTGCCGTCAGGAGCATACTTACCGTTGCTGAGCGTATAGACCTTCACATCGGGCACAGCTTCGTCGCTTGCTCCTTCTGTGAGGTTCATCACTGGCTTGCTGTATTCTTTCGCAGCAGTCTTGGCATAGAGGGTGGTGAGGTGAGTCTCCGTACCGTTTGCCATGTATGCCTCTTCCTCGTTCCAGTAGCCTGCACGATAGTAGGTATGAACAGTTACCATGTAGGTACCTTCAGGCAGACCAGAGAGGGTCTGGTTGAGTTCGAATGCCGCACGGTTGTAGGATACGGTGTATTCCTTGTAACCGTTCATGGCGGTTGTTACCCATCCGTCGATACGTACTTCGTCCTTGTTACCCTTTGCCGGGTCGAAGTTGTTGTTGACAATCAGGTTCGATACATCGGTAGGTTCGTCACTCTGCTGATTATCGGGGTCGCCCATGTACCACAGTTCCCATGCTCCTACGACTTCATAATCGTTTGCCAACACTTCCTTCTTCGAGAGTCCGATAGTCACTTCACCATCTGCTGGCACCATGAACTCAAGTTCGTTGAGGTAGTATCCTGCCTTGAAGTATGCAGCTGTAGGTGTGGTGCCGTCAGGAGCAAACTTACCATTGCTCAGCGTGTAAACTTTCACGTCGGGCACAGCTTCGTCGCTTGCACCTTCTGTGAGGTTCATCACAGGCTTGCTGAACTCCTGCTCTGAGGTCTTGGCATAGAGGGTAGTGAGATGAGTCTCAGTACCGTTGGCAATATATGCTTCTTCTTCGTCCCAGTAGCCGGCGCGATAGTAGGTGTGAACAGTCACCTTGTACTTACCCTTTGGCAGACCTGATAGCTTCTGGTTGAGTTCGAATGCAGCACGGTTGTAGGATACGGTGTATTCCTTGTAGCCGTTCATTGCTGTCGTTACCCATCCGTCGATGCGAACGTCGTCCTTATTACCCTTTGCTGGATCGAAGTTATTGTTGACGATTGCTGAGGTATAGTTGACAGGATTATCCTCTGATGCAATTTCGCCACCCATCTTTACTGATACGGCAGCTGCATTGAGGTCGTTGATGGCCTGTTCTGCAGTTTCGTTGTTGTATGCTTTCGCCAAGTATGCAGCCTTTGCGGCATCGAGAGTTGCCTGTGCGTTCGCCAGCGTGACAGCACTTGCTGTTGTGCTTCCTGCTATCGCTTCAGCGAGGGTATTGATGGCTACACCTAACCGTACATAGACGGATGTACCCAAGTCCACTTCCTCCATCGCATGCTTCAGGCTGATAAGGGCAGCATACGCATCTGCAGGATTCTGAGCCTCATCAATTGCCTGTTGCAGAGCTGCACGTTCTGACTGACCACATTCAGCATTCAGCAATGCCTGTGCGTTAGGAAGGGTTTGCGCAATCACAGCGTTGAGTACGTCTGCGTTCTTAGCACGGAAGGTGAGTTTCACACCGCCTGCCCAGAGCATACATCCCTCGACTGAGCGCAGTTTGTTCGTGATGCCTATGCGCATCGTACCGTCAGTCACGAGTCCATAAACGGTGAGCGGATACTGTCCTTCTACGAAGGCGACACTTGCATCGTCAGCTGAGTTGACGTCGGCTGAAGTCACACGGCTTTCGTATGAGTTGATATAAGCATATGCTTTTGCTAACTGTGCGTTTTCTTCGGTATAAGTCTCACCTGGACGGAATACAGCCTGAAGATTCATTTCATAGAGACCATTTTGCAGTCCTGTGAGTTCCTGGTAAACGTCGCACACCATGTTCTGAGCCTGGAATACACGGAATTCTTCGCTACCCAAAGGCCAAACAGGACCTACAGCCGACTTCCATCCACCTTCTTCTGCGAAGAGAGGGTTCTTCAGCAACTCTGTGCAGTCGTCACCGTCGCTCATGCCCGATGCTACAGCATCCTGAAGCAAACCTGCGAGATATTCTTGCTCGGCCTTAATGCCAGCTACGTCGAGCAGTCCTGCAGTAAGCACATATTGCGACCCACCGTTTCCGTTGTATTCACCTTCGGCAGGTTCAGACTCATCCATGAGGTAGTCGCCCAATTTGTTGGCAGCCTCGGAGTCGGTACTCATCACCGTAATCCATTCGTCTGCATTGAGGAACACCTCATAATAGGCTGCGTATGCATCGAGACTTGCCTGGAGGGCAGCCGTAGCTTCCTTGAATCGAGTGATGTCGGTAGCAATCATCTTACCGAATTCAGCTAACGCAGGTTTTGTTTCCAAGTCGCCCTGTAGTTGGTTCTTAGCCTCGACATAATCATTGTAGGCAGCCTTCTGGTAGAATACCGTTCCTTCGTTTTCAGCGAGGTAAGTCTCGTAGTCGGTAGCCTCTTCCAATGCGGTTTGGCCAGCATAACTGTATGCCTCGTAGCTTTCGCCCATATAATAGAGGTTCACATTGTCGATACCTACCCAGTTCGTACCTTTCTCATCTACACGAAGTCCGAATTCGAGGGTGCCGTCAGTCACGATAACCAGCACGCTTGCCTCTTGCTCAATATTGATTTGAGTGGATTCCACCCGTGTCTTCTGGTCGCCAGCATAGAGGTATGTGCCTCCAATCACATTGGCAAATGCGAGTGCGCTGAAGCGATAAACTCCGTTCGGAATGTCAGTCAGTGTGGCGTAAATGCGACCTGTGCCGAATGCGTTGCCGCTCCAATTCTCATAGTGGTTGCCCGTCACCGTGTAGTCGAACGCAGCGTTTCCGTTGCTTGCCTGTTTGTTCTGAGCTGAAATCGTTGTGGTCCATCCCGTTGTCGCACTATTGGTGAACGTCTGTTCCACAGTACCCAGCATACCTAACAATTCGAATGGTTTCTCAACCGAAGCGTTGGCATAGTTGGCTGCATTGATGGCTTCCTGCAATGTCTTTGTAGCTTCCTGCAGCTCTGCAGGTGTCGCATTCGTGTTGTTATAAACCTTCTGAGCGGCAGCCAAAGCATCGGCACTCACACCTTCAGTCTGCTTCGCTTCGGCAATCACGTCGCCTAAAGCAACAGCAGCCTCATACTGCGCCATCTTAGCGGTGTAGGTCGTATAGTTCTCAGATGTGACAAACATCCATCTCACCTGGAACCCGCTTGCCGTGAAGCCGTCACCATCGACGTAGGTTTCAGGGTCGGTAAGGTAGAGACGAGTGTCCTCCATCTCAGGAATTCCACCCAGATAGGTGTTGGGATATTCCGTAGGATTGAACACCGTGTTCTGTGCCGACAATCCGATTTTGTAGATATCGCTTCCTTGAGGGATAAAGGTGAAGATGTCGTCACCTGTGTTGTCGCCACTTTCGTCCACCCAGATGCCGTCCACGGCTTTCAGGTAAAGAGGTAGGAATGTGCCGGTAGCATCGGCAGCATTCATAATCTGGTAAGCGTTGTCTTCGCCTGCGACTTTCTGAAGGGACACACAATGTCCTGAGGTCGCACTAAGGCTTGCCCTAGTTCCCCATTCGTTAGCTCCCGTGAAAAACTTTTCGGCATCCACGTTGTACAAATACAATTGAGTCTCTACTGCAAGCGGTGTGCTTGCCGGAGGTGTCGGTTTAGCCCATTGAGCCAAGACCGGAATGCATGTCGCAAGGACTGCAATCAACAAAAGAAGTCTTTGTTTTCTCATAAAGTGATACAATAATAAATTAGTTACAGATTTTCTCGTGGCAAAGTTACGACTTTATTACGAATCTGCAAAATTTTATCCACAAAAAATGCAGGCGTTGGGCCTGCATTCCTTGTTTTTGTATCGAAAGTTTACTTGACGAGATATTTATGTCCGTCGATAATGACGATTCCCTTTCTGGGTTGACTACTCAACCTATGACCTTGAAGATCATAGTATTTATCATTTGACAATTTACTATTTACGATTTGGTAGATACCCGTATCGATGGTCTCCAGCGCTTTCAGGAATTTTTCGTAATACGAGGTGAGTTGCTTGATGGAGTTGAGTATCTGCGTGTCGTTCTTGATGTGTGACTCTGTGCTGTAGTAATCGCGAGCCTTGACCAGACGGGTATAGTGGTTGTTTTCGTTGACTGCTGGGTTGTCGGCATAAAGTGCGATGATGCTATCGACCTCAGCATAGAGTGCGAAATAATCGTCAAGGTTCTGCTTACGCACAGCAAGAGGCTCTGTGACTGCGATGATGGCCGCAGTGGCTGCTTCGTACTCGGTAGGTGATGTAGAAGCAAATGAAGCATACGTGTCGAGCACCTCTTTCAAAGAGGCACGTAGTTTCTCTGCGGTTGTGTAGTGCTCATCGGCGGTTGCATCATAGAGCGCCTGTGCTGCATTCAGGGCCTCGTTGAATGGTTTCTTGTATTTGATGGCAGCCGATGATGTCTCGCTCACACCAAATGTATAGACGAACTTGAAGTTCGATGCTGTCACACCACGTTCGTCTTTCACTTTTGTGATGTTCATCGTGTAGGTGCCTTCCTGAATCTCTGCTCCCTCAATAGGTTTCAACGTGATGACATTGCTCAATCCTGTCTCTTCGGCTTTGAAGTCCACTCTGCCAGGCGAGCCAGACATGTAGGCAACAACGTTTTCTGCCTCCACTTTCAGGTCGAATGCATAGCGGAAAGCGTTGACGGTGAGCGGAATATCGAACGAGTTGTTTTCATAGCAAGCCTCCGTCATCACGATGGGCACGGGGTTCTCTACGGTGATGGTACGCGACACCTCTTTCTTCTTATTATCGTTGTCTGTCACCACGATACGGATGGTGTGGCTACCAGCCTTTGGATTCATCCAGTCGTAGGTAAGGAGCGTATCGCGTACGTTGAGGTCGCGATAAGCCTGACGCATAGTGCCGTCGAGGTAGAGCTGAGCCAGTTTCACCGTACCGTCCTTGTCGCTTACGCGGAAGCTGACGGGGATGGTGTCGAGATAGGTATAGGTATCGTTGACCGTTGGTGTGATGATACGTGCATTTGGAATGTTTGGATCGAGCGAATAGCGCTTACAGAAGTTCCAGATGAGGTGACGGTTCAAGTCCATAGGCCAATGACCACCATTGTGGTAAGAGTAGAGGGCTACCTCACCGCCGTTAGGTCCACCTGTCCAACGCTCCAGATCGCCGTTATACCAGCTGCTGCTGATTGGCTTGTAGTTTGCTGTTTTCTTGTAGGTGGGGTGTTTGTCGTGCTTCGCATAGTTCTCTATGTAGTCGTGAATGCCGTATTGTTCGTAGCCGAACACATCGTCGTCGTAAGCGATACATTCGAGCAGTACAACAGGTTTCTTACAGTTGTTCCAAGGTTGTTCGCTGAACTGAATACCGCTCGTTGGTGCGAAGGCTGCAATCTTGTCCTGCATGTTGGCGATACAATGGTGAATGAGCATTGAACCCATTGAGAAGCCCGACCAATACACGCGGTTGGTGTCGATGCTGAACTTGGCAGCCATCTCGTCGATGGTCTTCAGTACGAAGTTCTGGTCCTTTGTGCCGCCTGTGTCCCAAGTGCTTCCGTCGCTGCGGAGGTAGGCGATGACGAACTTAGCGGTATCAATCATCTCGTACATCTTGTCAGAACCGTACTGATACTCAGGGTCTTGGTTCATACCGTGAGTGACGATGAACAGCGGTGAGTTGTCGGGCAGCGAGTTAGGGGTGAATACCACCATATTACGTTTCTGACCGTTGACGGTGATGTCAATACTCTGTTTCTTGTAAGCATAGCTCTGGAATAATGTGCAGAGCAGGAGAATAGTAGTAAAAAGTTTCAGTTTCATATTGTTTGCATTAATTATTGTGTAATTCCACCGCAAAGTTACGAAGTTTCTGCGATACCACCAAATTTATTGAACAAAAAAATGATGTGAACAGCAGAATTTGGGTACAACACATTGTAATCCCTACTTTACAAAACGATGTGTTTTCGAATAAAACGTACAACACCATTTATAATAAGGTGCTTTCATATTGCTTTGTAAAGAATAATTCGTAATTTTGTCGCATCGAAAGTATTAATGAAATCGATGAAAATAACAGATACGACATATCACATCAAAACCATGCTTGCCAGCATGCTGTTGCTGTTGTCTGTCGTCCCAAAGGCAGACGCACAGACCGCTCAGTCAGATGTGCCTCTCTACCAATTGGTTCTTTGGTACAAGGATGGCACAAGGGCAGATTTCCTGGCTACAACCCAGCCAAGGTTCTATTATGCTGACGACATCATTTATTTCAGTACGAAAACCACAACGCTGAAGGTGCCTCGTGCTGAGTTCGACAAGTTTACGCTTGAGCGAGTGGAGCCTAAGTGGGTATTCCGCATCTGGTTGCGTAATGGAGGATGTGTGGGATATGGTATCGACGAAAAGCCCGAAGTAACGTTAGGCGATTCATTGTTTACACTGACCACGCGTACCCTTACGGCTCAGTATCCTGCAGATCAGGTGCTGAAGTTTACACTCGACGATGTGGCAGCGTTTATAGATGAAGATGTGAACTATGACGGTATGGTAGATACTCAGGATGTATTTGCTATTTATGAGTATATGCGTACGCAGAAACGTAGAAGCCCCACTACCGTTTACGATGTGAATAATGATGGAAAGGTCGATTCACAAGATGTTTTGACAATCTATAAGAAACAATCAACAAATAAGTGACACAGATATGAAAAGAAGATTATTAACTCAGGTAGCAATCGCTGTTTGCATCAGTTTGTACAGTACGCTTGCATCAGCACAAGGTATTGTGCTGACGAAGACCGATGGTACGAAGTTGTATTTCAAGGCCGAGGAAGTGAAAAGCGTGGGAGTGTACGGCTATGGAGAAGAGCCTAAACCCGAAGGCGGA
>Ga0265298_10008924_pt1 | contig 11998 bp, 10 predicted proteins | sample AusTroGonzalo_MG_3_FD_193486 | JGI IMG/M metagenome (GOLD analysis project Ga0265298, IMG submission 193486) | Bovine rumen microbial communities from tropical cattle in Woodstock, Queensland, Australia - Gonzalo_01 | ecosystem: Host-associated > Mammals > Digestive system > Stomach > Rumen ...
TCCCCTCCTCGAAAGTCTCGCGCGCGACCTTGAGGTCGACATGGTCGTACTTGCAGCCGTAGGGCTCGTAGCCCATCTCCTTGAGCGCCTTCATCGACGCGAGGCGCTGCTCGCGGTATTCGTTTGTCTCCATTGTGCGTCCCTACCTGGACTTCATCGTGTATCCGTTGAACTTGTGCGTGTTGTAGAGTTTCTGCCCCTTGACCACCGAAAGCCCCATCGCCTTCCTGATCGCGACGATGTCCTCGACGTACTTGGGTCCGAGCTGGCGGACCTTTCCGCCGTGCCCCGCCGCGAGGAGAAGCACCTGGCAGTACGCGTCGGCGTTCTCCGCAAACCACTCCGCCTCCTCGATGTCGCGCCCGCCGCAGACGATGCCGTGGTTCGCCATGAAGACGACGTTCGACTTCTTCGCGGCCTCGGCGACGGTCTTGGCTACTTCGTCGGTGCCGGGCGTCGCGTACGGGGCGAGAGGTATCTGCGAAAGGAAGATGTCCGCCTCGGGGTTGATCCCGTTCGGCGGGACGAGCCCCGCGAAGAGGAAGGCGTTGCAGTGCGGCGGATGGCAGTGCATGCACGCGTTCATGCCGGTCGCCTTCATCATGGCGATGTGCACCTTCACCTCGCTCGTGCGCGGACGGTATCCGCACAGCTGCCCGGCCGCCATGTCGACGAGGCAGATGTCCTCGCGCTTCATGAAGCCCTTGCAGCAGAGCGTCGGGGAGCAGAGGACGAGGTCCTCGCCGACGCGCACGGAAAGGTTCCCGCCGTTTCCGTCGGTGTAGCCCTTGTTGTAGATTCTCCTGCCCATCTCGCAGATCTGGTCCTTCACCTTGTTGATCGCGGGGGAGTCGAAGAACTTGTCGAGCTCGCGGCGCGTCTTCGGCTGCGGGCCGTTCTTCCAGTCGTACGCGCGCTCGACGAGCGGCGGGTTGATGTAGAGCTTCTTGTCCATGTTTGCCTCCCTTACTCCCAGAGCTTCTCTATAGCGTAGTACGCGCGCGCCTCGCGCGAGAACACGTGCACGACGACGTCGATGAAGTCGGCGACGATCCACCCGCACTCCGGATCGCCGGTCATGCGGTTGCGCTTGACGCCGGCGTCGCGCATCGCCTGCTGGGCGTTCGCGACGAGCGCCTTCAGGTGCGGCGCGGCCGAGCCGGTCGCGACCACAAAGAAGTCCGTGAGCGTGCTTTTGCCGCGCACGTCGTAGATTTTAACGTCCTCCGCCTTGGATTCCTCCAGGGCCCGGGCGATCACTTTGGCTTCGTCAATTGCTTCCATGGCGTAGATTATACCATTTTTTCGAAGTCCTTGACGCCGAGATGGTGCCAGGCGTCCAGAGTGACGCGCCCACCGTCTGCGAGCTCAAGCCTGACGATGCCCTTCTTCTTCCACTGCGAGCGGTCGACGGACTTGACGTCAGAGAGCGCGTACTTCTTGCCGTTCCACACGAAGGACGCCTCGTCGAAGTCGAAGCGGAAGCACGCCACGGAGGCGAGGTGCAGGCCTATGAGCGCCGAAGCGACGAGGCACAGCACGGTGAAGCCGTACTGCGACTTGATCTTCTGGCGCTTGAACGCCTCGAGGGCGAACCCCTCCGGCGGCTTCGACTTCTCGATCTTCTCGTAGAGCTCTGCCGCGGGGGTCTTCGGATACGTCACGAACCCGTCGTAGCCGAACCAGCATCCGACGCCGAACATGACGAGGCACACCGCGAGGTGCCTGCGGAAAAACTCGGGGTTAACCTTCAGTGGCTTCATCGCCGCCCTCCATTGTAGACTGTATTGCCGCGAGAAGCGTGTACTTCCCGCCCGGCGCGAGAGTGCGCCCGCCCGGCCAGTCCGAGACAGGCTCCACGCACACGAACCGCCGCCACGAGTCCTCGTCGAAGTCGGGGAGCGTGTACGCCGTCCCGGGATTCCACACGACCGCCATGTCGTTGCCGGAGCTCGCGAGCGCGATAGCGCGCCTGAGCCCCGCGTCGATCACGGCGAACTCGTGGCGCGGCGCGGGCGGCAGCGTGAAAACGTGGTCGGCGGACCTGTCCATGGCGAAGTCGCCGACATGCACGCCGTCCTTGTCCGCGTCGGCGTCGTGGAATGAAACCCCGTCAAGGCCCTTCACCACGGCCTGGTCGCGCTCCCTAAGCAGGAGGTACGGATGGAAGGCACAGCTGAAGTCGAACGGATCTGCCCCCGCGTTCGTGACAGTGAGCGAGACGTTGAGCTTCATCGACACCGACACCTTGACGGCGAGCTCGAAGTCGTACGGCCACAGCGATCGAGTCGCCGCGTCCGAGCGGAGTACGAGCGTCGCCTCCGTCATCTCGTCGGAATACTCCGTCGCCGCGACGGAGAACGGCATCACGCGGGCGAACCCGTGCTGGGGAAGGTCCTTCGAGAAGCGGTTGCCGAACTGCGGGAAGCAGACGGGTATGCCGCCGTGGAACGGTTCGCCGCGGTTGTAGTCGCGCTTCGACGGACGGAAGATCACCTCCGAGTGCCCTGTCGGGCGGTAGGAAAGTACGTTCGCGCCGAGCAGCGCCACCTCCGCCGCGCCGTACTTGCAGGCGAGGAGCACGTTCGGATACCCGCCGTGACCCTGCCGGAACACGATGCGCCCCGGCGCGCCATAGCGCGAATTGAGCTGTTCAATTGTCATTATATTGTGCATTGTTCCAAATCGTCCATGCCGGACACTGTAAATTATACCAAACTATCTCCTGCCTTAGCAATGTGCCTGAATATGGGTATTGAAATAACAAACTCATTGGGTTAAGACCAACCCCCTAAATTCCGACACCAAAATATGGTATAATATGCGGCTTATGAATCGCATAATCAGCAAGAAGCAGCTTTCGGAGAACGTATTCCGCATGGAGCTCGAGGCCCCGCTCATCGCAGAGGAGCGCAAGCCGGGACAGTTCGTCATCCTCATGATCGACGAGGACCTTGGGGAGCGCATCCCCCTCACCATCGGCGACGCCGACCCGGTCCGCGGCACGATAACGATAATCTTCCAGACCGTCGGCGCGACGACGATGAAGCTCTCGCGCATGAACGTAGGCGACACCCTTCCCGCCGTCCTCGGTCCGCTCGGCAGGCCGACGGACATCCGCGGGCTGAACGGCGAGAAGCCCGGACACGTCATCTGCGTCGGCGGCGGCATAGGCGTCGCGCCGATGCACCCGATCGCCCAGGCGCTCAAGGCCGCCGGCAACAAGGTCACGATCATCATGGGCGCGCGCAACGTCGGGCTCTTCGTCATGAAGGAGGAAATGGAGAAGATCGCCGGCGAGAACCTCATCCTCGTCACAGACGACGGCTCCTCCGGACGCAAGGGACTCGTCACCGACCCGCTCAAGGAGCTCTGCGAACAGGGCGGAGTGGACGAGGTGATCACCATCGGACCGCCCATCATGATGAAGTTCTGCGCCCTCGCGACCAAGCCCTACGGAGTCAAGACCGTCGCGTCGCTCAACACGATCATGATCGACGGAACGGGCATGTGCGGCGGCTGCCGCGTCTCGGTCGGCGGCGAGACGAAGTTCGTCTGCGTCGACGGACCCGAATTCGACGCCCACCTCGTCGACTGGGACATGATGCTCAAGCGCATGGGCGCCTTCAAACCCCAGGAACAGCGCGCAAAGGAACATGTCTGCAAGGCAGGGATATTCTGAACAATTGTTTGATTGTTTGATTGTTTAATTGTTTGATTTGGCCGATTTAACCCTTCAACACCTATACGTCTCATGACACCGAAAGAAAGAATGGCGATACCGCCGCAGGAAATGCCCCAGCAGGACCCCAAGGTCCGCGCGCACAACATGAACGAAGTCGCGCTCGGCTACACTGCCGAAATGGCCAAGACCGAGGCGTCTCGCTGCCTCAACTGCCCCACCAAGCCGTGCATGCAGGGCTGCCCCGTCGCCGTGAACATTCCTGGGTTCCTCGAGAAGGCCGCGGCAGGCGACTTCGCAGGCGCGCTCGCCGTCATCCGCGAGACCTCCCTTCTCCCGGCGGTCTGCGGCAGGGTCTGCCCCCAGGAAAAGCAGTGCCAGAAGTTCTGCACGATGGGCAAGATGCTAAAGGACGTCGACAAGGCGGTCGCCATCGGACGCGTCGAGCGCTTCGTCGCCGACCTCGCCCGCAACACCGGCGCCGAAACGCCTGTCGCCTGCGCGCCCAAGACCGGAAAGCGCGTCGCCGTCATCGGCTCAGGCCCCGCGTCCATCACCTGCGCGGCTGACTGCGCAAAGGCCGGACACGACGTCACCGTCTTCGAGGCGTTCCACAAGTGCGGCGGCGTGCTCGTCTACGGAATCCCCGAGTTCCGCCTGCCGAAGGAAATCGTCCGCAAGGAGATCGACGGACTCAAGTCCCTCGGCGTCAAGATCGAGACCAACTTCGTCGTCGGCCGCACGCGCAAGCTCAAGGACCTCATGGCGAAGGACGGATTCGACGCCGTGTTCGTCGGAACCGGCGCGGGCCTCCCCAAGTTCATGGGAATCGAGGGCGAGAACCTCAACGGAGTCTTCTCGGCGAACGAGTACCTCACCCGCGCCAACCTAATGAAGGCATACCTCGAGGACCAGGCCGCGACGCCCTTCTGGCACGGAAAGAAAGTCGCCGTGCTCGGCGGCGGAAACGTCGCGATGGACGCGAGCCGCATGGCCCTCCGCCTCGGCGCGGAGAAGGTCTACCTCGTCTACCGCCGCAGCGAGGCCGAAATGCCCGCGCGCCGCGAAGAGGTCCTGCATGCCAAGGAGGAAGGCGTCGAGTTCCACATGCTCGAGAACGCCAAGCGCGTTCTCGGAGACGACAAGGGATTCGTCACCGGACTCGAGTGCCTCAAGTACGAGCTCGGCGAGCCGGACGCCTCTGGACGCCGCAGCCCCGTCGCGATCAAGGGCAGCGAGTTCACGCTCGACGTCGACACCGTGATCGTCGCGGTCGGCAACGCGTCGAATCCGCTCATCCCCGCGACCACCGACGGACTCGAGATCAACAAGCGCGGAAACATCGTCGTCAACCCCGACACGAACATGACTTCCATCCCCGGCGTCTTCGCCGGAGGCGACATCGTCCTCGGCGCCGCCACGGTCATCCTCGCCATGGGCGAAGGACGCCGCGCAGCCGCAGGAATCAACGTCTACCTCGCCGCCAAATAAGCGGCCAGGCAGGCGCATCGTCCATCATTTGGAGAGGTGCGGCGCGAACGGCATGCGCCCGAAGCGCGGTCCGTAAACGGCAAGGCCTGTCTTCTCGGCGGCGAGGCGCACGACGAGCTTTCCGTCCTTTGACTTGGACGCGACGTCGGCCGGAATCTTCGCCTCGACGAGGTAGCCGTAGCTGCCGGCGTCGTAGAGATGGTTCTTGCCCTTCTCGTCGCGTTCCTGCGAGAACCACGAGAGGATTCCGCGGTGGTCCGCGGGATCGTCCGGAAGGTCGACCGTCGCGACGAGCGTGCTGTTCGCGTACACCTTCACGGAACCCGCATGCTTGTGGACGGCGCTCGTCTGCGAATAGCTGTTCGGATTCTGCGAGCGGTCGGCGAGCTCGCCGAGCATGTAGTCGAGGTCGGTGCTCGAGGACTTGTCATTCTTGAAGTCCTTCGCGTCAAGGCGCTTTGTCGACACCTCGGCGCGGAACACGCATGCGCCCTTCGGCGCGTCGAACTCGTACTCGAAGTAGCCCGTCCCCGCGCCGCAGAACTTCTTGCCGTCCATGACGTCCCACTGCTTGAGCGACCATTCGCCGCGCGCCGGACGCACGTCGGGCACCTCGCCCTTCCGCGTCACGAAGCAGGTGAAGTTGCGAGCGATCGGCTCGTCGTCCGCATACAGCGTGAAGTTCACCGTTCCGCACGCGTCGCAGTCTGGCAACGTCACCGGAACGTCCGCAAGATGTCCCTCCTGCCACGCCTTCGCCACTTCCGCCGCCGGAAGACGGACACCCATCTCCTCGAACACCGCACCCTCGCCGTCGATGTACATGACAGTGAAACCAAGCGAGAGCTTCATCCCGGCATAGCGGTCGGTCGTAAGCGAGATGTCGACGGGAACCTTGTACGTCTCGCCGGCCTTGAACTCGCGGCAGAGCTCCTTGTCGAGCGGGATGAAGGCGTCGGCGTGGAAGTCGCGGAATTCCATCCCGGGGAAGAGCTCCCTGACGCCAAACTCCTTCTCGGTGCGGTCGAAGCGGACGTAGCCGTTCCATTCGTTGATCACGTCGTGATGCTCGGTGTAGAGCCAGCCCGCGCACTTCATGTGGCGGCGGAAGGCGTTGATCATCATGTGGTAGTCCCACGTGAGGTCGCAGTCGCCCGTCGAGCCCGCGTAGCCCCAGACGTTGCCGCACTCGGAGTTCATCATGGGCGCGCCCGTCTGCACGTATCCGCCGCGGTAGTTCCAGGTCGAGCCGGGGAAGGTCTTCGCGCAACATTCTTCGAGCGTGGACTCCCACCTGAAGCCCGGACGGTACGAGTGCCACGTGTTGATGTCGGTGACGACGTGGTCGTGATTGCACGGAGAGTTGTCCTCGATCACGCGGGTCGGGTCCAGAGCCTTTGCCTTGCGCCACGCATCCGCCACGCGGCGCATCGTCGCGGGCTCGTAGCGCCGGTCCTTGACGTTGGAGAAAAGCCCCCAGGTCTCGTTGAAGAGCACCCACGAGAAGACCGACGGATGGTTGAAGTCGCGCTTGAGCATCCCCTCGAAGCACGCCCAGTGCTCGCGGAATCCCTGCTCGCATGCGGGGCCCCACCAGTTCGGGACGTCGGCCATGATGAGGAGCCCCAGCTTGTCCGCCCAGTAGAGCTTGCGCGGAATCTCCGCCTTGATATGGACGCGGTTTCCGGAAAGCCCGAGCTTCTTAGAGATCGTGATCTCGTTCTTCATGAACTCGTCCGACGGGAACGTGTACCAGCCCTCCGGATGGTAGCTCTGGTCGAGCGTGAGCTGAAGGTAGACGGGCTTGCCGTTGAGCGTCACGTAGGGGTGTCCGTTAGGATTCGTCCCGACGCCGACCTCGCGCATTCCGAAGTAGGTGGACACCTTGTCCTCGCCCAGCGTCGCTAGCACTTCGTAGAGATAGGGGCTGTCGAGGTCCCATACCTTCACGTTCTTAAGCGGGATGTCGATCGTCTTCTCAATCTCGCCGGCGGCGAACGTCGCGGTCGCAGGCTCGGAGCGGTCGTCCTTCTTGAAGTCCAGCGCGAACTTGAGCTCCTTCTTCGCAGGCGAGTCGAGGACGACGCGCGCCTTGACGGACGAGTCCTTGAGCGAGGGCGTGAAATGGACGAACTCGAGGTAGTTGTCGCCGCGGCCTTCGAGATAGACCGTCTGCCAGATGCCGCGCGCGTTGCCGTAGCCCTGCTTGCCGTAGAGCCGCCAGTCCTTGGACGTCGGCGAATCCCACACGCGCAGCTCGATCGTCGCCTTTTCGCCCTTCTTCACGTAGGGCGAGAGCTCGATCTCGAACGGAATGTATCCGCCCTGATGTCGGTCGACGAACTGCCCGTTCAGGAAGACGTCCGTCTGCCAGTCTGACGCGCCAACGACGAGGAAGACGCGCTGCGACTTCCAGTCCGCCGGAACCACCACCTCGCGCCTATACCATGCGCTGTCGCTTTCTTTCTTGACGCCCGACAGCGGCGAGCCCCATCCGAAGGGAACGACGATCTTCCGGTCGAACTTATCCGGTCGCGCGGGCGCGTCGATGCGCGTCCCCTTCGGCTCGAATGCGAAGTCCCACTCTCCGTTCAGGTTCACCCACTCCGCGCGCGCCCAGTCGGGACGCGGATGCTCGGGAAGCGGAATCGCCGAAAGCTCCGACGGGGCGCAGAAGGCGACGGCAAGCGCAAGTGACAAGGCGAGGGGCGACGCGTTGGATCGGCTCATTTGAATTCTCCTTGGAGGTCTTGGTACTATCCTATGTGAATAGTATACCAAAACTTCCCGCCGAATTGTGCACCTGGAGGGACTCGAACCCCCACGCCGAAGCAGTGGAACCTAAATCCACCGTGTCTGCCATTCCACCACAGGTGCGGAAAAACCGCCGCGCCGCGAGGCTCACTTCTTGCTGAGCTTGTCGCGATGCGCGAAGAAGATGCGCGTCTTGTTCTGAAACCTCTGCTGCTCCGGGAAGGTCGACGCTGTCGACGCCTTCTGGAACTCCTCGAGCGCCTCGCGCTGGCGGCGGTCGAGGTTTGCCGGCACCTCGAAGACGATCCTCGCGTCGAGGTCGCCGGGCGAGCCGCCGCGCAGGGACGGGACGCCCTTGCCGCGCAGGCGGAAGACCTTTCCGTTAGGAGTTCCCGCGGGGAGCTTCAGCTGCGCCGTACCCTGGGGCGTCGGAACGTCCACGGTGCCGCCGAGCGCCGCGAGGACGGGCGACACCGGGATGTCCACTCCGAGGTCGAGTCCCTCGCGTTCGAAGATGTCGCTCTCCCGCACGCCGAGCACGACGTAGAGGTCGCCGTTCTCGCCGCCGCGGAGTCCGCCGGCACCCTTGCCGGCGAGCCTGAGCCGCGAGCCGTTGTCCACTCCGGCCGGAATCTTGAGAGCTATGTGGCGCGGCTTCGTGACATGCCCCGTCCCGCGGCACGCGCGGCACGGCTTCTCGAGGACCGATCCCTCGCCGCCGCACGTCGGACACGTCTGGCGCACCTGGAAGAACCCGGAACCGCCGATGACGACGCCGTGTCCGCCGCAGGTCTTGCACGTCACGCGCTGCGAGCCCTTCGCGGCGCCCGTGCCGCCGCACTCGGGGCACTGCTCTGGAAGCGTGATGTCGATGGTGCGCTCGGAACCGAACAGCGCCTCGTCGAAGTCGATGTCGAGGCGGAAAGTCATGTCGTCGCCGCGCCGCGGCGCGTTGGGGTTCGCGGCCCTGCGCGACCTGCCGCCGCCGAAGAACTCCTCGAATCCGCCGAAACCGCCGCCACCGCCGCGTCCGCCGAAGAGGTCGCCGAACATGGAGAAGATGTCGTCCATGCTCATTCCACCCGCACCGTATCCGCCGCCTGCGCCGCCCTCGAACGCCTGGTGTCCGAACTGGTCGTAGCGCTGGCGCTTCTCGGGGTCGCGAAGGACGTCGTACGCCTCGGCGGCCTCCTTGAACTTCTCCTCGGCAGCCTTGTCGCCCGGGTTGCGGTCTGGGTGGTACTTCATCGCGAGCTTGCGGTAGGCGGACTTTATCTCGTCCGCCGTCGCCGTCTTCGCGACTCCAAGCACCTCGTAGTAATCTCTTTTCTCTGCCATTACAAGTCTTTTCTCATTCAGTCATTGTTTGATTTTTTGCATTGTCTGATTTTCTGCGATGCCAATCAACAATCCAAACAATCCAAACAATCAAACAATCAAACAATTCACCCCGGCTTGCCCGACGACACCACAACCTGGGCGACGCGCAGGACCTTGTCCTTGAGCATCCATCCCTTCTTGGACTCGATCGAGACCTTGCCCTCCTCGACCTCCGCCGACGGAAGCGTGGCTATCGCCTCCATCTTCTCGGTGTCGAGCTCCTTGCCGACCGAGTCGAACGGCTCCGCGCCGTGGTCCTTCAGCGACTTGAGCAAAGTGTCGTACACGAGCTTGACGCCCTTCACGAACGGGTCGTCCGCGTTGTCCTTCGCGTTGGCGAGCGCGAGCGAGAGGTTGTCCACCGCCGGGAGGACGTCCTTCAGGATGTCCATCTCGGCATAGCGGTACGTGTCCTCGCGGTCGCGCGCCGCGCGCTTCTTGTAGTTGTCGAAGTCCGCGAGAGTGAGCGCGTAGAGCGTCTTCCAGTCGGGTTCGGCGGGCTTGTCCTCCGCAGCCTTGGCGGAGGAGGACTCTTCGGGTTGGACTGGCGTTTCGTCGCCCGCCTCGCCAGTCTCGCCAGCCTTTTGGTCGGCGTCATCGACTGGCGGGACAGGCGTTTCCGGAGGGACTGGCGTTTCGCCGCCCGCCGCGCCCGTCGCGCCCGTCGTCTCCGGCGTTTCGACCTTCTTCTCTTCTTTCTTTTCTTCAGCCATCACCCAACCACTCTCCACGAATCACGAACCACGAACCACGAATCACGAGCCACGAACCACGCCGCTCAAACCCTAATCTGCCCGGCCTTCGCGAGCATCTTGGCCTCGACGGACTGGATCTCGGCGAAGCCCTGGGAGCTGTGCGGGTTGAGTCCGTTGGACGCCTCCATGGAGCTGTCGGCCTCGTTGTAGATCGTGGCCTTGAGTCCCTTAAGGGCCTCGAAGAAGATGTTGCCCTTGTAGAGTCCGAGCGTGACCTCGGCGGTCGCCTTGTCGGCCCACACCTGGATCGCGGCGCGCGCGGCCTGGGTCGCGGGGTCGAACCAGCGTCCGTCGTAGATCTGGTCTGCGACGAGCTTCGAGAGCTGCTGGAAGAGCAGCGTCGAGCGGCGGTCCATGATGCCCTCGTAGATGTACTTGAGGCCCCACGAGAGGACTTCCATTCCGGGCGCCTCGTAGACGCCGCGGCTCTTCGTGCCGATGATGCGGTTCTCGAGCGCGTGCTTCATGCCGATGCCGTTGCGGCCGCCGATCTTGTTGGCCTCGAGCATGACCTGGTAGGGCGTCATCTTCTTGCCGTTGATCGCGACGCAGCGCCCCTTCTCGAACTTGAGCGTGATCTTCTCGACCTTGTTCGGCGCCTTCTCGGGCCACACGCCCATCGTGGGCTTCACGATGCGCATCGAGGTCTCCATCGACTCGAGGTCCTCGGCCTCGTGGGAGAGGCCCGCGAGGTTGGCGTCGGTCGAGTACTTCTTCTTCGTGCCGACGAACGCGACGATGCCGCGCTTCGCGAGGAACTCGACCATCTGCGTGCGGCCGGGAAACTTCGCGAGGAGGTCCGCGTCGCGCCAGGGGGCGTAGACGCCGAACTTCGGGTCCATGACGTTGGTGTAGCGCTCGAAGCGCATCTGGTCGTTGCCGCGTCCGGTCGCGCCGTGGACGAGCGCGACGCACCCGGCCTTCTTCATCGCGGGGAGGAGCTTCTGCACCGTGACGGCGCGGGCGATGCCGGTCGAGTTCCAGTATCCGCCGTCGTACATGGCCTGGCACTTTACGGTCTCGAAGCAGATGTCGGCCATCTCCTTGGTGACGTCGACGATCGTCGTCTCGACTCCGGTCGGGGCCATCTTCTTCTTGATGTCGTTGATGTCCTTCTCGTCCGGCTGGCCGACGTTGGCGCTGAACGCCTTCACCTTAACGCCGGCGTCCTTGAGAACGCAGCAGATCGTCTTTGAGTCGAGTCCGCCCGAAACGCAGACGCCGACGGTCTTTCCCTTGAGATCAGCAAGTTTCATTTTTTCGCTCCTTTTGGAATTTGGCTCAATATTATACCATATTTTGGCGCACGCGGCGCAAAAGCACGATTTCCACGATAAAATCACGACTCCCACGGCTTGCGCTCTGGAGGATCAAGATACACCTTGTCGTTCGGGGCGAACGCCGTGTCGGACTGCGGCACGACCTTCGCGAGCTCGGACAGGAACGACACCGTGACCCCTACGCGCGCGGTCGGGCCAAGGTCCACCTCCACCTGCGTGCCGTCCGGCATGAACAGCTCGAGGAGGACCGGAAGCGGCCCTGGGCTCTTCACAGCGGCCGCGCGGATCCTCTCCGCCTTCTCGCTGAGCGCGGGGTCGTCGTATTTCAGGCGCACGCGGAGTCCAGACGAAAGCTCCGTCAGCGCCTCGGAAAGCGGACGCGCCTCGCGGACGGTGAAGTTGAGGTCGCCGACCGACGGGTTCTTCTTGTCGAGCTTGTCGTCCTTCTCGTAGTTGACGCGGTACGAGACCTCGCCGGAGAGCATCACGAGCTGGTCCACGCACGTCTCCACCGCGGAATGCTTCTCCCACGCCTTTGCGAAGCAGAACGCGTCGAGGAACGACCCAGAGCCGTCGTCCAGCTGCAGTATAGCCCACTTCTGCCCCGGCGTCCCGTCCGGACGCGGCTTGCCGAGCTTGACCGTGCACGCGGAGAG
>Ga0265298_10008925_pt1 | contig 11996 bp, 8 predicted proteins | sample AusTroGonzalo_MG_3_FD_193486 | JGI IMG/M metagenome (GOLD analysis project Ga0265298, IMG submission 193486) | Bovine rumen microbial communities from tropical cattle in Woodstock, Queensland, Australia - Gonzalo_01 | ecosystem: Host-associated > Mammals > Digestive system > Stomach > Rumen ...
ATGCTGGACAAACTGGGGCTTGATGCGGATGAGATCATCAACGCCAAGATGGAGAAGAACGAGAAGAAGTATCCTGTCGAGAAGGCGTACGGCAGCAGCAAGAAGTACACCGAGCTCGAAAGCAATGTGTGAGGCGCCGGTGAAATGGAATACATCAGGATCACTGCGGAGAATATAGACCGCGAGCATATCTGCTGCGCCATGTCGAACAACCAGAGTGAGAAGAAAAAGGATTGGCTGAAGGACAGGTTCAGGGATGGGCTTGTGTTCTACCGCAGTGAGGAACGCGGAAAGTGCTTCATAGAGTACATTCCGGCGGAATATGCATGGCATCCTATAGAGGCAGACGGATACATGCACATCGACTGCATGTGGGTATCCGGCTCGTTCAAGGGCCACGGGTATTCGAACGACCTGCTGAACGAGTGCATCAGGGATGCTGAGGAGCAGGGAAAGAGCGGACTGTGCATCCTGTCTTCTGCCAAGAAAAAGGGTTTTCTTGCGGATTCCAAGTTCCTTGCACACAAGGGGTTCAGGATTGCGGATGAGTCTGATTGCGGCATAGGGCTGTATTACCTGCCGTTCTCGGATGGTGTGCCTGCTCCACGGATAAAGGATTGTGCAAAGCACCCTGAAGTGAAGGAGGACGGGTTTGTCCTTTTCTATTCGGACCAATGTCCGTTCACCTATTACTGGGTTCCCAGGCTTGCGGAGGTTGCCACGCAAAACGGCATCGGTCTGAAAGTAGTGCATATCGACAGTCTTGAGGCGGCGCAGAATGCCCCGTGTCCTGTGACCAACTTCATACTTTTCAGGGATGGGAAGTTCGTCACGCATGAGATCCAGTCGGAGAAGAAGTTCCTTGCCTTTGCGGGGAAGGGTTGATTACGTCTCTGATGGACCGGATTTGAAAAAGTTCTTGCAATAAGATGAGATTCTGCATATATTAACCACAAAGCGTTGACGGAGAGTGCTTTTCCGGATAGCCAGGAGAGAGACGGCGGGTGGTGCGAGCCGGGGGAACTAACGGAACAGGCTGTCGCTCCCGAGCCGGAGGCAGAAAGCAGAGATGCAAGTAGAGCCTTCCCGAATCTGCCGCGTCAGGGCATAGGGGTTGTTGGACCCTAAAGTGGCGCAGTGATGCGCAATTTGAGTGGTACCGCGGGTATGTTATGGAAATACATGCTCGTCTCAAAGTGATTCTGCTTTGGGACGGGTATTTTTTTTATCCGCAAGGAGGACTGGATGGCTCAGATAACAGGTCTGGATTACAAGATCCAGGAAATGGCCGCAAGAATCAGGGAACTGAGGGAGATCGAAGGCCTGACGACATACGAGATGGCTGCAAAGACCCAGACAAGCCGTGAGGAATACATGGCCTGCGAGTCCGGCACGGGTGATCTGAACTTCACTTTCATCTACCGCTGCGCACTTGCACTCGGTGTCGACGTAACCGACATCATCGAAGGCCACAGCCCCACACTGAAGTCATTCACCGTCACCAGGGCAGGAGGCGGGCAGGAGATCTCCAACGCCCACGGGATGACGTACTACAATCTGGCCTATGCGTTCCAGAACAGGATCGCCGAGCCGCTGTATGTCAAGAGCTGCTACAACGAGGAAGCCCAGCACCGCGACATCGAGCTGACAAGCCATGACGGTCAGGAAATCGATCTGGTCATATCGGGCAACCTTCTGGTCCAGGTAGGAGAGCACCGAACCACGCTCGGTCCCGGCGACAGCATCTATTTCAGCTCGGCCACGCCGCACGGCATGATCGCCGTGAACGGCAGGGACTGCGAGTTCTACGCGATAGTCATGAATCCGACCGGAGCCCCGATTCCCGAGCTGACTCCGGTGACATATTCACCGGTGGCGCTCCAGACACGCATTATCGATGACAGCGAGCGCCTCTGGCACAAGTTCATCGATGTGGATCTGAATGAATACGGTACTCCCACAAAGATCTCCTTCAAGAACACGGAGAAGTTCAACTTCGCTTATGACATCGTCGATGAACTTGCACATCGGAATCCCGACAAGCTTGCAATGCTGCATATTTCGAAGGATAAGACCGAACGCAGGCTATCGTTCCTGGATATGAAGAGGGAAAGCGGAAGGTGCGCCAACTACTTCAAGAGCCTCGGCATAAAGAAGGGCGACCGGGTCATGCTGATCCTCAAGAGGCACTACCAGTTCTGGTTCGCCATGCTCGGTCTGAACAAGCTCGGAGCCGTCGTCATCCCGGCTACGAACCAGCTGCTTGCCCATGACATCGAGTACCGCCTGAACGCCGCCGGAGTCAACACGATCGTATGTACCCCTGACGACGGGATCCCGGAGCATGTGGAGGAGGCCGCGAAGAACAGCCCGACGCTGAAGAACATGATCATCGTGAACGGGAAGAGGGAAGGATGGAGGTTCTTCGACGAGGAGTACAAGATGTTCTCATCCAGCTTCCCCAGGACCGAGGACAGCCCGTGCGGCGATGACCTCCTGCTGATGTTCTTCACTTCCGGGACATCGGGCTATCCCAAGATTGCGATGCACAACCACAAGTATCCGCTGGGCCATTTCCATACGGCGAAGTACTGGCACTGCGCACAGTACGACGGCCTCCATTTCACGATTTCCGATACCGGTTGGGCCAAGGCCATGTGGGGCAAGCTCTACGGCCAGTGGCTCGCCGAGAGCGCGACGTTCGTCTATGATTTCGACCGCTTCAAGGCAGCCGACATCATGCCCATGTTCGCGAAGTACCAGATCACGAGTTTCTGCGCACCTCCCACCATGCTCAGGATGATGATCAAGGAGGACCTGTCGAAGTACGATTTCTCATCGGTTAAATACATGACCACCGCCGGAGAGGCGCTGAACCCGGAGGTATACAGGCAGTTCGAGAAGCTCACCGGACTTCAGATCCACGAGGGATTCGGCCAGAGCGAGAGCACCATGATCATCGGCAACCTCGTGGGCGCAGGCCACAAGGTCGGTTCGATGGGCAAGCCCGCTCCGATCTACGATGTCACGCTGATGGACAGCGAGGGCAGACCGGTACCTGCCGGAGAAACAGGAGAGATCGTCATCAACGTGAAGAACGGAGCCCCCTGCGGACTGTTCACCGGCTACTACAACGACCCCGAGAAGACAAAGGAGGTCTGGCATGACGGTTACTACCACACGGGAGATACCGCATGGATCGACGAGGACGGCTTCTACTGGTACGTGGGAAGGACGGACGACATCATCAAGAGCTCGGGCTACAGGATCGGACCTTTCGAGATCGAGAGCGTCATCATGGAGCTTCCGTATGTGCTTGAATGCGGTGTCTCGGCCTCACCGGATCCTGTCCGCGGGCAGATCGTGAAGGCCAGCATCGTCCTGACGAAGGGAACGGAACAGACCGAGGAGCTCAAGCAGGAGATCCAGAACTACGTCAAGGAGCATACGGCGCCGTACAAGTACCCGCGTCTTGTCGTGTTCCGCGACGAACTGCCCAAGACCACCAGCGGCAAGATCATCCGCAGCAGGCTGTAGCCGGGCTGCGGGGCATCGGCCTGCGGTACCCCACAGTATGATATTCTCCCAAATTATTGTTTGATAGATGCCTCCAAATGCCTTATAGTGGTATGGAGCGGGCAACCGCTTTCGGAGGTATTCCCGGATGGACATCAGACATCGTTCAGGGCAGGTGATGCCATGGGTTTGAAGAATTTCATGTTCAAACTGGTCGGCGGAATCAGGCGCAGGATCTTCATCCTGATACTGGTCCTTATGGTACTCATGACGGTTGCGTTCGCAGCGCTTCTGAACACGCTCAAGGAAACTTTCTATTTCTCCGTCTCGCTTTCATCCGCGGTCCAGTCCATCAGCCTTGCGGAAGCTGCAGGAGATGTCATGGAGTCCATGATACAGGACGGCATGGAAAGCCAGGTCATGCTTGAATCGCTCGTCATTGACGACATGTTCAGGCAGCTCAGCGGCCACGTCACACTCCTCGAGGATTATGCGGCGGAGGTTTTCGCCGAAGCCGAAGGTTTCGAGGGCAAGCAGATGCTTTCGCCGGACAAGTTCCGCGCCGGCGTCCTGTGTTCCCAGTACCTGCTCGCGTCATCGGCATCCCTCAACGATCCCATGGTCAAGAGGGACCTCGCGGTCATGGGCGACCTGACCGACTTCATGGAATCGCTCGCCAGGACAGGATGGCTCGATTCCTGTATCGTCTCCACTCCGAGCGGAGTCACGGTCATCACCGACAACAAGCCCGAGACCAAGGTCGATGACAACGGTCCCATATCGTACGATGCCAGGACGAGGGCCTGGTACATCAAGGCTGTCGAGACGGGCGGTCTCTGCTTCACGGATGTCGAGCAGGACTACTTCTCCGACAACATCGGAGTCGTCTGCGCATGTCCGATCTACATCGACGGACAGCTTGCAGCCGTCGTCGCAGCGGACCTCTTCCTTGACAAACTCTACAAGACATTCGCCGAGTTCGAGGACGAGAACGGATTCGTTTTCGTCATAAACCAGAACGGTCAGGTTATCTACTCACCCAAGCAGTCCGGAATCCTGAAGACACAGGTCTCGGAGAACGCGGTGGACCTCAGGTCCCCGGGATCCGGCCTTTCGGCATTCATCACCGGCGTGCTTGAAGGACATACGGACACGATGAACGTCGATGTCGAGGGCAAGGACTACTACATGTCCGGCTCGCGCATGCCGACACTCGGATGGGCGGTCATAACCGTGGAAAGCAGTTCCGTTGTCCACGAGCCCATGGAAGCCCTGGAGAAGAAGGTGGTCAATGCGATGATGCAGTCCACCGGAAGTCTGGAGACCATGGTCAACCAGACCATCAGGGTAGGTCTTCTCATCCTGTCGGCCATCTTCCTCGGAGGATGCGTCATGGCGCTCATCATCTCAGCGCACATCACCAAGCCGATCAGGACGATGACCGGAAAACTGAAGAGCCTGAAAGGGAACGACCTGGATTTCGTCATGGACAAGACATATCTCACCCACGATGAGATAGAGGTCCTCGCCAGGGCGTTCGAGGAGCTGTCGCAGAGGACCAAGCTCTACATCCAGGAAATCACGCAGATAACATCGGAGAAGGAGAGGATAAGTGCCGAGCTGAACGTCGCCACGCAGATCCAGGCCGACATGCTTCCCAGCATCTTCCCTCCGTATCCCGACCAGACCGAGTTCGACCTGTTCGCCACCATGACACCTGCGAAGGAGGTCGGAGGCGACTTCTACGACTTCTTCATGACGGACGAGAACCATATAGCCCTCGTCATGGCCGATGTCTCCGGAAAGGGAGTCCCCGCGGCACTGTTCATGGTCATCGCCAAGACCATCCTGAAGAACAGGGCGATGCTGGGAGGAACCCCGTCGGAGATCCTCAGGGATGTGAACATGCAGCTCTGCGACGGTGACAGGTCGCAGCTCTTCGTCACCATCTGGCTCGCCATCATAGACATCAGGACTGGAAAGGGTGTCGCGGCCAACGCCGGCCATGAACATCCTGCGCTGAGCAGGAAAGGAAAGCCTTTCGAGCTCGTGGTCTACAGACATTCCCCGGTCATCGGCATGATGGACGACGTCGATTTCACCGAGCATGAGTTCCAGCTGGATTCCGGCGACACGCTGTTCGTATATACGGACGGAGTGACCGAGGCCAACGATGCCCAGGGACACCTGTTCGGCGACGACAGGCTGATCGAGGCCCTCAATACCGATCCCGAAGCCACTCCCGAGAAGGTGATCGGGAACGTGAGGGCTGGAATCCGCAGGTTCGTCGCGGGAGCCGAGCAGTTCGACGACATCACCATGCTGTGCTTCAAGTTCAAGGGGCCCGACAGGTTCCTGGACATGGACGAACTGGAGGTCGAGGCCGATTCGAAGCATCTGGACACGGTCCTGGAGTTCATCGACGAGCATCTCGGGTCAGTGGGTTGTCCCGACGAGACCAGAACCTCCATCGACATCGCGGTCGAAGAGGTCTTCGTCAACATCGCGCATTACGCATACAGGGACATGCCGCAGGGCAAGGCCTGGATAAAGATCGGGTTCGACAAGGATCCGCTGGTGATGTTCCTCAGGTTCATCGACACCGGCAGACCTTTCGATCCGGTGGCCAAACCGGATCCCGATGTCACCCAGAACGCGGAGGACAGGAAGATAGGAGGACTCGGAATCTACATGGTCAAGAAGAGCATGGATTCCATGGACTACGAGCGACTCGGAAGCAGGAATGTCCTGACCATAACCAAGAGGCTGGACTGAGGTTTTTCGATATGTTGCGCTTCAATGCTTGCGCAACGCCGACAATTTAATATAATGGGATTGTTCCCGGGAGGATAAAATGGAATTCACAAAGGTCGTTGATGGAAACAAGCTCACATACACGGTTTCAGGACGTCTCGATACGAACACGTCCCCGAGCCTCAATGATGATATCGCTTCTTCCCTCGGAGATGTCAAGGAACTCGTCATAGACATAAAGGATCTCGAGTACATATCGTCAGCAGGTGTCCGTGTCCTTCTCTCCGCATACAAGGTCATGAAGAAGCAGGGTACGATGATCCTCAGGAACGTTCCGGATATCGTCCGCAATGTCCTCTCCGTCACCGGTCTGCTGGATTTCTTCACCATCGAGTGACCCGGTACCATATACGTATGTCATGAGCAGAGGCTTTCACAGCCTCTGTTTTTTTATCCCGGATCAGAGGATTGGCCGGAGTAATACTCAGAGACCTTTGAAATACTGCGGGTAGGCTTTCTGGTAGCCGGAAGTCTCGATGTCCATCTTCGAGATGTGGTTGCGTTCCAGCTGCATGACAAGATCCCTTGATCCGGCCTTCAACGCGTTGAGGATCGTCTCATGCTGGTCGATTGCGTTTGAGAAAATGTCATCGAAAAGATAGCTGACCATGCGTATGCGGTGGTAGTTGCCGCTTGTATCCAACATTGAGTCGAACACTTTCTCATGGTCGCATGCACGGAACAGCAGCCTGTGCATGGCGTTATCCAGTTCCATGAATTCGATTGTATTCCTGCAGGCGAACGCATTCTTCTGCTGTTTAATGGTAATTTCAATCTCTGAAATGAGTTGGTTGCTGATTCCCCGGTCAAATGCCTTCTCCACGGCTCCAAGCTCCAGATACAACCGACGGAACCGTTCGTCCCTCACCTTGGCCATGTCTATCAAAGCTACCGATGTTCCGCTCTGCGGCCTGATCGTCACCAGCCCTTCGTTCTCAAGATGTTTCAGAGCATCGCGGATGGGCGATATGCTCACGTTGTAGAGTGGCTTGAGATTTGTGAAGCTCAGCGGAGTTCCGGGTTTGAGCGTAAGGCTCAGGATTTTGTCCCTGAGGTCATTATAGACGACATCAGTCAGCATGGCTTTATTATAATCAGGAAAAAGCCTGAAAATCTACTGATGTCCCGGTTGTGCCTCCCTGTTTCCTTTTTCGTTGCAATATCCACGGCAGCTGTTTTTTCTTGTGGAATAATGAACGGAAAAACACTACAATAGGAATGTTATGGACGAGATAAAGACTTTTGTCGAACGGTATTATGAGCATTTCAACGACTCCGGGCTCGCAACGGAAGAGGAGCAGCAGCTTCCTCCTGTGGAGGAACTCATCGATTTGTGCGCGACTCTCCTGAATGTCAGCTGCATGAGGGAAGAGGGCCATTTCTCTTCATTCAGGGTTTGCTTCATGCAACCCGACTCCGATTTCCTGGATGCGTACGTCTATGCCCACAGTCTGAAATTCGAGAATCCTGTACCGTTTAAGGTCAAGGACCTTCGCAAGCTCACTCCCGCCATCAATCCGGGCATGAGCTATCTCGTTCTGGACCTGAAAGAAAAGCCGCTGATGGTCACAGGCATCATCGCCGCATACACCACATGGGACAAAGTCATTGCCGGAGAACTCTCCGACGGAAGCATGATGCCCATGATACCGAACCTCTATGTGAAGGCTCCCGGTGAGATCGACGGATGCCTGGGTGAGAACACCATCGTCAGCTATTCGTTCGGCAGCACCGTCATATCGCGCTACGACGTCTTCAGGGACTCCCTGATCTCCAGGGAACTCAGTACCGGCTCTGCTGTGAATGACAAGGAGAGGACCCATTTCCTCTCGCGTGTCCTCTGGAAGGTCGACAGATACAGACACGGAGGGACGATCCTGATCGTTCCGTCCGCCGAAAGCTGTGCCGGCTTCATCGATGTGAAATACAAGCTTCCGTGCGAATTCCTCTTCAACGAGGAGAAGAGCTTGATCGACATCTCCAGCAGCGTCAGGGAAAACGAGCTCGTCTCCTACGCCGATTTTATCGCCAAGCTCACTACGGTCGATGGTGCTGTCCTGTTGACCAAGGACCTGGACCTGATCGGATTCGGAGTCGAGATCCTCACCGACAAGATGGAGCAGAAGGAACCGCCCATGAAGTTCATCTCCAGCGACAACTCCGTCGATCCGTTCAGGCGTTTCACCGACAACGGCACAAGACACCGTTCCGGATACAGGTTCGCACATGAGGTCGATGGCTCCGTGGTCATCATCGTTTCCCAGGACGGGGCCGTGAAGGCCTGTACCAAAAACAAAGGCGATGTCGTCGTGTATGACAACATCGCCCTTACGGTCTCTGCGCCGGGCATCGACTCAACTGTGGTCGGCTGAGCCCTCCGCGGCCTTGCGCTTCTCTTCCTCTTCCTTCTCGAGAACAGTGTAGGCTATCTTTCCGACAAGTGTCTTGGGCAGCTGCTCGCGGAACTCCACGTCGTACGGCATGGCGTATTTTGCGACCCTGTCCCTGAGATATGCAAGGATCTTCTGCTTCAATTCCTCACTCGGTACGATTCCGGGGGCCGGCTGTACGAATGCCTTGACCTTCTGGATCTTATAGGGATCGGGTACTCCGATGACGCAGCTCATCTGGACCTCGTCCATTCCGTCGATGATGTTCTCGATCTGCGAGGGGTAGACGTTGTAGCCGCTGGTGATGATCATGCGCTTGATCCTCTGCTTGAAGTAGATGAAGCCTTCCTCGTCCATCCATCCCATGTCTCCGGTATGGAGCCATGTGTAGCCGTCGGCGTGCTTCTGGAGCGTCTGCTTGTTCTCCTCCTCATGGTTGATGTATCCCATCATGACCGAAGGTCCTCTGAGACAGATCTCACCGTCGGTGCCGTACGGAACCTCTTTCTGTGTTCCGGGCTCGCAGATGATGTAGTATGTGTCGGGATAGGGGAGTCCGATCGATCCTTCCTTCTCCTTGTTGTACGGTGTGAGGCAGCTTGCCGTGACGCACTCGGTGGTGCCGTAACCCTCACGGACCCTGACTGTGGAGCCGTGGTCGGCGAGGAACTTGTCCAGCTTCTTCTTCAGCTCGATGGAAAGGCTGTCTCCGCCGGAGAACACACCCATCAGGCAGGAGAGGTCGACATTGTCCATCTCCTTGTTCCTTGTGATTCCCTCATACAGCGTCGGGACACCGGCGATGTAGTTGGGCTGGACGGTCTTGAGGAGCTTGGAGTAGCCCTTGACGCTGACCTGCGGGACGAGGACGCTGCGGCCGGCCCAGAACATCATGGTATGGACACAGACACCGAGTCCGAAACCGTGGAACATGGGCATGGCGGCGAGCATCGTCGTACCGATGACAGGCTTGTTGCACATGACTCCGGTCTGCTTGGCGAGCGCGTTGAAGTTGCGGTTCGTCAGCTTGATGCCCTTGGTGACACCGGTGGTTCCGCCTGAGAACAGGACGACTGCGAGTTCGTCTCCGGTCTTCCTGACCGAGGGGTCTTCCTTGCACTCGGCGGCTTTCCTGAGGAAGGTCTTCCATGAGATGAGTGTGCCGTCCTCCGTGTACTTCTCGAACTTGCGCTCCTTGAGGAACTTGTAGGCGAGCGATTTGACACAGCCGAGGGCATCGGAGATGCGGGCGATGATGAGGTGGTCGAGACTTACGAGCTCACGGACCTTCTTCGCCTTGTTGTAGAACTGGTCGATGGTGATGAGCGTGTGGCTGCCGGCTTCCTTCAGGTAGAAGGCGATTTCATGGACGGCTGAAAGCGGATGGATCATGCTGGCGATGGCGCCGATTGCGTTCACGGCGTACATGCAGATGACCGTCTGGGGCATGTTCGGCATGCAGATGGTGACAGTGTCGCCTTCCTTGATCCCCATTGCCCTGAACGATTTCTCGGCCTGTCTGATCTGCGGCACGAGCTTTTCGTATGTGGTGTGCTTCCCCTCAAAGGTGAGCGCCACCTGCTTCGGGTATTTGCGTGCGCTCTCGAAAAGAGCGTCGCTCATCGAGAAATCGGGATACTCGAGATGGAACGGGACATCCCCGTAGCTCTTGAGCCAAGGTGCGATCTTGATTTCTTCCTGTGAATATTCCATGTTTCTTTTCTCCGGATTGCGAATTGTCTACAGATTGAGTTCGGCCTCGACAGCCCTGATGTCGATGGGCTCGTTGGCCGGTTTCTCAAGGAGTTCGGGACGCATCATGTACGCCTTGAAGACCTTGATGGTGTTTGCGAAATAGACTCCGTCACCGATCCTTTCATCGATGGTGAAGGAGATGGGGAGGAATTCCCTCATCTCGAAGGTGCCGTCATCGTGGAAGACCGGCTTCTTCTGCTTCTTCCCGATGATGGCGAAGAACGAGTTGGAGCCGAAATTGGCCAGATGATGGTACTCGGCATCGAGTGCGATCGAACCGAGGTTCGAGATGAAGCATGTCTTTGAATACGGATTGGCGTCCACAAGGTCCTTGGGGAGTTTTCCCTTGCGGTCCGACCTGAGGATGAACGACATGATCATCCTGTAGATGGGGCGGGGGAGGTTGACCAGCGTCTGCATGATCTTGGTCGTGTCGTCGTGCGACTCCTCGCTCTTGCGGATGTTGTAGACCTGCTTGCAGATGGAATCGTGCATCTGTTCGACAGGGCTCTTGTCGCTGTTCTTGTCGTAGATCATGATGATCATGCCTTCCTCGGCACCGTCCTTCTTGTGTTTCTTGGCGATGGCGGTGAAGGAGATCTGCTTGCGCTCGTAGTAATGGCCGTTGCGGATGAAGTAGTTCATCCTGGGTCTTTCGGCGACGCTCCTTCCGAGGGCGGCGCAGAACACGTGGAAGAACGTGTACTTGAACTCGGGGTTCTCACTGTTCTTCCTGTTGACGTATGCGTCCAGAGCCTCCATGTCGATATCGAACTTGCAGACGGCCTCGTTTGCGGTTCTTTCACCGAGCAGGTCCGTCATGAACTGCTGTATGGGCTGGACATCCCACACGCGGTATGCATCATACGTCTCGCCTTTCTGTTTCTTCGCCATAACCTCTCCCCATATATATAAATTGTGAAACGACTCTGTTTTATATCATCATATCGGCGTAGTGGTCAACACACTAGTTAGTATTCACTATGGCATTCCCGGCCGATGTGATACAATCTGAGTCTGTTATGAAACTGATTTCATGGAATGTCAACGGCCTCAGGGCCGTGCTGGGTAAAGGCTTCATGGACTTCTTCAACAGCCAGGACGCCGATGTTTTCTGCCTGCAGGAGATAAAGCTCTCCGAAGGACAGCTCGACCTTGACCTGCCCGGTTACCATTGTTTCTGGAACTACGCGCAGAAGAAGGGCTATTCGGGAACGGCCGTGTTCTCGAAGAAAGAACCCCTGACGGTGATCCGCGGCAATGACGATGAGGGACGCATCTGCGCCCTCGAGTTCGACGATTTCTTCGTGGTCGATGTGTATACACCTAATTCCCAGGACGGACTGGCAAGGCTCCCGTTCCGTCTGGAGTGGGATGCGTGGTTCCGTTCGTTCGTGTGCGACCTGGATTCACGGAAGCCCGTCCTCATCTGCGGCGACCTGAACGTGGCGCACAAGGAGATTGACATCAAGAATCCAAAGGCGAACCTCAGGAACGCAGGATTCACGATAGAGGAGCGCG
>Ga0265298_10008926_pt1 | contig 11996 bp, 8 predicted proteins | sample AusTroGonzalo_MG_3_FD_193486 | JGI IMG/M metagenome (GOLD analysis project Ga0265298, IMG submission 193486) | Bovine rumen microbial communities from tropical cattle in Woodstock, Queensland, Australia - Gonzalo_01 | ecosystem: Host-associated > Mammals > Digestive system > Stomach > Rumen ...
CCCAGAAGACCGTTGACGGTCCTTCCAAGAAGGATTGGCGCGGTGGCCGCGGTATCCTGGAGAACATCATTCCTTCCTCCACCGGTGCCGCCAAGGCCGTGGGTAAGGTTCTCCCCGAACTGAACGGTAAGCTCACCGGCATGTCCCTGCGTGTTCCCACCAGCGATGTCTCCTTCGTAGACCTCACCTGCGAACTCGCCAAGGAAGCTACCTATGAGGAAATCTGCGCTGCCATGAAGAAGGCCTCTGAAGGCGAACTCAAGGGTATCCTGGGTTACACCAACGAGGCTCTCGTTTCCACCGACTTCCGCGGTGACGCCCGCACTTCCATCTTCGATGAGAAGGCCGGTATCCAGCTGGACAAGACCTTCGTGAAGGTTTGCGCCTGGTACGACAACGAGTGGGGCTACAGCAACAAGGTTTGCGAAATGGCCAAAGTTATCATGAAGTAATTTCGGGTAACCCGCTTTTTAAGGCCGGCTCCTTGCGAGTCGGCCTTTTTTTGTATCTTTGTAGGTATGAGACGCGTTATCATCCTTCTTGCGATCCTGCTGCCTGTGGCTGCAGCCGCTCAGAATCACCAGTTTACGCTGGATGCCGATTTCTTTACCCGCGGAGAGGTCCGCAAGGGCGGCCTCCAGGCCGATAATGGGGTGGACTCAGACTTTGCCGCCTTTATCCTGGAACGAACCCGCCTGTCGGCCCAGTACGACTGGAAGGCCAATTCTTCGGCCGCAATCCCGCTGGCCCAGTTCAAGATCAGTGCCCAGCACTGCGGCACCTGGGGCAGCCTGGATGCCAGTGCGCTTTCCGTTTATGAGGCCTGGATGCAACTGAATTTCGGGAAGGGATTCTTCGTCAAGCTGGGCCGCCAGCCGCTCTCCTATGATGACCAGCGCATCTTCGGATCGGACGACTGGTCCATGACGGGCCTGTCTCACGATGTCCTGAAGGCGGGGTACGAAGGCTTCGGTCACAAGGTGCACGTTTTCGTGGCCTACAACCAGAATGTGGAAAACATTGATGGTGGAACCATCTATAAAGGAGGTCTGCAGCCCTACAAAGCCATGCAGGCCCTGTGGTATCACTACGATGTAAAGTCCTTCCCCCTGGATGCGTCTTTGCTGGCCGTCAATATCGGCATGCAGTCTTGGGACTTTTCCACCACTTTCCAACAGCAGCTGGCGGGCGCTTTCCTGCACTTCCACCCCAAGAAGTGGGATGCCGAAGCTTCTTATTACCGCCAGTTCGGCCAGTCAGAAGAAGGTATGCCCATCGATGCCTGGATGGCCAGCGCCAAAGTTCAGTTCGCCCCTTCTGAGGCCCTGGGCTTCCGCCTGGGCTACGATTACCTGAGCGGTGACAAGGATTTTGCCGTCCCTGCCGGCGGGATGATCGGCCTCATGAGGCACGATGTCCTCCGGGGCTTCAGTTCCCTGTACGGTTCCCACCACAAGTTCTACGGGGCCATGGATTTCTTTTATGTGAGCACGTATTATCACGGCTTCACGCCCGGTTTACAGAACCTTTTTGTGGGAGTTAACTGGAAGCCCATTCCGGCCCTGACCCTGGATGCGGCCTACCATTTCCTGGCCACGGCAGCCAAGCTGCTGAACGCCGACCGACCCCTGGGCCACGAAATTGAGCTTGAGGTATCCTATGATATCAACTCCTGGCTCAGCGTGTCCGGCGGCTACTCTTTCATGAAGGGAACGCCCACTATGACTGTCCTCAAGCGCAGTACAGAGAAAAACCAGCTCCACTGGGGCTGGTTCATGTTGCGCGCTACGCCCCGCTTCCTGAATCATATCCGTTAGCGAACACGTGCCTGTTACGTTGGGATGTGGAGTATAGGGGAGTCGAACCCCTGACCTATAGATTGCGAACCTATCGCTCTAGCCAACTGAGCTAATACCCCATAAAGGATTGCAAAAATACGGGATTTCCTTTAAAGAAACAAGAAAAGCCCGTAAAAAATCCGTATCTTTGCGCGCTATGAGAATTCTCCTTTCCAACGACGACGGATACAAAGCTCCCGGCCTGCATACCCTGGCCCGGGTGATGGCGCAGTTTGGCGAAGTAACGGTGGTGGCTCCCAAGTATCACCAGAGCGCCATGGCCATCGCGGTATCCCTGGGCGTGAAGCAGCTGGCCTACAAAGACCTTCCGGAAGAAGGCCCTGGGAAGTGGACCTACCTGGACGCCACGCCGGCTTCCTGCGTGAAATTCGGCCTGCAATATAAGTACGAGGCCCGCAATCCGGACCTGGTGGTGGCGGGCGTCAACCATGGCTTCAACGCTTCTACTGCCGCCAATTACAGCGCCACGCTGGGCGCCGTGGAAGAGGCTGCCATCAACGGGATCAAGGGAATCGGAGTTTCCATCGACAGCCACAAGGAGTCGGTGGATTTGTCGGCCGTGGAGATCCTTCTGCCCGGCATTATCCAGGAACTGCTGGACCACTGGCCGGAGAACCGGCCGGGCCTGTACTATAATATTAATTTCCCCAACCGGCCCCTGGACCGGATCAAGGGCGTCAAGTGGGCCCGGGAGGGCAGGGGACACTGGGTACGGGAATTCGAGGACTGGGATGAGGAACGTCTTTCCCAGTTGGGCCTCACGGACGTATTCCTGTGGCAGCAGCACCGCGTGCGGCTGGAACCTGGAGAGAAGTCCTGTTTCATGGTGGGAGACTATGTGAGCGATGACCAGGACCCGTCCTCGGCCGACCATCTTCTGCTGGAAGATGGCTGGATTACCATTGTACCCTGCGTCTCCGATTTAACGGATTACGAGGAATTAACCCGCCGCAAAGGGCTTTAAAATACCCCACTTTTCGCCCCAGTTCGAGGATGGAAGGGAAGGCACTTTGACCCTGTGCATGGCTTGAGCCGACATAAGGAAGACGGGGTGCCCGACTTAGCGCTTGCGGAAACTGAGGGCTTCCAGGTTCACTTTGGCCTGGAGGATTTGCTGGAATCCCAGCAGGCCCAGATAGTCGAAGTGGAAGACGGCATGAACGCCCAGTTCCACATAATCGTTCAGGGATTTCATCCAATAGGCTTCCAGGCGGTCGTACAGGCCGGCCTGACCGTCCAGACGGATTTGCCACCAGCTGGAACGCATGTACAGATTGGCCCCGAATTCTTCTCCGGCGGCGTCCTTCGTATGGTAGAAGGGCATTTGGTTCTGGCCATAGTAGAAGGTGTTGCGTACGCCGAATCCCCATTTGCGTGCATCTACCGTTGCCATGGCACCCAGCGGGAGCCGGCGGTCATTGTTGCGGCGGTCCATCTGATAGCCGGCCACGCCGCCTAAAGACAGTTCCAGGCGATCCATCGGCAAAAGGGGAGAGAATTCAAACTGGACGTACGGATGCAGGATGTGGTCGTCTACAACGCCCTGAACCGTTGCGCTGCTGGCGTAGTGGTGGAACATGCCTTCCCAGCACAGGGCCAGCCAGGGCGTCACCCAGCCGGAGCCGGTGGTGGTGACGTAAAACTCCTCCCGGCGGGTTTCGTCAAACTTCCCGCACCAGTCAAAAAGAATCTCGTAATTGGATTTTTCCCGCTGCCAGCGAAGAAGGAAACCGTCGGCATGCGCGTCATAAAAACGGCTGGCGTCCGAGAAGAGGAGGCTGGAGTTATACCCGCCCATCAGTGAGAAGGGCAAGATGCCGGCGGCCAGCATGAAACCGTTGTCGTTGTTGTACTGGTACCAGAAGGCGAATTCCAACGTGGGTTTGAGGTTTGCGGTGCCGAAGTCCTTCATGACGTCGAAACCGGTTTTGAGCTTGTGCCCGCGGCCGAAGCCGATGCCGACATAGGGCGACAGGCGCAGGGCGCCGATGGTGCCGGACGGGACCAGCACACCTTGGGATATATCGAACTCGTCATTGACGAGGTTCCCCCAAAAATAGACGTCCCATTCCGGACGGATGGACTGTGCGCCCGCTGAGAGGGCCAGGGCCAGGGCTGCGATGCAAAGGATAAAACGTTTCATACCGCTAAGTTAAGTATTTTTTGTAAATTTGTGCACTATGAAGTATTACATTGTGGCCGGAGAAGCTTCCGGAGACCTGCACGGAAGCAACCTGATGAAGGGGCTGTACAAAGAGGATCCCCAGGCGCAGATGCGCTTTTGGGGCGGTCCGCTGATGGATGCCGTGTACAAGGAGCATGAGACAGGGGAGGGCCTGGTGGAAGATTACCGTGCCGGCGCCGTCATGGGCCTGGTGGAAGTGATTCGCAAGGGCCCCGCGCTGCTCAAGCGCCTGGACCGCTGCAAGGCCGATATCATGTCCTGGAAGCCGGACGTCCTCATACTGATTGACTATCCCGGCTTCAACCTGAAGCTGGCCGAATATGCCCACGATGCAGGCCTCAAGGTGTACTATTACATCCCGCCCAAGGTGTGGGCAACCCGGGAGGGCCGCGTGAAGAAGCTGAAGGCCTGGGTGGACCAACTGTTCATCGTATTCCCTTTCGAGAAGGAATACTTCACCCGTCAGGGCCTTCCTTATATTTATGCGGGCAATCCGCTGGTGGACGCTATTGAGGCCAGTCCTGCCATGCAGGAGTCCCGGGAGGCGTTTTTGCAACGCACGGGCCTGCCCGACCAACCCCTGATCGCCTTGCTGGCAGGGTCCCGCAGCATGGAGATCGGCACTATGATGCCTGTTTTCATGCAGCTGGCCGATGCCTGGCACGCCGCCCATCCGGAGTATGTCTTTGTGGTGGCGGCGGCACCGTCCCGCAGTATGAAGGATTATGAAAAATACTTGGGCTGCCGGGGAGGATATGTAAAGGTCGTCTTTGGAGAAACATACGGGACCCTGCGCCACGCCCGGGCCGCGGTCATCAATTCGGGGACGGCATCGCTGGAGGCGGCCCTCATCGGCACTCCCCAGGTGGTGGGTTATCGGATGAACGCCATCACTGCTGCCATCGCCCGCCGTATCATTAAGGTGAAATACGTCTCCCTGGGCAACCTGATCCTGGACCGTTATGCTTTCCGGGAACTGCTGCAGGAGCGTTTCACCGTGCCTAAACTCATGGAAGAGCTGGAGCGCCTGACGGCAGACGATGCATATCGCGCCCGCATGCAAGCCGATTATGCCGACATACGCACGCGCCTGGGCGGCTCCGGGGCATCCGAAGCCGTCGCCAGGGCGATGATAGAGAGTCTTAGCTGATAAACTGTGCTTTCAGCAGTTCAATCTTGGCGGGAGCGTCGTCTCCCTTGGCGCCGAAGTAGAACTTGATCTTGGGTTCCGTACCGGAAGGACGGACGGTGACCACGTCTCCGGCGGCGTTGTAGAACTGGAGGACGTTGCTCTTGGGAAGGCCGGTCTCTTCGGGCTTGTTGTAGTCGATGACCTTGGCCAGCGGGCTGCCGGCAATGGTCTGCGGCGGGTTGGCGCGGTAATCGGCCATGATCTTCTGGATTTCCTCGGCGCCGCTCTTGCCCTTGCGCACGATGTACACCATCTTCTCTACGTACAGGCCGTATTCCTTATAAACTTTTTGGAGCAGCTGGTACAGGGTCATGCCTTGCTCAGCGGCCCATGCGGCGCATTCGGCTACGGCGCAGCCGGCTACCTGCGCGCACTTGTCACGCACGAAATTACCCAGGTTGAAGCCGTAGCTTTCCTCGCCGCCGCAGATGAATTCGGTTTTGCCTTCCTGCAGTTTCTGGACTTCGGCGATGTATTTGAAGCCGGTGAGGACGTTGTAGCACTTGACGTTGAAGCTCTTGCAGATGGCGGCGATGAGCTCGCTGGTGACGATGGTCTTCACGCAGTACTGCTTGCCGTTAAGTTTGCCCAGCTCTTTCCAGCGGTTCAGGATATAATAGGTGAGGAAGCTCCAGGTCTGGTTGCCGGTGAGCTGGACCATCTTGCCTTCGTCGTTGCGGACGGCGATGCCCAGGCGGTCTGCGTCGGGGTCGGTGGCCAGGACGAGGTCGGCGCCGGTTTCATCGGCCTTGGCCAGTGCCATGGCCATGGCGGCGGGCTCTTCCGGGTTGGGGGAGACCACGGTGGGGAAGTTGCCGTCCGGGACTTCCTGCTCCGGCACGTGGATGATGTTGGTGAAGCCGATGCGCTTCAGGGCCTCCGGCATCAGCCTTACGCCGCAGCCGTGGAGGGGAGTATAGACAATCTTGAGGTCGGCGTGCTTCTTGACGGCTTCCGGGGAAAGCATCAGGGACAGCTGGTCCCGCAGGTAGCATTCGTCCACATCGGCGCCCATAATCTCGACAGGGGCTTTGGCCTCACCGGGAACGGGCTGGAAGCGCACCTGGGCAGGGTCTTCGATCTTGCCCACCTCGGTCACGATGTCCTTATCGACGGGGGCGGTAATCTGGCCACCGTCCTCCCAGAAGACCTTGTAGCCGTTGTATTCCTTGGGGTTGTGGCTGGCCGTCACCATAATGCCGGCCGTCGCCTTCTTGAGGCGGATGCTGTAACTGAGCTCCGGGGTGGGGCGCAGGTCCTCGAAGAGGAATACCTTGATGCCGTTGTTGGAGAGGACTTCGGCCGATATTTCCGCGAACAGACGGGAATTGTTACGGCTGTCGTGGGAGATGCACACGCTCTTGGGACCGCTCACGTGGGCCTTGATGTAGTTAGCCAGGCCCTGCGTGGCCATACCCACCGTGTACTTGTTCATCCGGTTGGTGCCCACGCCCATCACGCCGCGAAGGCCGCCCGTACCGAACTCCAGGTTGCGGTAGAATGCATCCTCCAGCGCGGTCTGGTCCGTGTCCATCAGGTGTTTTACTTCGGCTTTTGTCTCGGCGTCAAAATTGCCGTCCAGCCAACTTTGAGCCACTTCTTTGTAGGTTTTCATATGGGTAGTTTTAGTGTTTGTATCATATTGTGGATTCCAGAAAGTTCATTTCGAAAATCGTCGCTTCGCGACCCCTCCCAGGGCACTGTGCTCTTTGAGCACTGGTTATGGGTCCCTCCCTCTTACGCGCCCGAGGGTGGGCACGGATTTTCGAAATGAAGCTTTCTTCCATCCACAAATTTAAAGATTATTCCGTATTTTTGCAATATGGAGTTTAAGGATTTCATATTGGCGCATGAGGGGGAGGACCTGGGGGCATTGGCACTGGCCAGGGGACGGTATGCCGGGGAGGTGGAGGACTTTGACCTGGCGCTTACCACGCTGGAGGTGCGGCGCAAGTTGCGCACCAAGGTGCCTTCCTGGTATGCGGAGGCCGGACTGCGCTATCCGCTGCGGCTGTCCGGAGAACAATGCTCGTCGGAGGAAACCGCGCGTTACAAGGCGCAGGTGGCAGCTGCCTGTTGCGATGGTCACCCGTCTGCGGTAGCCGACCTGACCGGCGGGCTGGGGGTGGACAGTTGGGCGTATGCAAAGGTGGCCGATCAGGTGCTGTACAACGAGATGCGGCCGGAACTGGCCGATGCTGCCCGCGTGAATTTCGCTGTGCTGGGGATTTCGAATATTCAAGTGGTGAGCTATGAACTCTGCCCCGGGAATGTTGTTTCTGTTTTGGGCTCTTTTCGGCCGGATGTAATCTTTCTGGACCCGGCGCGGCGGGGTTCCGACGGCCGCAAGGTGTTCCGCCTGGAAGACTGCCAGCCGGATGTGCTGCAGCTGCTGCCGGAGCTTTTTGCCGTGTGCCCCCTTGTGCTGCTCAAGCTTTCTCCAATGGCCGATATCTCCCTGGTATGCAAACAGTTGGAATCTGTTAAAGAGGTTCATGTGGTGGCGGCCGAAGGTGAGTGCAAGGAACTCCTGCTGGTGCTTGAACGCGGCTATGTCGGCCCGTACGCGCTCACTGTTTATGAAAATGGGGCTGTGATGGACGTGGACCAGGTCCAGGGGGTGTTGGTGGACCAGGTCCAGGGCATGTTTGGACCAGGTCCAATTATAAGTAGTGGACCAGGTCCAGCAAGTATGGCTTCTACTGGCCTGGAAGGCACTATCGGTGGACCAGGTCCAGGGGATGAAATTGGACCAAGTCCAAAAAGTGGGTGGACCAGGTCCAAAGACAGTTACACCAAAGAAAACCAACTCTTCGATTCCGACAAAATCCTCTTCGAACCCGGCAAGGCGCTGCTCAAGGCGGGGGCTTTTGACCTGCCGTGCGATTACGGCCTGGAGAAACTAGGCCGGCATACGCACCTGTACGTGGGCTCGGAAGTTCCGGAGGCCTTGCTGCCCTTTGGCAAGGTGTTCCGGCTGGTAGAGGCGGTGCCCATGGACAAACGCTCCCTCAAAAACATTGGCCTGCGTTATCCCAAAGCGTCTGTTACGGCCCGCAACATTCCCCTCACCAGCGACGCCCTTCGCAAGAAGCTGGGTGTGGCCGATGGCGGCTCCGTCCACATCTTCGGCGCGCATGTTGACGCACTTTCGGCCCATTATCTTCTAATCTGCACCCCCGCATAATTTGCGCACCCCGCCTAAGCCGCTGATTACCAACATGTTAATTATTTTTCTTGATTCCATTTGGTATCAAGAAAAAATGCCAAGTGCTTGATAGTCAATAGAATAGACTCGGTTCGCTCATTCGGACACAACACCACCCAGACACCAGCCGCTCTGCGGAGCGGCCGGCCGGAGGCCGCGGGGGATAATAGGGGGCAGCGCCCCCTCAGACAAGTTGTGCGCCGGATTGAAGCGTTCGGCACCAGGCGGTGAGGGGGCAGTCGGCGCACTTAGGATTCCGGGCGGTGCAGACGTAGCGGCCGTGGAGGATGAGCCAGTGGTGGGCGATGGGGCGCTGCTGCGGGGGGATGTGACGCTCCAGGTCCTGCTCGACGGCAAAGGGGGTGGAGCCGTCGGAGAGTCCCAGGCGGTGTGCTACGCGGAAAACGTGCGTGTCTACGGCGATGACGGGCTGGTCATAGACCACGGAGGCGATGACGTTGGCGGTTTTGCGGCCCACGCCGGGCATTCGCATGAGGGCGTCGATATCGGAGGGGACCACGCCGCCGTAGTCTGCAACCAGCATTTGGGCCATGGCAATGAGGTGCCGGGCCTTGGCGTTGGGATAGGAGACGCTCTTCACAAAGGGATAGACTTCTTCAAAAGAGGCCGATGCCAGGTCTTCTGCCGAAGGAAACCGTTCAAACAGCGGCGGGGTCACCAGATTTACGCGGCGGTCGGTGCACTGGGCCGACAGGATGACGGCCACCAGCAGCTCATAGGGGTTCTTGAATTGTAGCTCGCTCTGCGCCACCGGCTGATTCTCTGCGAACCAGCCGATGATGGCGTTAAACCGTTCTTTCCGTGTCATAGGGTGACGTCGATGCCTTCGTCGATGACCTCCTTGCAGTGCTCGTTCTCGCAGGAGAAGATGCGGCCGGGGTATTTTTCGAAGATGGCGCGGTTGTGGGTGACCATCACCACGGCGGTGCCGGCGGCGTTGAGGTCTACCAGGAGCTGCAGGATTTCGTCGGCCGTTTCTCCGTCCAGGTTGCCGGTGGGTTCATCGGCCAGGATGACCTTGGGCTTGTTGAGCAGGGCGCGGGCGATGGCGATGCGCTGCTGCTCGCCTCCGGAGAGCTGGTGCGGCATCTTGTGGGCCTTGGTGCCCATACCCACGGACTTGAGCACTTCGTTGATGCGCTTGTCGATATCGGCCCGTTCTTTCCAGCCGGTGGCGCGCAGCACGAACTCCAGGTTTTCCTCTACGGAACGGTCTGTGAGCAGCTGGAAATCCTGGAAAACGATGCCCATGGAACGGCGCAGGAAGGGGATGTCGCGGGCCTTGATGCCCGGAAGGATGAAGCCGCAGGCCACGCCCTCTCCCTTGTCCATGCGGTTCTCGGCCGTGATGGTGCGGATGATGGAAGTTTTGCCGGATCCCACCTTGCCCACGATATATACGAAGTCTCCGGGCATGATGTCCATGTTCAGGGAATAGATGACCACGTTTTCTCCGTTCAGGATATCTGCGTCCTTGAAATGAATGATGGGCTCCATAGCGATAAAATCAATATTCCAACAAATATAATCAGAAATTTTCAGTATCTTTGTCAAAATATGGAAAAGATGAAAAAACTCCTTCCGGCCGCAGTGGCCCTGCTCCTTTTTTCTGCCGGAGCACAGGCCCAGAACTGGCAGCAGGTTAACAATCTATATCAAGCGGGAATGTATGCCCAGGCCGTGCGTCTGTTGGGTACAGATGCCTCGGCCGATGCCCAGGCCTACCGGGCCCTCTGCGCCCTAGGTATGAGGACGGACAACGCCCGGCAGCAGGCCGAAGTTTTCCTGGCCCGCAACGGAGGGCATGTCCTGGCGCCCCAGGTGCGTTTCCAACTGGCCCTGGGCCTGTTTGATGCCGGGGAATACCAGCAGGCGCTGGAACAATTTGAGAAGACTGACGGCCTGTACCCGGAGCAGGAAGCGGAATTTACTTATAAGAAAGGCTACAGCGCCTATTCCGTAGGGGAGTGGGATTATGCCATGGAAATCCTTGAAAAGGTGGACAAGGCTCCCTACCGCGCCCCGGCACAGTATAACCTGGGATACATCCACTATGCCCGGCAGCAATTCAAGGAGGCCGAAAAACACTTCGCCCAGGCCGCCGGAGATTACCGCTTCGGGGGGCTGGCCCGCTATTATATCCTGGAATGCCGTTTCAACCTGCACGACTATGCCTATGTGGTGGAAAACGGGGACCAGCTGTACAACAGCATTCCCGAAGACCGACGCTCCCACCTGTCCCGCATCCTGGGAGAAAGCCACCTGGTCCTGGGCAACATAGACGAGGCCGGCAGATATTATCAGCTGGAACAGACTACCACCCCCACCCGGAGCGACCGTTTCTATGCCGGAGAAATCAACTACCTCCAGGAAAACTGGCAGGGAGCCGTGGACCAGTTCACCCGCATGGGAGAGCGCAAGGATTCCCTGGGCCAGATTGCCTCTTACCAGCTGGGTTACAGTTACATCCGCCTCAAGGATAAAGTATCGGCCATGGGCGCTTTCAAGGAAGCGGCCGATTTGAATTACTCGGCCCAAATCCGGGAAGACGCCTTTTACAACTACGCCAAGCTGGCCTTCGACCTGGGCCGGGATACCCAGCCTTTCCAGGAGTACCTGAACCGCTACGGAACCCGTGAGAAAGGGGACCAGGTTTACACCTACATGGCCATGGCAGCCTTGCAGAACCACGATTACGAGGGCGCCGTGGCGGCCTATGACCACATTGACGAGCTTGCGCCGCGCATGAAGTCCAATTACATGAAGGCGTACTTCCTGCGTGCCCGGGAACTCATGGATGCCGGCTCCTGGCGTGCCGCCGTCCCCCATCTGAAGGCGGCCGCCTACTACAGCGACCGCCGGGACGGGTTCAACCAGCTCAGCCGTTACTATCTGGCCGAAGCCTATTACCGGGACGGCAAATACGCCGATGCCCGAGACCTCCTCTCGGAGCTTTACAACCAGTCGGCCCTGTCCCGTTACACCGAAGGCACGCTCCTTCCTTATCAGCTGGGCTATACCTACTTCAAGGAGGCCGATTATAAGAACGCCCTCAAGTGGTTCTCCACCTACCTGGACGGACGTTCCCTCTCCCAGGCGTCGGACGCCCGCACCCGCGTGGGAGACTGCCATTTCTTCAGCGGAGATTATGCATCGGCCGTTACGGCCTACGAGCGCCAGCTGAAAGAGAATCCCACATCCCAAAACCTGTACCCGCGCCTGATGGCAGGCGTGGCGGCTGGCCTCAAGGGAGACAATAACAGGAAGGTGAGCTTGCTGGAAAAAGCCCTGCAGGCCAGCCCCGACGTCCCTTATTACGGAGAATCCCTCTATGAGCTGGGACGCGCCTATGTGGCCCTGAAAAAGGATTCCGATGCCGTAAAGACCTTCAATACCCTGCGCATCACCACCAAGGACGCGTCACTGCAGGCCCGCTCGCTGCTGGAACTGGGCATGATCGCCCGCAACGCCGGCCGCAGCCAGGATGCCCTGGACTATTACAAGGCCGTGGTGGCCCGCGGTGGAGAGTAT
>Ga0265298_10008927_pt1 | contig 11996 bp, 16 predicted proteins | sample AusTroGonzalo_MG_3_FD_193486 | JGI IMG/M metagenome (GOLD analysis project Ga0265298, IMG submission 193486) | Bovine rumen microbial communities from tropical cattle in Woodstock, Queensland, Australia - Gonzalo_01 | ecosystem: Host-associated > Mammals > Digestive system > Stomach > Rumen ...
AAAAGTATTTGAATCCTTTTGATACGGCGGAAGTAACTGAATCGTTTTTCTTTTCTTTTTTCTGTTTATTTTATTGTTTGGTATATATCCTTTTGGAATATTATTATAACTATCAAGAATACTCATATTAAAATTCCATCAATTATTTTTTATAAAATTTAGGTTATTGGTGGTTCTGTGTGCATAACTTCTAACGGACTGGCAGCAATAAACAAATATTGGTGCTACAATCCATCTTGAAAATACGCACAGTACAAGTTTTCACTCTACTATTCTGTACCAACCAACATATATTGCGTTGTTAGGCTACCTGTCGTTACAGGAAGAACAACAGTCTTTCCTTCAGATAACATTGCCGAAAGTTGGTTGAAACTATGGGAGAGTTTATACCATGAGGAACCATAATCGTACCTCATAGTTTCAACGATATTACCACTACCGGAAGGAGAATCAATGATCTAAATATCTATACTGTAAAAACTCATTGTTCCAAAAAGCTGTTTTGGAGCTTCATCAGAACATAACCACCCAATAAAATAGCAAAGAGGATTGTTAGGATTTTCTACGACTTGTACAAGGTCTAACATAATTTTTTTAGTCGTTTCAGACTCATCATGAAACTAACTAATATAAATTTTAATGTTTTTCAACTCATTGAATAATTCTATTATAGAAGCTGCCGTGTAAATATGACTTATCTATGTAGTATTATTATCGGAAACATAATAGGCATATTTCCCGCTTGATGGTGGCATTTCTAATGCCACGCCATAAAAAATTTTCGTGTTGTCTGGAATGTCTATATCGTCTATTGCTTTTTTTAATCCATTAATATCAGGTATATCGTACCTGTGCTATTCTTCTCCGTTGTCAGTATCAACTCTAAGGCAAGATATTGAAGTTAAATCGTCAACACTTACATTTTCGGTTGACATATTACCGACAACAGGAATATCATTTATTGTTAAAATCTACTGTTTTGAGTCAATTTCTTTTTGAATTTGCTGTATCTCTTCCGTGTCGTGACGAATGATAACAGGTTGATTGATTTGACCGCTAATCATTTGCTTCATTTTGATATACCACCAAAACAAATTTATTTTTTGACTTTATTTTTTCTTTCTATTGATTTCAGCCAGTTATCAATTGTAACAGATTCCATTCTCATTCCTTCTTGAATAACTCTGTTTCTTACATTTGCTGAAATCATCATTTTATCATTATATGGAATTTCTTTCCATAAGGATTTATGTTCTTTGTAATAAATGGCAAATTTATTTTCTACTGCATTTCGATATTGCTTATTTTCTTGATTAATCCATTCTGGTTTGTTCATCGTATAATAAGCGTCAAAAACCATAAAAGCAGTATAAAACATTGCTTTGTCTTGCATGCCGCGAGATAAAAACTCATTGATTAAAGAAGTATTACTATCAATTAAGTTATTATAAGTTTTTAAGATATATTTTGGGTCGTGACGACAAACGCTTTCATCTCGCCATTTCCACAAATAAAATGAATTAGGAGAATATTTTACATTTTTCGATAATTGCTAACACAAAATATTAAAGAAACTATCTTCGTGAATTGTCAAATTAGGATTCCAACGAATGTTATTATCAATTAGATATTGTCTTCTATGTACTTTTCCATGAACGAAAGTCGAATCTTGCTCATGATTGAGATACACAATTTCATTAGTAATCGGATGTTTAGATTCTTCAATAAAACAAGATGTTAAACTATCGAATCCGCCATTTTTAATTTCTTGGATAATAATGTAGCATCCACAAGCACTATAAAACATATCGTCAGCGTCACAGAACATAACATATTCTGCGGTTGCATGATCCAAACAAGCGTTTCGAGTAGCAGAAACTCCAGCGTGCTCGTTGATATGATACTCAATTTGATACGGGTACGAACTTAAAAATTCTTGTGAAAGAACAACTTCGCCACCATCAGAAACGATAATGGCTCCTATATCATTTACTACATCAATACCCTGTTGAATAGCAAGACTATCGAGTAATGGCTTAATAATATCTTCTGTTTCGTGATATTGTGGAATTAAAATCTATAATCTCATCAAATAACTCTCTTCTTTAAATCTAAATTATAATAATTTTCTTTATTCTTCTTCTATTTCTTCTTCTGGCGTATCTTCGTCGATTTTGTATTCGGTTTCTTCATAAGTAAAGCGTCCTTCTATATCAACAGCTTCGTCGTAAATATCGCCAGTTTCAATTTGACGGAGTTTATATCCTTCGTCAGAATAAGTTCTGATTAACTTGGTACCGTCTTCCCAAGCACCGTATAATTCTTGAATAATCATTTTATGCTATTTTCTTTCTGCTTAAGAAAAGTCTAATGCGGCAATTTGAGCATCTGTTAAAGACACAAATCGTGCAGCAAAAGTCGTCCAGTTAGTCGCTGTTCTATATGTGCTATAAAGCGATTCTGGTACATAGATAGAACCATTTACACCTCCAGTGGAGGTTGTATAGTTAGAAATTGGCGTTGAGTTAAACGCATTTGTTGCTCCGAGTTTCATTACATAGGAATTTAACAAATATATAGATAATAAATTATAACAACTACGAAATGTAGTACTGTTAAATACACTGACCGTTGATGATGTTCCAGCATTAGATGTTACAAATAAACTTAACGCACTACACCCCTTAAAATGCCGACGAGGAACATACATATATTTTGCCAACAACCGATTCCAATAATCTGCAATTTAGGAATGCACTTAAGGATACTTTTATAACTTGAGCACAATCAATATATGATAGTTTTGTACATCCACTAAAAGCGTTAGTATTTATAATTGATACTTTTGGAATATATACGCTGATCAAACTGGCACATCCCTAAAAAACGCTGCCTCCAATACTTGTAACACTTGGACAGTAGGCACTAACTAAATATACGCATCCGTTAAAGGCGTTCGTACTTATTTCGGTAGCGACTGGAAGCGATATATTTGTTATAGAATAATTGCCATAAAATGCGTAGGATTCTACAAAAGATACATTCGTCCATGTCATGTCGGATGGAATTGGATGAGACCTTCCCTAAAAAACACCAATTCCTATTCTTGAAACAGTTGAATTTGTATAAGGAGATGATGGCATATTCAAACCAGTATATACCCACGACATATCTTCTCCGCTCATCTAAACCGCCGGTAAAAAAGCATTCATTATCATAAATACTTATCACCTCTCTTTATTCTATCCATACAATGTTGATTGCAATATCGCCAGAAGAACTTTCTGCATATCTTCTGAATGTTAAACTATCTGTTGCTTGTGACATACAAACAATTTGGTCGGTAGCATACATACTCGCATAATTGGTAAGGGCATTATATTGAGGTGCTACCCATACGGTTGCCGTGGATGTCATTCCGGTTACCGTAATAGTTTGCGTTACACCGTTTACACTTGATGTCCAGTTAGCAGAAGCCAATGTCGCGGTTGCGGTATGTTGCGATACGCCACCACCGCCCCCACCAGAATCTTGTGCAATTTTTGTCCAAATCGGAATCAGATTCGTTCCGTCAAAATAATAAAAGGGATTACATTGAAACAGTTGGCAATACTATGCCGACGAATACGAAGCGCCAATCAGTAAATAATAATATCCCTGAACAAAATAATCCGATAATGTAATGCTTGCCGTATTATCTGGAACAAAAGTATAATAAGAAGTGCAAGGAGACGAATTGTCGTTATACAGTGTAAATAAATCCGTGTTTTTGTCGTATGTACCACGAAGATATATCATTCGTCTTGCCGGAACTTGTTCGTTGAATGTATACATCGGCGTAGTAAAAGCACGACGAGCCGCTAATACTTGTGCTCCTACTTGGTTGCCAGCGGGTATGGTCGCCGTGCCTGTATATACCCATGCTTTCCAAGGGCGTAATGGCGTTGTCGTAGGTGATTTTGCGACCTGCGTGGTGTCTTGCTGGTCGGTCGTGACAATCGGATAAACACGGTTGTCTTCGCCCTGCATGACCAACTTATACATATAGATTGCTTGACCAGCATACGGACGGAAATACGAATCAATACCATCTTTTGTATCAGCGTCATAATCCATCACTTGCCAAGCGCCAGTAATCGTTTGAGAACCGCTACCGAGATATAAAACGCCGGTTGCTGTTGAATTATAGACTGCTAAAATCGTAGCGTCAACACCATAACGAGCGCCAACCATTGAACTTACCCCATAAGTAATGGGCTTATAGCCAAGCGAATTGATTTGAAACGCCGTGCCATAGTTAGCGTTGCCTGCTACTGGAACAATCAAAGATACAATCATGCCATCTTCGTATGCCGTTATCGTCGTGTCGGTTATGTCATAACGAGCGGCATAATACGGAGACGAAGTGACAGCCGCCGTACCAGTCGGTCTGTATCGTCTATAAAACGGAGCGTTGATATCTTTAATATCATATTCAGTTCCGCTATCATTGATTTTTGTAATATAATTAGCCATTCTTTAAAATACTCAATGTTTTATAATTGTTTATCGCAAAATTATACAAAAGAAAAGAGCGTACACAAATACGCTCTTTATTTCTTATATTAAATTTTGAATGTTTTTCAGCCACTTGTCAATGGTAATATCTTCAATTTTCATCCCTTCGTTAATAGATCTTGCTCTCACGCCGTTAGAAACTTGAAGTTTTTCAGAATCTGGAGCATCTTCCCATATCTTTTTATGCCTAATAAAATATTCAGCAAATCGTTTTTCTGTCTTTTTTCGATATTCTTTATTTTCACTATCCTGCCATTGAGGTTTTTGCATAGTATAATAAGCGTCGAAAACGGCAAAAATAAAATGATGTTGTGCTTTGTCTGGAAAATTCCTTTTAATTAATTCGTCAACAAGTGACTCGCTACTATCCAATAAATTTGTATAGGTTTTGAGTATATATTTAGGATCTCGTCTACAAACGCTATCATCTCTCCACTTCCAAAGATAAAAAGGAGTGGGAGAATATTTAGCATTTTTAGCAACTGTTTGGCAAAGAATGTGGAAATAACTATCTTCGTGAATCGTTAATTTTGGATTCCATCTTATATTATTGTCCACTAAAAATTTTCTGTTATGAACTTTACCATGTACAAAAACAGAATCATTTTCTCTTTTAACAAAAATTGGTTTATTAGTACTTTTGTTTCTGTTTTCTTCAATAAACATAGACGAAAGTGTATCAAACCCACCGAGTTCATCTATTTCCTTAAATATTAAATGAAGACCACAGTTGCTATAGAACATATCGTCGGCGTCGCAAAACATAACATAATCGGCAGTTGCATAATCGAGACAAGCATTTCTTGTACTTGATACGCCAGAATGTTCGTGTATATGATATTCAATAGGATAAGAATAATTATTTAAAAATTGTTCTGACAATTGATAAAGTCCACCATCAGAAACAATAATAACAGCTACATCGTTTTGAATATCAATACCTTGCTGTAATTCGATACTATCAAGTAGTGGCTTAATAATGGTTTCGGTTTCTTTGTATTGCGGCACCAAAATCTGTAATTTCATATCGTGAAAAATCCTCTTTATTTTTATAATTACCAAATAATAAATTTGGTTTTATCTACAATGGTGTTCACCACATAATCCTGAAGAATATCATCATATATATAAATTTTTACCATATAGTAATATGTACCAGGAATTATGTTTTCTGTGTCTTTTGAAAATAGATGAAGTTTAATATTTCCATCTTCATCCATATCTTCATTAGTAAGTTTCTTTCGAAGAATCGCATTTTCCCATTGCTGGTTTGGTTGCATAACGCCAAAATAAAGTGCTTCACCTTCTTCAAGAAGACACTTTACCGGCTTTAACGGAGTACCAGATTCTATTCTAAAAATAAAATCTATATCATCTCCGCGGTTCATTTTCAAAATATTATTATTGATAAAATACATAGATATTCTTCTTTACAACTTCATTAGCAACAGATAGCACGACAGAACCTTTGAGTAAAGTCGTGCTATCTGTCTTTTATATATTATTCCTCTTCTGGAGTATCCGAATCTTCTGCTTCTTCTGGAACTTCAATTTCCTCTTCAAGACCAGCTTCATCGTCATCAGTAATATCTATTTCAAAATCCTCATCAGAAAAATCCAACTCGGGAGCTGCTGGCAGTTTATCTTTGATAAAACCGTTCCAAACGGCGGATAAACCAGCTGCGACAGCACCAACAAGCACAGTGAGTCCAACATTCTTTAATGTTTCGAATCCACCGACTTCTAAGTCATTGGTGATGGCGTTGACAATCACATTGATATTAACAATGAGATACGAAGCAGATGCTTGCCAGAATGTTTTTAAAGCCCGTATAAGGACATCTTTTGTTTTCGTCGACATTGTATCAACTCCTTATTCAAATTGCCTATAGGCCGTTTTAATCATTCACAGCGCGGTTGACAACAACTACCTTAAAACCTTTGTCTCCGAAAGGATCCATAGATTCAACTCTGTCCCAAAGTTCTAAATCATTTTGGCTCGGAGCAGATAATTGGTTGCCCTGTCTGTCTTTGATTACATAAAAAATTTCTTTTCCTTCGTCAATATCATCAGAACAAACTTTTTCGTTAAGTTCTTCAGCATCTCTTTCCATACCAGCAAGAATATCGTCAAACTGGTCTTTAAGTCTATCGCAATATTGAATTAATTGATATACATCTTCGGCATCTGTCACCGTACCACGAGAATAATCAAGTATTTCGTGTCTCAAGTGCATAAAATCAGTAAGTATATCTTCAAGTCTGTCAGCAACTTCTTCCGACCAACCGTCACTGCGATATTCGCCAAGAGATTCTCTGACTTTATTCTGCCAATCATCTAATCCTTCGTCGAGCGGAATAATGTTGATAATATCGTTTACGCCATAATTAGCAGCTAATCTACGAGCCTGATCTTCATCATCAGCCTTTGCGACAAACCAACCCTTTTTACCGTCATCGTTAAATTCTACAATAAAAGAATGAGCGCCGCGCCCGACTGCTTCTTTCATATCTTTGTTCCGTCTTTTAACAGAATAAGCGATAGCAAGAGCCTGTTTTACTGGTTTACCTGCTTTAATTTCTGTAGCAACATTCTTCTCAAAAGCTTCTTGAGAGTCAGATTGAATTAATTTTTCGTTTACTAATTCTTTATTTGTAGCTAAATAATAATCTATTATCTGTTTGGTATTAAATGGAGGATTTGGGATCTTACCACCATTATAAGCTTTGTCCCATTCTGGTATATTTTGAAGCGTAAGTTTCCCGTTTTTAAAATCTTTAATTACATTATATCCAAACATTGTATCATAATATTTGGGTTTTCTCGCTTCATTTAAAGATTCAAACTTCCACTCGTTTTTGATAACGCCGCCTTCGTATGGCTCGATATCGTCATACTGCGAGTAGACATCAAAATCTGGCTCATCGGTAAAGCCTTCGTAATCTTCAAACCATTCAAGCGCTTCTTTTTCATTTTTGCCAAAATCCCAATCATGGTCAGAATCTGGTCCGTATAAATCAGAATCGCCAAAAATCGTGAAATAATTATTTTGATTATGGTCGAAATAAAGAGTATAGTCTGTCCTGAAACCGTCAGAATCATAAACTGTTTTTGTCTTTATTTTTTCGTAACGGTCGTTATCTTCAACGGATTCTTTAATATCTCCAAGAACATCAATCATTCCACAGCCTTTGGATTCTTTGCAAGATTCGTCAACCCTATCCCAAAGTACGCTCATAAGACGGCCAGTTGTTTCTGGTTCAAAATAAGCTTCCTTGTCGTATTTTTGAACTACTTTATTGAGAACAGGAGCAAGCTTGTTAGCAAGTTCGTTATAATTAACTTCTGCGCCAACCCAAACAAACAAAGCATCCGAACCATCCTCGCCGTAACCTTGCTTTAATTTGGTCTTATAAACAGGCATAATATAATCTTCGATTTCTCTTTGAGTATAACCGAGTTTCTTATAATATGCTTGGAGTCTTCCCTGAAGTTCATTCTTTAATTTCTGTTGAAAATCATCGTCAGAAATAGATTCGTTGATGTCATCACGATTAATTAAATAATATAAATCATCGGAAATCATCTTTCCAATAGCAGCTGGAGAATACTTGCTATCACGAGTTAATTCGCTATAATGCAAAAACTTGTCTTTGTCTACCAGTTTTAACGAACTAATGACTTTATCAAGCTCGTCCTTTGTTTGAACATTGACGGCAGCTTTCATTAATTTTTGAATATCAGCTTCGCTAACAGATTCAGCAACTGTTTCAGATTCTCTTATTTTAAGTTTCTTTATCACTTTGGCAATATCGCTATTGCTAGCACTCGGGAATCGTCTTGCAAGTTTATTAGAAGCAGTAAATCTATTCAGATTAACTCCGCTGTTTTGAAGGTCTGTCAAATATTTTTCCATATCAGAAATCATATCAAAACCTTCTTGGAAATTTTCCTTTTTCGCTTTGTTAAGAATAACTGCGCCAAGCACTCCAGGCTCAACCATATCAAAATATGCGTTTTTATCATATTTGGTAAGAATTGGATTCAATTTAGCAGCCATATCCATAGCTTCATCATAATCGAGAAATTCAGCACGAAGTTCTACAAAAACTTCATCTTGATTTTCGTCTTTCATGTAAATATCAAGATACGGCATTAAAATGTCATCTATTTCCTTTTGGTTCGGAAATCCCCATTTGTCGTCTTGAGCTACACGATAAAAACCATCCATGAGTTCTTGTCTAAGTTGACTGTCATAAATAGCCGGAGCAATCAAAATAGACTCGTTAAGCCGTTTTTCGCATAAATGTTTTCTCATTGTCATTATTGCCTTTATTTTATTTTTTCTATATCTTCTTGATTAACCCAGCCATTAACGCCTTTTCCATATACTTGGAACGGATGCTTAGAAGAACCAAGTTCGTAAATCTTTTTCACGATACAAGTACATGGAGAAGCCTTTTTAGCGAGTAAATTGATTTTATTAGCGCTCGCCCATTGCTGAGAACCAATAAAATTCACCTTTTCGCCAACTTCTGGAATAAAAACTTCAATTGGTTCTACATCTTCTCTGTTGACATAACCATTCACATTGCTTTTGCTGTTCGAAGTTGCTTTTAATAAAATAGGATGTGCGTATTTATCTGAATAAACAGCTTTTACTAATGCCTTGCCTGGTTTTGCTTTTTTATAAGATGTATCTGCTTTGTTTGCATTAGACCATTGCTTTGTGCCAGTAAAATTAACTATATCGCCTTTTTGAATCTCCACGGCATACAAAGCCTTTTTCACGGCCTCACGAAATTCGGTCATTGTTCTACTGTGTTTAGCAAACCATTTGTCACAGTCAGCATGATTAGAACCATAGCCAAGTTTATATGCTTCTTTGTGCGAAACAATTACTTGTTCAGACCAATTATATCTCTTGCAAATATCAACACAAAGTTCAACTGCTTGAAGCCAAACCTTTTCAAAAACATCATCGTTTCCTTCTTGAAGTTCGATTTGAATGTGTTGAGTTGGAGAATAGTTATAAGAACCATTCTTGCCCTTTCCAATTCCCCAACAAGCAAATTCTTCTGGCAATAATTGAGCAATTGCTAAATCGTTATTAGCAAGTTTGCCTATCATATAATGTACACACTTTGTACTTGTTGGTCTGTTCCAAGAATTGCCGTTTGTGTTTTTGCCTATTTGCTTTATTAAACTTTCGTATTCTGGATCTGTTTTCGATGGCTATACATATCTTTTAAGATGTGTAGAAGGCGTAGCTTCACCAGTCGAATGAAGCACAATGCCAACGGGAACAGATTGAGTAGGTGTCCCGGAGACATTTTCTACTTCTCCGGAACACCATTTATAATTACCAGAATCGTATAAAATACATTTTATCAGATTCATAGTTTATCCTCTCAATTAAATATCGTCGTCAGAAACTTTTCTTAAAAGTTCTTTCTTCTTTTGAATAGCATCTTCTTTAGCTTGTTTAGCGTCATCAATCTGGCGCTGAAGTTCATCGAGTTCGTCTTGGTATCTCTTGAGCAATTCAGCTTCACGATCTGCTTTACGCTGTTCAGCTCGTCTTATTTTGGCGTCATAAGAATTATTTCTCCAAGATGTATCATTTGGATCGTCGTCATTAAGTTGGATGTTAATTTTTCTTAAAAGACGATAATCATGCTTCATCTCATCATTTTGTTCATCACGCCAAGCTTTTGTATAAGCATCTTTACGAGCATCTTTCAGTCTTTGATATTCTCTATCAAATTTACCTTGCCAAACTTTTTCTTGTCTATCAGTACCCCAGCGCTTAGCGTCTTTTAATCTGTCCTTTGCTTTTTCGAGCTCGTCAGAAGTTGTGTCTCGATTATAACGAATTCTTGTACGCTCTTCGTCTTTAATAGCTTTGTCTATCCAGTCGGTATTGTTTTTGCTATCAAATCTTTTCCATTCCCACATATCAGGCAATTTAATAGGCTTACCAGTATCCTTAAAAACAATACTAGCGTTTTGATAATCTAAACCATTATCATTAAGGAACTTAATGTCTTCTTCTGTGACTTCTTTGCTCCATTTATCGCCAATTTCTACAACACGACGGTTTAACTCTTTACGCTCTGGAGAAATAGCCTCGTTTGTTTGGCAAGATTCTTTCTTGCAAGATTCATCCTGACGATATGGTATTACTTCATAATCGCCGTACTAATCTTTTGTCAAGGAAAGTCCATTATCTTCAATAGCCTACATCGTTTCATCCGAAATACGGCCGTAATGCTTCATGTCATAATCGACCCATTTTTGAAAATCACTAAGGTCGGCGCCAAGATCTTCTGTTTTTCTGTTTTTACGAATTTTCACTTTTCCACACTATCCTTCGTCAAGTAAATCTTGTTTTGCAAATTTGCCAGCTTCGAGTCTCTTCTTAGCCTTTGCAATTTTTGTAGCAACACTATCGACATTTTTAAATGCTTCGGCTGGAATATCGTTTTTAGCGCAAAATTCTGCCATAGGTTTGTCGTAAACATAATTAGGAACATGAATAGCAAAAACATGATTATAACCCTTTTGAGGTTCTTTGTCAACAAACTCAGACTCAAAAGTCATGATATCTGCTATCTTTTTTGCAAAATCAGCATCTTCTTTGTCTACGACATTAACATAAATATCAGAATAACTGCCGTTTGGACCATAGCTAATCTGATCCATGTCATAAATCTTGGATGTACCAATAGACCCATCGCCTTTAACAAACTTTATATCTTTGTCATTATCAATTAAAAACGAGGGAAGAGGATGGTGATAAAGGTTTTGTTCAACTGTATCAATAACAGTAGCAATTTCTCTCGGTTCTCTTGCTTCATCGAGTTCTTGGCAATTTTCTTTTACTCGACGAAATCCCCACTCACGAGCAACCTTAGGAATAATTGTCTTTTCAATCATGTCCTGCTCATCGAAGATCTTCTGCTGAGTTTCTTTAAATTCATCCATGTTGAACCCATAATCAGAAGCATCTTCTTCAGACATATACATAATATCTTCAACAGAAAAACCATCGAACAAGTCAACATCGTCTTTCGTTTCTAAGTCAATATATGCCTTATGTCCATCTCCGCCAGTAATGACACGAAAATACTGTAAGTCATCATTATATTGCTCGTCAATATTATCTTTCAAACCAGCAAGCAACTCATTGAGTTCCATCCAGTCTATCTTACGAGTGTTTAATTCTGCACGCTCATTAAGCTTCTTATTTTCTTTCGACTCAGCGATCTCTTTTTCGATAGATTCATTGAGTCCCTTCTTGGATCTATTTTTAAAAATCTTCATTTAGTCGTAAAATTCCCTTTACAATGATTTTACAAAATTATACAAAAGCATTAGGACAAAAAGCCCTAATGCTTTCATTGATTATTGATTGTTAGGCCTTAAACTTTTCGAC